>Ga0304728_1001703_pt1 | contig 15145 bp, 21 predicted proteins | sample C_130625_MF_Meta_FD_190476 | JGI IMG/M metagenome (GOLD analysis project Ga0304728, IMG submission 190476) | Freshwater microbial communities from Lake Croche, Canada to study carbon cycling - C_130625_MF_MetaG (v2) (version 2) | ecosystem: Environmental > Aquatic > Freshwater > Lake | place... | reverse complement strand
AAAACTAAAACTATTATTATTAATGTATGTATGTATGTATGTATGTATGTATGTATGTGTGTGTATGTATGTATGTATGTTTCATCAGAGAGGGGGGGTGGGGCATTTCCAGGCGGCCGTGCTGCGCAAAGAAATAAAAAAAAACTAAAATTATTATTATTAATGTATGTATGTATGTATGTATGTATGTGTGTGTTATTATATCAGGAGTGGTCGCGCGCGAGCTCGGTGAAAAGACTCACTTGGATGAGACTATCGCCGGTGCTCTCGTGAAATTGAAGAAGCCTGACTCCAAGGAAGAGGGTGGCGGTAAGAGCAAGATCAAGAAGGAGTCCCGTGATACCAAGCGCAAGAGGGACAAGCATGGCGAGGGCAGCAGCATGTCTCGTGTAAAGCGTCAGGCGCAAGACAAGTGCGTCGTCCCCAACTGTCGCCTGCTGGATGAGAAGCCCATCTCCTCCACCGCGGTGCCCTGCGGTTTGTTTTGTTATTTGATTTACTCGTTGAAAATAGACTCGCCTTAACAGCTCTATGGTATACTGCTTTCACGTGCAGGTGATCCCACGTGCCCTCGCAGTGAGCGCAGGATCAAGGAGATCAGTGAAGCCGTCGCGCCAAAAGGTGCCGTCGACGGCTCGCGTTGAGCTGATATTGCGCTAGAGACAGGTCCGTCGCCTCTTTTCGAAGCCGGAGTAGAACACACCCGGTATCAAAGCTGGCCGCTATTTGAATTTTATTGAGAGCTAGGACTTAGAAGCAAATAAACGGGTATATTGAGAATTCTCATGCACTTGGTGTGCGAGATAGTGGAATTCGTGTCCAGACTTTTGTCTCTCTGTCAAAGGTAATGTGTTCTGTTTCTAGTGCAGACGACGTGGTCCGGGAAAGCATGGCGCTCTCATTCTCTGGTAGAACAGGGACCTTCAAAGTGCGTTCAGGGGATTCCGGATGACGTGATTCCGGATCGCTTCTCGATGACAGGCTCAAGCGCGGGGGCAGCAGAGGCACGCCCGCTGTGTCTATATGGAGTGTCATGATCATGCGCATGCTGCGGGGCTCGAGGCACGCGTGCTGTTGCCACATGGAGAGTAGCTCGATGACTTCTTCTTGTGAGGTTCGATGCTCTTCCGTGCTGGAGTGGCTGTAGATGACCTGGCTCTGGCCGCTGACCCACACGTGTGCGAGCTGGACCTCGAGTCTCCGCCATAACGTGAAGGGCACTCTGACTTTTTCATGTAGGGTACTTGCGAGGAGGGTGTCGCTGGCGGAGCGGGTGAGTATGTCCTCGAACGGCAAGACCATCCAGAAGACGCGCTTGCCGCCGTCCCAGTGCACATTGATCATTACCTCGAGCGAGGTCTTGGGCTGGCTGTGCGGCATGTGGAAGATATACTGTGCTTATATATAGAGAAGAGATTCGTGGTGTGTATTTTTATTACAAATCGGCGGCGTTTTACAATGGCAATACCGGTCTCTCCAATCTTCTCAGTAGGCTCCAGCACGAGCGCTAAATCGTTGATGTTTGCGCGTATCCACATGCTGACGAATACTGGAGGTCGTCAAAGATAGATGCACCTCACATTTCGAACAAAAGAGCTCTTGGCCGCGCATTTCGAGAGATTGGTCGGGAAAGTCGCGAAGGCGTTTTTGAAAGAGTCTGGATGTCATTTCCTCGAGAGGTATCGGATTGACGGTTTCGTTGTGCTTAAGTTCCTCGCGAGGTATCACATTGACGTCTGCTCTGTGTTTTTTGCTTGCGATGTGCTGTTTGACATAGGTAGTCAACAATGGTATAGCCAAATCACATTTCGAACAAAAGAGCTCCTGGTCGCGCATTTCGAGAGATTCGTCTGGAAATTCACGAAGGCGTTTTTGAACGAGTCTGGATGTAATTTCCTCGCGAGGTATCGGATTGACGGTTTCGTTGTGCTTCTTGGTTTCGAAATGCCTGTGAAGTACTGTGGTAGTATCGCCGAGGAAGGTGTCGCATGCCATACATTTCAGTTTCCCGTCATGTACTTCGAGCGTCTGGTTGGGAAAGGCTTGAAGAAGATCTCTCAATTTGTAGTAGTCCACGGGTCGCGTACTTGTTGCGGACATTTGAGAGTTGGATTGAAGGTATTGGATAATATATGGATACGATATAAAAAAAAGGTCTCGGTATAAAAGAGGTGCACTAGTCGCAAATGCCAATACAAGATCTGCAGCACGATTTTGATGTGGTTCTGGGTTTTTGCGATTCTTTTCTTGCTATGCCTCGAAATTTTGCTAATGACAGTCCCGAGGATGTCAAAAAAAACAAGGAATACGCATGCAACCTTCTGCACAGGTCGTGGGATGCTTTTCAAGATGACAGTGATAACCGAACGCTATGTGAAGAATATGTGAAAGAGTTGCTGCAATTCAGTCGTGCGCTTGTACTATACGATCGGCAGAACCCACAGTGGCGAGAACGAGAAGTCTACAGACGTGACTACCCCCCTTCCATTGCAGCACTGAAACGTATAATATCGGTGGTGCGGCTGCACTTTTTACTACTCGATCTGACAGCGATCGTTGAGAGTGTGTAGCGTACACACAGAATATATACGACCGCGCCCTCGTCGCTATGCCCGAGACCAGAGAAGACAAAAGGGCCGCGATATTCATGGACGTACGCATGTGGTTCGTTCTTGAAGACCTGCGCTGCGCAATCAGGGAAATGGAAACAGACGAAGACCTTTGGAAGGACACACAGTACGTCCAGCCCGCCAACTACGACAGCGAGCTGACCAGGAAATTGACGAAGGCTATCAGTTTTGTTCACGAAGCGCAGTACCAATACTTACTCCGGTCAACTTTGAGGAAAGCTTTGATGCTACTGTTGGATGCCACGAGCGGAAGCAGCGCGACCTTCAGAATGATCAGAATGCATCCTCATAGCCAAGCCGTCGTGGATATCCTCCACGGCAAAATGCGTCACATGCTGATGAATCCACACTGGGAATACTATTCATTCAGATACCCGGAGGACGGTACACGTCAAGACCTCAACAAGATGCACAAAAGCGACTTTAAACATACAGGCAGAGCCGACGACTGGAGACATCGCGGCTGTCTATACATTGATTCTTGCATGCCCCTCGGCGCCCCTCACCAAACAAACGCCGCGCTCCACTCGCTCCTCCTCGACCTCAAGGACACCGACGTAACTCGATCTGACAGCGATCGTTGAGAGTGTGTAGCGTACACACCTCATCGACTACATCACGTGAGCGTTTGTTTATTAAACAAAAAACTACATTTTGTGCTCGGATGGCATGTCTTTCAAAGGCCACCAAGTTTCTAATATAACAAAGAGGTCCGGTCAAAGCGCTTTGAGTTGTGTAAGTAGAGATCGCATTGTATGATAGTCTGTCTCTTCTGTCAAACAAGTCAATTCGTTTGCACTTCGATTAAGCCCGTCGGGAGCCAGCCTTGTTCTCTTCGACGAGTCACGTGTATGTAAGTCTGTGTAGCATGTCATAACCCTACACGTCTTAAATACCATAGTTACAATTTTATTGACGCAGTTGTCGTAACAGTGTTCTTAGCTCGCCATCTTGCGTCTTTGGATGCCGGGGCTTCATGTTCAAGTCGATGACGTGCCGGGGCTTCATGTACAAGTCGATGACGACAGTGCAAGTCCCTTGTTCTTGTTGATGTTGGAGAGAAAGGCCCTGTATTGCCCGTACAATCTTTTCCCATCTCTCCTCATCACATGGTTCTCTCTGTTCGTGGGCATCCTTGTCTACTGTAAACTTCATACGCTGCCATGTCGACGTGCGCGAACCCACATTCGGACCCGTCAGAAAATCCCACAGATCAGACTTGCTGTATTTCGAAAAACTAAATTTCTCGACATATTCATCGGACTCATTGGTCTCATCGTGCTGGTGGCGAAACACTGTTACGTTTGTGATGCATGGCTTATGAACTACAGACATGTTGTGCAGACGTGTGTCTTTTATACTTTTCATGCGTCTAACAGTTTGACGCGTTATGGGCAGCCTTTGCCCTGGCGAGTTGCCGGAGGAAGCGCTCCTGCGCGTGGTGGACGCTGCGGAGCAGTGGAGAGGGGATGCGGTCGCTGGCGATTTCGGTGAGGCGGGCCACTTCGGCAGAGAGAGATGCGAACTTCTCTTCGGCGCGGCTGAGCTGCTCGGCGACGGCATCTGTGATGGGCGGACGGGGTGGAAGCTGCACGACGAGGTCGCGCTTGCGCTTGGGCATTTGCGTTTGGGCGTGTGCTTTTATGCGCTTGGGGCGTTGCTGCGTGTGCTTTTATGCGCTTGGGGCGTTGCTGCGTGTGCTTTTATGCGCTTGGGGCGTTGCTGCGTGTGCTTTTATGCGCTTGGGGCGTTGCTGCGTGTGCTTTTATGCGTTTGGGGCGTTTGCTGCGCTTGGGGCGTTTGCTGCGTGTGCTTTATGGGCTTTGATTTGATGGCATTTGAGGCTGCGCTTTGGGCGGGTTTGGTTTGCCTGGGTTTGCGCACGCGAACTGATATTTTTGGAGCGGATTTGAGGCTTCTTAAGCTTCGGGAACTCTTTGTGTGTTTGGACACATTCCGAGAGTTTGCGCCACGAAAAACGCGGGAAATAAGAAAGAAAAAAACAAAAACAGAAATGCCTAGTGCTCTATTTTGGATGATGTCGCAGCTGGAGTCAGCGGAAGTGCAGCAGGAGCTGGCCGAGGACGCGGAGAAGGCGGAGATGGCGCAGGTGCTTTTCGAGGTGGCCGGGTTCCCGATGCAGGACGCGCCGGAGTGGGCGGATGTGGTGGAGGAGCGGCGTGTGGAGAGTTCCAGGCGGTACTCGGACGGGCGGTTTGTGGTGGCCAGGCAGGCGATCAAGGCGTTCACGTTTGTGCGCGTGCCGAAGGTGCGGCTGGTGCTGTCGGAGGTGGCGCTGGAGCGGCTGCACGATGCGTTTTCTGCGTTCAACCGGCAGAACGTGCCGGAGCTGCTTGGGTACCCGAGTGCGTTTGGTGTGCTGGTGCAGGAGCAGGAGATCCCGCATGGCAGCGAGATGCTGTGCTTCGTGGGCTCATTCGTGTGCAGCGGGCTGGTGGAGGACGGGGTGGTGCGCGAGGTGATGGCGTACGACGCGTATGCGTGGAGTTACCTGTTCGAGACGCTGTCGCGCCTGAGGCTCGGGGACGTGCTGTGGCTGCACTTCTGGCGCGAGAAGATTGATGCGTCGGCGGACACGGTGTGGCGGGCGTACAGTTTTCTGCTGTCGCACGCGTTCAAGAACAGCAGGCGGATGCTGACGCTGTCGCCGCTGTGTGGCGCGAAGTGCCCGCAGAAGCGGTGGGACTGGTATCTGGCGGGGTCGCCGGAAAGCGAGCGCCCGCGGCTGGAAGACGCGACGGTGGAGACGTTGATGGGCAACTTTGAGGAGGTCTCGCCGTGGGGCCGGCAGACGACGGTGGGCGCGGGACAGGTGAGCTGTGGCCACGAGTGTGTGTGCGTATGAGAATTATATTTTTTGTCTTGTGTATATACTTGACTCTGCGAGGAGCTGACAGGTGCCCGCGGACGAGTGCGTGGTGTTCACGAAGGACGTGGCGGCGGGCGAGGCGGTGGAGCTGGACTACGGGGACGGGTACATGCTGAGTCGCGAGGAGCAGCTGGTGCAGTTCCGGGGCGACGAGCTGGAGCGGCTGATCGAGGGCGTGCTGCGGGGCTTCGACGCGCGCGTGCTGGCGGCGTTCCGGGCCTACATGCGTGGCTGAGGTGTAGGTGATTTAGCTAGGGCTAGGAAGGTGAGGACACTAGGTAGGGCTAGGAACAGCAGGAAACGTGTTTGTGTGCGTGCTGCGGGGCTTCGGGCCTACATGCGTGGCTGAGGTGTAGGTGACTTAGGGGCGACGATAGGTGACTTAGCTAGGGCTAGGAAGGTGAGGACACTAGGTAGGGCTAGGAACAGCAGGAAACGTGTTTGTGTGTTTATTAAAGAAGAGGACATCTATGAACTCCAACGATCTACTCTCACTCTTTTCGAAGGACGTGTGGCCGGCGGCTCGCTTTGGTGCCAGTGAGGCGCGGGCTTGGCCTTGGCCTGCGCGGGCTTGGCCTGCGCGGGCTTGGCCTGCGCGGGCTTGGCCTGCGCGGGCTTGGCCTGCGCGGGCTTGGCCTGCGCGTGCTCGTACGGGCTGTCGTTCTCGGGGTCGTACGGCGTCTGCATCCAGGCGCGGTAGTGTCGCGGAAACGCGGGGCCGTAGCGGACCTCGAGGCCGGTGTCGCAGGGCGTGAGCCCGAGGACCACGACGGGCTGGTTTGTCTTTTCGAGCACGACGACCTGGCCGACGACGAGGCCGACGGCGGTGGCGCTGGACAGGCGCACGAGACCGTCGGTGTTGATGCCCGCGGCGGCGCTGATGGCGTTGAAGAAGCTGCGCTTGAGGCCGACGAGAATACCGAATGGATCCATGGCTCGCTGACACACGGATGCAGAGGACAGGAGTGTCTTTTATATGACGAAGGCGCTAGTTTGCGTCGGCCGGGTATGGTGGCGGGTAGTCGTCAGGGGGCGAGGGCGCGCGCATGAAGGCCTGGATGGCCTCGACTGTCGGGGCGGCGGCGTCGATGGCGTGCTTGTCGTCGTCCCAGAGGTCGAGGCCGACCTGGGCCTGCTGCATGAAGCGCTTGAAGTTGGCCATCTGTTCTTCGGTGAGCTGGGCTTCGAGTTGGTCGTACTTGCTCTGGAAGGAGACGGTGAGGTCGCGGACCTGGCGCTGGTGCTGCTCTTCCATGTTGGCGATGAACTTGTTTTGCATGACGAGGATCGCATTTGCGTGGGCCGAGTACTGGGCAAACAGGCCTTCCATTTCGCGCTTGTACGAGGCGACGGATGCGGTCATGCCTTCGGTGTAGACGCGGAGCGTGTGCAGGGTGTGCGGGTCCATGTGGCTGGTGTGGCGGAGCATCGCGTCTGTCAGGGCCATGTGGTCCATGCGCAAGGTGGGTGCGGGCATGTTGAGATGCAGCATTGTGGACCTTGGTGAATTGGGACCGTGTGAAGTGGGATCTGGATCTACATCTCAAAAATACCAGGAAAAATACCCTAGCCTGACGCTAGGTTTTTTTTACTGCACAGATGGCGCTTCGCTATGACGTTTCGCAACGCTTCCAAGATCACGGCCTTTGGATCTCCATGAATACGTCATGAAAAGTCTTAGATTCTCCAGGAGAGGAACATGCAGGGCATGCGCGTGAAGCAGGTTGCCCGGTTCATCATGGACCCGGCCGGGCAGGTCGTGCGTGTGCCGGACGATGGCGCAGATCGCGCAGATCGCACAGATCGCGCAGATCGCGCAGATCGCGCAACGGCCGGGGGCAAGAAGCCGATGGCGTTCCTGCAGTACATCCCCAAGAGCAGCCCTGCACGCCCCAAGAAGCCGCGCAAGAAGGGCCTGGCGTGGCAGCTGCATGTGCTGAAATTTGAGATGAAGGAGAAAGCTGACCGGCGCTGGTGATGCAGAGTCGGAGTCGCTTGGATGCAGGCGCAGCTAGATGCAGAGTCGCTTGGATGCAGGCGCAGCTAGATGCAGGCCAGATGCAGGCGCAGCTAGATGCAGGCCAGATGCAGAGTAGCTTAGATGTGTGATTCGTTGTTTATTAATAAACGCGTCACAAATGCCATGTGTAAATTCCAAGTGTATGTCTGGCGCTTAGATGCAGGAGCAGCCTAGATGTGTGATGCTTTGTTTATGAATAAACGCGTCACAAATGCCATGTGTAAATTCCATGTGTATGTCTGGCGCTTAGATGCAGGACGCATTGTTGTTTACGTCAGCCACTCAGGCTACATGCCGTACCACTCGATGACCACGTTGGGCAGGCGGTGCTTGTCGACGGCGGCAAAGAAGCGGTCGGCGTCTGGCCTGGGCGCGACGACGGTGAGGGCGTGTCTGGACGAGCGGTCAAGGAGGAAGCGGCCCTGCGCGAGGAGCGGGACGATGACGTCGTCGCCGCAGCGCTTGCGCTCGGGCAGCAGGACGCGGGTGACCCTGCTGTTGGCGTGCGCGAGGTCGGCGACGCCTTCGGTGTGGCGGTAGTTGCTGAGGTCGACGTGGGCGAGGTTGGTGAGGTTGTCGCGGGTGAACATGTCGCGGAGGGCGGTGGCGTTGCGCGCGGCGAGGGGAAAGCCGACGAAGCCCGCGAGGCGCAGCGAGACGAGGGAGGACGGCAGATTGTACAGGAGCAGGTTGCTGTTGTGGACGTGGGCGGCGGCGACGTAGTGGTGCGCAAAGCCAGCGAAGGACAGGTGCTGGAGGTTGTACATGTACTTGATGACGCCCTCGGCGTGGTAGTTGAGGTCGGTGTCCGGTCGGAGCCTGGAGGCGTCCATGTCGAGCTGGACGACCTCGACGCAGTACTTGACGCTGTCGAGGAACGCGCGGATGCAGGTCGAGTTGAGGGGCATGTTGAGGTCGAGCTTGAGGTAGGTGATGTGGAGGTGGTGGTCCATGAGGACGCGGTCGTAGAAGGTGTAGAACGGGTCGAGGCCGGCGAGGAGGCGCGGCGCGGTGACGGTGACGCCGATGACGTCGAACGTGTTAGCGTTCCACTTCATGTAGTCGTCGTAGGCGGCTTCGATCTCGGCGAGGCGGCGGCCGCCGGGGTCGCGGGTCGGGGGCGACCTGACGAAGACGGGGCGGGTGCGGAGGTACCCGCGGTAGGCGAGGTCGGCGAGGCGCGGGCAGGCGAGGGCGACGAGGCGCGGGAAGGCGTCGTTGAAGTATGTGTGGTTTGCGTCGGCGAGCATGACGATGATGTCGACGAGGGCGGAGGACGTGCGGGGCGCGGCGGGGCGGGTGCGCTTGACGAGTTGGCGCTTGGCTGCAGGCATGGCGTGCGTGGCGGCTGCTGTTGGAATTTAGAATTTGGAATGTGGAAAAAGGACTGCGGACTAAATAGAGTTCGCGGTTCGCGACGCTCGTGCGTTGCTTTTTTTTGTGGCGGTTCGCTGTTTTTTGGGGCAAGAGGCGGCAGCTGCGATATATAGTGAACGCCGGTTACTCCTGGAGCTCCATGAGCAACGCCTTCAAGTGCAGTATCTCTATGACGTGATTCAATTGTTTCATGCGAGCTTCGTATTCTTTGTCAAAGTCAAACTGGTCGAGGAGCCGTTCATCACTCGACGCATTCCTCAAAGTGTCCCTGACTTCGTTATGTAGAGCCTTGAATGCACTGTGGATCTTTTTCAGTTTTGAGACACAATCTTCATAGCCACGTCGTGCGCCGTTGCCTGATTGGAGAAAGTTCATGACGAAGCGCAAGACTCTGACTCTTTCTGCTGCTTCTTCTTCGGAAGGGACTTTGCCGAACCACTTGTTGTGATGAAGACGCACGTCAGCGATTTGGTCCACGATGGACGCCTTGAATGATTCAGATGCCATGCGCGTTGAGGGGGCGTGTTATATATAGAATGTAAGTTATGTGCCTACAAGACTTCCTTTAGATAAAAGATTGCTGTACTCGTTGACTTTGCCCTGGCAGGCGTCTATTGGGTCGAGTATGTGCTTTTGTACAAAGTCGCGGACCTCTGCGAATTCGGATCCGCCTATTTTTTTTTCGAACATGCGCAAAATATCTGCGCGCAGCTCCGCGAATTCAGCTGTTATAGCCGTGGCATTGAGTGGGTAGACGCTGTCGGCGACGAGCCTTCTCGCCGCTTTGTTTGTCAAATTTTTGATATAATTCAATGCTTGTGTCGGCCGGTGAGGCGAGGGCGCCCAGTGCTCTGATATTTTGATCATTTCTTCGAGGTCGCTCACAATGGCACGCTGCAGTTCCTCCAGCATCATGTCGTTATTCAGGCCCGCCCGCAGCTGGTGCAGCAGTGCGTGCAATTGAGCGTGGCTATCCATGACGACGACATTTGCCTTCATATATACCATTTTAAAAATTTTCTGTAGCCTCACTTTTACTGCTCAAGCGCCATGTCATTCAAAATAAAAGCACAGACTGACGCGGAACCCGGAGAGCGCATCCGTGAGAAAGACTGTCTGTTTGCTACTTTCGGCTGATGGCGATTCGCTTTTTTTTGGCGGTTCGCGTGTGTTTTTGGAGCGATTTGTGCAAAGGCTATATAAGCGAGTGCTGTTCGAAAAACAAGGAATAGCAAAGAACAGCATGGCTCGCACGAGGGTACGCGCGCGCACGGCGACCGGCGGCGTCGCGCCGCGGATGGTGCTGGCGTGCAAGGGCTCGCGGACGGCGCGCGAGGTTGCGGCGGCGGAGGCGGCGGAGACGGCGGAGAGGAAAAAGCGGGCGGCGAAGAGGAAGCGCGGGCGGGGCAGCGGCTCAAAGCAGGACCCGGTCGAGCTGGAGGACGAGGACGAGGAGGACGAGGACGAGGAGGACGAGGACGAGGACGAGGACGAGGACGACGAGGACGAGGACGAGGACGACGAGGACGAGGACGAGGACGCAGAGAACGAGGAGAACAAGGAGGACAAGGAGGACGAGGACGACGGCTTCGTGGTGGTGGGCGACGCGGAGGGCGAGGGCGCGGGCGCGGAGGGCGCGGTTTAGCTAGGTCTATGTGGTTTGTCGTTTATTGAATAAACAAGAATACAAGATGGATTGATTTAGTCTGGTGTTGAAAGGCTGCCGGATTTGAAAGGACGGCGTATTTAAGACGTGTGGAGGGCTAGCATGTCGAACCTGGACCTGAACGACCCAATGATTATTTACATGCTCATTGCCCTGGACACCGAGCTTAACCAGTTGCACCGGCTGTGCATCGAGCAAGGTCCATTTTTCAAGGACATTTTTCTGGAGATGACGTCGGACACGCTGCGGCAGAACTTGAAGATGAAATGTCACGGAGCGCCGGCGAACGCCTCGCACGTGAGCAGGAGCCACTGGAAGCCGGCAATTCCAGTAATGGAAATAATTAACATCCATGTGCTTATGGCAAAGATGCTGATCAAGTGGCAAGAATTCTGCGCGACGACTACTTTCCAGCAATTCACGCCACCAAGCGTTGTGGATATATGCTCTCCAATGACTATTCTCGACAAGAACATACACGAACTGATACAAAACATTATATTTTTATGCATGCAAATTAATTTGTGGAAGGCGCCCAAGCGTGTAGTGGAGCCGCACAAGCGTGAGGCGAGGTCGGACAACGGTAAAGCACACGACCGGGCAAAAATTGATTTTGAAGAGTCGGACCCGCAAGCGAGTGAGCTGTCCATTCTCAAAGAAAAGAATACTCGGAAGTCGGAACCAGAGCGTCAAGTGAAGATGCCGCTTCGGTTGGAGCAGCTGCTCGTCGAGCTCCGACCGACAAAAAAAGGCTTGGATGTCTAGTTATGCATGTAGTTTATTACATACGCAAGCTTATGCATGTTTCCTGTGCGTGCAGCTGCGTACACTGAACACAGGCTGCGAGCCACGCGCATAAGGAACGTCCCAGGCCGCGGTGAAGTGCTGCCTGGGCCGCGACATCTTGCCGTGTGCTGCGGGCCTTGGTGCACTGGAGAAGGCATGCCTGCGGAAGTCCTCGCCCAAGACGCACGAGATGACGGCACATCCTCCGGCGGGCCAACCGAGGGACGCGGGCGTGTCGTTGTCGTCTGGAAAGTCCTTGTCGCCGGTAACAGCGGAGGCATATGGCCAGTTGTACTCGTAGTAGTTCTTGCCCGTCCTCGCGCAGTACTTCTTGAGCATCGGAATGATCTTTGCCGTGTGGCGAATGAGCACCTCGTTCTGGAGCTGCGCGTGGCCGGTGGGTCCGACGGTGAAGACGCCGAGGAGAAAGTGGCCGAGGGCCACGTCCTTCTTGTCGTTTTTGGCCTCAAGCCAGAGCTCGGCAGCGAGCCACTGTCCAGTGTCGCTCTCGAAGTTTGCGTGCGTGGCGTGCGTGGCGTGCGTGGCGTGCGTGGCGTGCGTGGCGTGCGTGGCGTGCGTGGACATGCGTGTCCTGGATTGGAATTGTTGCAATTGTCGATGCTGAGAGCATAAGAAGCCCGGAGAGCTCGCGAATTGTAAACTTTGCACGTGTCTTGTTTTGTTTGATGCTTCATTGATTAAACTCGCGAATTGTAAACTTTGCACGTGTCTTGTTTTGTTTGATTGCTTCATTGATTAAACAAAAAAAAAACGTCCTACACACGGACTTAACGAGGGCGAGCTGCGCACTGCTCAGGCTCCGCCCGCCGCGGCCTTGCGCTTGCCGAGGACGGGCACGGCGAGCTTGGTGATATTGCCGACCTTGACGCAGAGGAGGTCGCTTTCGTCGGGGCGGAGCCAGCGCCAGCGGATGGTGTTGGCGCTTTGCGCGTTGATGCGTGCGACGCCGGCGGCGAGCTGCGGGCAGTCGAGGCGGACGCAGAAGAAGAAGTTGTGTCCGGCGACGATGCGGACGATGGCGCCCGTCGCGCCGCGAAACTCGGCGTAGTCCTTGAGCGTGCCGTCGACGATGACGGTGTCGCCGATCTTGAACTTGGAGTGGGTCGCGTCGACTTCCGGCTTGCGGATGTGGAAGTAGGTGGACGGGCGGAGGAGGGTGGACGCGCCGAGCGCGGCGGGCGCGGCGGGGACGGGGACGGGGACGGGGACGGGGACGGCGGGGACGGCGGGGGCGGCGGGGACGGCGGCGGGCTTGGGGCCGTGGAAGTCGCGCATGCTCTGGCCGATGAGCTGGTGCGCGGTGTGGACGACGTTGGAGTGGGCCTCAGTGAAGGGGCGCTCGGCGATGTAGCGCAGGGTGATGCGGTAGGTGGCGAGGAGCTGGTTCTCCTTGGCGGAGCAGAGGACGGTGGCCTCGGGGTTTGTGAGGGTGAGGACCTCGCGGCCGTGGGCGTCGACGCCGTAGTCGATCTGGCCCTTGCTGCCGAGCGCAGTCGGGCCCTGGAGCAGCTCGACGACGAAGAGGGCCTGGTGTGTAACTAGTGGTTTAGAAGAGGACCTGGCGTTTTAGGTTGCTAACTACAGTTGCTGACTACTACAGTTGCTGACCTGACGTTTTAGGTTGCTAACTACAGTTGCTGACTACTACAGTTGCTGACCTGACGTTTTAGGTTGCTAACTACAGTTGCTGACTACTACAGTTGCTGACCTGACGGAGGGCGGTGGGCTCGGGCTCGGCGTAGGCGAGCGCGGTCCAGACGTCCGGGGACGTGTACACGCCGCGGCCGTAGAGGGCGCGCTGGAGGGCGCCGGTTTTGAAGCCCGTGGCGGTGATTTTGGGGGCCGCGGTCTCGGAGGTGCCGTGGAAGACGGTGCGGGCGGTGTGGACCTTGAAGGTCTCGGCGACGCACTTGTGCATGCGGTACTGCGCCTTGTTCATGACGCGGACGACGCTCTCGACGGCGTAGTTGGTGCGCTGGGCGAGGTCCGCGACGAGCGAGACTGGCGTGAGGGTGGCGCCGGGGACGTCGATGCACACGAAGGTTGTGGTGAGCACGCGCACGAGCTCTTGCTGGTACCTGGTGAGGTCGAGGTCGACGGAAGAGTCGAAGATGGTGGTCTCCTGCACGTCGGCGGTGAGCGTGGCGTAGCGCGCGGCGAGTGTGCCGGGCTCGGGCTGGGCTTCAGCCTCGGCGGGCGAGCCGGGCCAGGTGAGCGTATCGGCGGTGTCGAAGGTTGTCTCGAGCTCCTGGTGCTGGTGGTGGTAGAGGGCGTCGAGGTCGACTTGGGCGAGTCCTGCGTCGAGGTTGGCAACGGACATGGCGCTGGAGTGCTGGAACGTGGCTGGTGCGAGTGTGAGGCTGAGGCTGCTTAAATAACCTGAAAAGTTCGCGTGTTTTTGATTTATTTTTTTTTTGTGATTTTTAAATTTTGTGATTTTTCACGCACAAAAATGTGGAATTGTTTATATAAGGACGCGTGTCTCATGTGCATGCACGAGATCCACTTTGTCGTGTATGGACACGTTGGTGACAGAGAAGAAACGTTCAACGGCCCCGTGTCGTTTGGTGACGAACCCGACTCGTTATTTTACGCACTTTGTGCAAAGGAGTCTTGGGAGAAGTGGGCGCAGATGTGGCACGGCCCGCATGAATATACAGATGACGTCGAAGCTGTAGTGTACGACAAACACTCCATCGTAAATATGAACACTGTAAATGCAATCAAATGTTGCAAGAAACATTTGCAGAAATTTCAAGACGGATTCGCGTATCTACCAAAGCACGACAAACTCTACGTCATAATCCGTGACGCCAAAATGGAGGCCGCTGAGCTCGAAGAAGCGGACAAACACCCTCAGTTTCGGCCTGCGAATGCGCGGGCGCTTCGCACGTCGCACGCAGATGGGGTAGAGAGGCCAGACGTGAGCTTGCGCGCGCTGCTCGCGAGGCTACGTGTAAATGCGCTTGATTTGTGAGTAAACGTCTTCTTATCACTGATAATCAAGCTTTTCATGGCTTGATAATCAAGCTTTTCATGGCTTGATTATTTTATGTTGACGTGTCACGGTCCGAGCGGTCGAACGGCTTTGACGACGTCGAGTGGGCGGTTGCGCAGGCGCTCGGCGTCGTAGTGGCGGCCGACGCAGCCGCAGAGTATTGCGGCGCCCGCGAGGGGCAGCCAGACCTCGGGGTCGGAGCCGGCGTTTGCCATGAAGACGGCGACGGCGCCGGCGACGAGCAGAAAGGCGGCGCAGCAGCAGGCGTCGGCCTCGGTGACGGGGTCGTCGCGGCACGGGAGCGCGCACTCGCAGTGCATTGCGCGTGCGAGCGCTGAACGCTGCGGATTGGGAAGTTTGTATAAAACAGGGCGTGACGGACGACATGTACCGCGGCCGCGCTTGGTGGCCGTGGTTGGTGGCTGTCGCGCTGGTGCTGGCGTGCGCCGCGCGGACGGCGGACGCACTTAGCTGTCCAGCAGGCCAGTACCTAAAATGTGTCGAGGATCCAGGTTATAGATGTTGGGAGTTCGATACTGCCCAGTGCATTGGTGTCACTTATGGAGGAGAGCCGTCTGATAGGTGTGGCTCATGCTGTTCTTGTGAGAGCTGGTGTCTTGAACCCTATTGGCGCGCCTGGAAGCTTCCCTTCATTTGCGAGGCATGTCCCGGCGGCACGTTCAAATCGACGACCAGCAACGAAAAGGCCTGCAGCGCCTGTCCCGCAGGATCGGATTGGTACGGTAAGACGGGCTTG
>Ga0304728_1001700_pt1 | contig 15165 bp, 11 predicted proteins | sample C_130625_MF_Meta_FD_190476 | JGI IMG/M metagenome (GOLD analysis project Ga0304728, IMG submission 190476) | Freshwater microbial communities from Lake Croche, Canada to study carbon cycling - C_130625_MF_MetaG (v2) (version 2) | ecosystem: Environmental > Aquatic > Freshwater > Lake | place... | reverse complement strand
CAGTTGATCAAGGATGCCCTGCAAAGCCACCAGGTGGTGATTGTGTGTGGTGAAACAGGCTCAGGTAAGACTACACAGCTACCAAAGATCTGTTTGGATCTAGGTCGAGGTGCGATTAATGGTGGCAAGCTCATTGGCCATACTCAACCTCGCCGAATCGCAGCAACTGCCACTGCCAAGAGAATTGCCCAAGAGCTAGGCACTCCCATTGGGCAGGATGTAGGCTACCAAGTGCGCTTTGCAGATAAGACCAGCAATACCGCTTCTATTAAGTTAATGACGGATGGCATTTTGCTAGCAGGGACGCAACGTGATCCTCAGCTACGGGCTTATGACACGCTCATCATTGACGAAGCGCATGAGCGCAGTCTAAATATTGATTTCTTATTAGGCTATCTGCGCCAGTTACTACCAAAGCGGCCAGATCTTAAGCTGATCATTACCTCAGCCACTATTGATGCGCAGCGATTTGCTGAGCACTTTGCAATGAATGGCAAGGTAGCGCCAGTGATTGAGGTCAGTGGTCGACTCTTTCCGGTAGAGCAGCGTTACGCACCGCTAGAGCCTGATACGAATTTAGCCAATAAGTCTGATGGTAAAAAAGAATCCAAGAATGCCAAAGAGATTCCGGATGCGGTAGTAGAAGAAATTACTAGACTCTGGAGAGAGGGCGCAGCAGGCGCTGGAGATGTTCTAGTGTTCATGCCGGGCGAGCGAGAAATACGCGATTGTGCGGAAGCCTTACGTAAAGACCATGTCTTGCAGCAACGCTTTCATCCAGAAGTTCTAAGTCTATTTGCGCGTCAATCGGTTGCCGAGCAAGAGAGAGTCTTTAGTCCAGGTAATGGGCGTCGCATCATTCTAACGACCAACGTTGCTGAGACCTCATTAACTGTCCCGAATATTCGATATGTTATCGATAGTGGTTTAGCGAGGGTCAAGCGCTACTCCTATCGAAATAAAGTAGAGCAACTCCAGATTGAGCCAATCTCTCAGGCGGCAGCCAATCAAAGAGCGGGGCGTTGCGGCCGCGTATCTGATGGTATTTGCGTGCGTCTGTATAGCGAGCAAGACTATCAAGGCCGTCCCAAATTTACTGACCCAGAAATATTACGTAGCTCTTTAGCGGCAGTGCTACTACGCATGAGTTCCTTGCGCTTGCCGAAGATTCAGCACTTTCCATTTATTGACAAGCCACTTGGCAGAGCAATTGCCGATGGTGTGCAGCTCTTAGATGAATTGGGCGCGATTGAATTCGATGAATCAGAGTTGACAGATGGTAAAGATATCAATAAAGATATTAATAACAGTTTCAAACTGACCGCCACTGGTAAGCAGCTAGCAGATTTACCCCTCGATCCACGGATCGGCAGAATGCTCTTAGCTGCCAAAGAGCAGAATGCCTTGAAAGAATTGACCATTATTGCGTCAGCATTGGCTACGCAAGATCCACGCGATCGACCCATGGATCAAGCTGCCGCTGCAGATCAGGCGCACTTGCAGTTTGCCGATGAACGCTCAGAGTTTTTGAGTTTCGTTAAATTGTGGAATTGGTATCAGGATGCTTTGCAGCACAAACATAGCAACCGACAACTTGAAAATCTATGTAAGAGTAAGTTTTTGTCACCACGCCGCTTACGTGAATGGCGTGATGTGCATGGCCAGTTGCACACCATGCTTGGTGAGAAGGGCTGGAAAGAAAATGGCCTAGCAGCAACTTATGAGCAAGTCCACTTATCTTTATTAACTGGCTTATTGGGATATGTAGCTAAAAAAGAAGACGACGAAAAATCTCAAGACCGTAATAGCAAAACAGGTGGCTATGTTGGCGCACGTGGTATCCGTCCCTTTATCTGGCCCGGCTCGACGATTGGTAAAAAGGCTGGCGCCTGGATATTGGCGGGGGAGTTACAAGAAACAAATCGTATGTATGCCAGAACGATTGCAAAGATTGAGCCGCAATGGGTAGAGCGTGTAGCAACGCATCGCCTGATTAAGTCTTTGAGTGACCCTTTTTGGGATAGCCGCCAAGGTGAAGTGATGGCCTTCGAACGAGGCACCCTTTATGGTTTGCCAATCTATCACGGTCGGCGAGTGCGTTACGAGCCACACAACCCCAAAGAAGCTAGAGAATTATTTATTAGTCAGGCATTAGTTCAAGAAGAAATGTTTGGGCGTATGGATACACCAGCCTTGCAGCGTGAGACTGAAGCCGATGCCAAGAAAAAATACCCTAATCTGTTTGGATTCTTTTGGCATAACCGTCGCCTCATTAAAGAAATTGAAGCTTTAGAGCATCGCTCACGCCGTCCCGACGTGTTGGTCGATGATGAATTGCTTTTTGCCTTTTATGATTCCCGCATTCCAAAAGAGGTACGTAGTCGAGAAAGTCTCAAAGCATGGCTAAGCAAAGACAAAGGTAGGGATAAAGAAGGTAGTAAGGATTTAGATAATCAGTTGCACCTAGAAAAAGCCGACTTGATGCGTCATGAAGCGGCAGGCATCACTGTAGATCGCTATCCAAAAACTATGTTGGTTGGTGGTGCACAACTCAGCCTGACTTATCACTTCGAACCAGGCAGTCCTAAGGATGGCGTAACCCTGATTGTTCCCTTGACTCAACTGAATCAGATTGATGGACGCCGTTGTGAGTGGTTGGTGCCCGGTATGTGTGAAGAGAAGGTACTTCTCTTGCTGAAATCATTGCCGCAAAAATTACGACGTCACTGTGTTCCCTTGCCAGATTATGCAAAGTCCTTCCTTGAGCGCAAGTTAGAGGAAAAGCATTTTGGTGTAGGAGATTTTTTAGATAGCCTGATCGGCGATATTCGTAAAGAGCGTGGCTTAGAAATTAAACGTACCGACTTTAGGCCCGAGGCCTTACCATTGCATTCATCAATGAACTTCCGTTTGATTGATGAGCATGGGCGCCAGTTGGAGGTCGAGCGCAACTTAGCACGTTTACGATCTGAGTATGGACAGACTGCACGCAATGCCTTCCAAGCGATTGCCCAAGAGACTGCGCAGGTCGAGTTAGGAATGGAACCGCCAGTAGGCATTTCAAGGCTCAGTGCTGGTACTGCAGAAGCTACTCGAAAGGTTGAGCAGGGTGGATACCGCTCCTGGGAGTTTGGTGAGTTACCTGAAACTTTAGAGATTCAAAAAGGAAATAAAACGCTGTTTGGCTACCCGGCTCTAGTTGATCGGATTGATTATTGTGATCTTGAAGTATTCGATGATTTAGAGGAGGCTCGTAAGCAACATTCCTTGGGGTTACGCCGCCTATTTGCCTTGAGTAATAAAGACACTCTCAAAGCTTTGCAAAAACAGTTACCTTGGATTCGTGAGCTGGGCTTATTATTTATTAACGTGGGATCAGTTGAAGGTCTGATTGATCAAATACTCAATCTTGCTCTTGAACGAGCGTTTATGAATGAGCCACTTCCAGTCAATGCTGAACAATTTGCAGAACGATTGCAGGCAGGCAAACCTCGCTTGGCGCTGATTGCCCAAGAGATTGCTCGTCATGCTTTGAATGCTTTACAAGCTTATGCCGATCTGCAGAAAAAAGTAGCTAGTGCAAAAGCGGCGTCACCAACTGCTTATGCTGATATTCAAACGCAAATGCAAGGTCTGATCTTTCCGAAGTTTGTCTCTGAAATACCATATGCTCAATTAGTCCACGTGCCGCGTTATTTGAAGGCGATTGCCATGCGGATCGACAAATTGCGCTTAAATCCAAGCCGTGATGCGCAATGCCAAAAGGATTGGGAATCGGTAGCTCGCCCATGGCAAAAGCTGATGCAAGGCAATAAGGGTTCCTCATCTTATGCAATGGCTGAGGATCAAGCCTTGACCGATTTCCGGTGGCAGTTAGAAGAGTTGAGGGTGGCTTTATATGCCCAAGAGCTCAAAACTCCAACCCCGATGTCCATAAAGCGCCTTGAGAAGGTATTGGCGAGCTTGCGCTGAGTCAAAACCCCAACATATCCATTAGTTTGTAGAGGTCAATTTAGCCCCTCTGAATGCTTACAATAGAGGGATGCACATATTTATCATCATTAGAAGTTTTCGCATAGTTGCGATTTCTGTATTGTTTGCGCTTCTGTTGGCCAATCAAAACGCTTTTGCACAAGCTACTAATGCAGCAGCGACAGCAACACCGCCAACCTCAGCAACGACATCGTCTAACTCTGTAAATCAGCCAAAGATAGCAGTCATATTGAATTCAGGTTCAGCTTCAGTCAGCTTGATTGATATGAGTAGCCGCCAGGTGGTGAAAACTATTCCAGTTGGTAAAGAGCCACATCATTTGATGATTACGCCAGATCAAAAAACCCTATTGATCGCAAACGCTGCTGGTAATGATGTTGTACTGATGAATCCAACTACTGGCGAGTTGACTGGCAGGATCCCTAATATTATTGACCCATACCAAATTGGCTACTCGCCAAACCACAAATGGTTTGTAGCAAATGGCAATCGTTTGGATCGTGTTGATATTTATGCCGCCAATGGTTCTGATCTCAAATTAGCTAAGACAGTGAAGTTGGGAAAGACACCAAGTCACATTGCTTTTACTGCTGATAGCAAAATTGCCTTTATTACTTTGCAAGACTCGAATGAGCTCGCAGCCATTGATCTTGAAACCCAAAACGTATTGTGGGTGATGCCAACTGGAAAAGTTCCAGCGGGCTTGTGGATGACGCTCGGTGATCAATACTTATTAGTGGGCATTACTGGTGAGGATTACGTACAAGTGATTGATTGGAAGACTCATAAAGAAGTAAAGCGTATTTCTACTGGTAAGGGCGCTCATAACTTCCGCCCCTTAGGTGATAAAAAGCATGTTTTTGTGAGTAACCGTATCGCTTCCACTATTAGCCTGATAAATATGCAAACCCTAGAGAAGGTCGGGGACATTACCGGGCTTCCAGCTGGACCAGACGATATGGAAATCACGCCTGATGGCAAAACACTTTGGGTGACTTTCCGTTTCTCCAAAAAGGTGGGTGTGATTGATATCCCAACCATGAAATTAGTAAGCGTGATCCCAGTAGGTAAATCGCCTCATGGCGTGTTCTTTACTCCAAGGGCTGGATGGGAATAACTATCACTATGAAGCGTATCACCCATATCGTGCATATTCATTACGCACCTATTCGTATCGCATTCATTCACACCACAGCTGCGCTTTTGCTCGGCTGTTTTTCATTGGGCGCAATGGCCCAAGCAGAATGCAGTAAAAAAGTTTATTTAAGTTTTGATACCGGCAATATGTCTGTGGCCGAGAAGGTGGCAGAGATTCTCAAGCGTCAAAATGTCAAAGCAACATTTTTCCTTGCGAATGAAAAAACCTATCGCGGTGACTTTTCTTTGGATGATTCATGGAAAGTATATTGGCAAGAGCGCGTTAAAGAAGGGCATCACTTTGGCAGCCATACTTATGACCATACTTATTTTGTAAAAGACGGTCCTAGGGGCGAAGTATTTGAAAAGCCCCAATTTGGTTCCAAAGCGGGAATGACGATTCTTTTTAACGAAGCGGCCATGTGTAAAGAAATTCGCAAGGTAGATCAACGCTTCCAAGAGTTAACAGAGCATCCTATTGAAAAGATATGGCGTGCGCCTGGTGGTAAAACTTCGCCCACCTTGATTCGGATGGGTGATATCTGTGGCTTTGAGCACATTGGCTGGGCGCCAGCTGGTTTTTTGGGGGATGAGTTGAACTCCGATAAACATCCGAACGCTGCACTTTTGGAAAAAGCCACTCGAGACCTCAAGGATGGGGACATCACCATGGCTCACTTAGGCATTTGGTCTAGGAAAGACCCTTGGGCACCTGCGGTTTTGGAGCGGCTCATCATCAACCTCAAGGGGCGCGGCTTCTGCTTTGGGCTCCTACCCAAGAATTCTTCAAATCCAGCAAAATAAGACATGGATTTCAATACCATTACCTCCTATATCGCAGACGCCTATGCGAGCGTTCAGGAGTTCCTGTTCTCGAATATCGTGGGTCCGATTTTGTATCAACTCGACTTGATATCTTGGGCCGAGGATGTGTTTGATGGCATTGATTGGTTTTTGTTTGGTTGTATTCAGATTTTCTTAATCTTCCTTGTCCTCAGAACATGGGAGCGATTGGCCCCTGCAGAAAAGCAGGCACGCTTTGCAAGCTCGAGTAGGGCGGATGTCTTATATACCCTGTTTCATCGCCTCGGAATTTTTCACGGCCTCTTATTTATTGCTCTCTCGGGATTCTTTTTTGAAGTCGACTCCATCTTGCATGATGTTCGTTTTGATCGATTTAATATAGAGTCTTGGTGGCCCGGTGTGACATCAGTTCCCGTTGTTAGCTTTTTGATCTACCTCATTCTTTTAGACTTTGTGGATTACCTTTACCATCGTGCCAACCATGCGTTTAACTGGTGGTGGCAGTTACATGCTTTACATCATAGTCAAACTGTGATGACTGCTTGGTCCGATAACCGCAATCACATTCTCGATGACATCATGCGTGCAAGCTTCATGGCTTTTTTTGCACTGTTAATTGGCGTATCTCCAGGGCAATTCATCATGTTGATTGCGCTCAGTCAATTAATTCAAAGCTGGCAGCATGCCAATATCAAAGTGCACTTGGGCCCTGCTAAGTACTTATTGATCTCTCCGATGTTTCATCGCATGCACCACGCAGTAGGATATGGCCATGAAGCTAGGGGTAAGCCTGGTGTATTGGGTGGCTGTAATTTTGGTATTTTGTTTCCGTGGTGGGATATGTTGTTTGGAACGGCCATTTTCACAAAAGAGGCTCATCCTACAGGCGTCAGAAATTTAAGCGTCTCAGAAAATATTTTTACTCAACAATGGCAAGGGTTTGTCCACGCTGTTAAAGAGCTCATGCCTAAGTAGTTAACTGATTGGGTAATAGGAGTTATATGGTCGGATTGCAGCAAGCATTTAAATCTTTTGGCATGGCTTTAGTTGGAACTATGCACCCGCGCATGCTCTGGCTAAGTTTGAGGCCATTTCTGATCGTCTCAGTTTTATGGGGTATTTTGATTTGGCTCACATGGACACCCGCGCTCGAAGCGCTGAGTATCTTTCTAACAACATCTATCTTTACGAGCTGGATCCAAGATGGTCTCATTTGGGCTGGCTTTGAAAATGCCAGAGTATGGATTGCACCACTCTTTTTTGTGATGCTCATTATTCCCTTAATTACAATTAGCTTGCTGGTATTTATTGCTTTTTCTACAGTGCCGGCCATTGTGAAGATTGCTTCCAAACAATCTCAATTTCATGAGCTTGAATGTAAGCAGGGCGGCGGTTTCTTTGGTAGCTTGTTCTATAGCTTTTGGTCAGCTTTGATTTGCTTGGCATTGGTGATGTTGACCCTACCTGTATGGTGGGTGCCTCCCTTAGTAGCAGTATTGCCACCATTGCTTTGGGGTTGGCTAACAATGCGTTTGATGTCGTATGACGTATTGGCTAAACATGCCAGCACAGAAGAGCGTGACCTACTATTGCAAAAGTATCGCTGGCCTTTGCTCTGCATGGGCATTGCCTCTGGGATGTTAGGTGCGGTGCCCACTTTCTTTTGGGCTACCTCTGCATTGGCTTTGGTGCTTTTCCCCATCGTGAGTTTTATAGCTCTTTGGATTTATTCTCTGATTTTTGTGTTTGCGGCTTTATGGTTTAGCTACTTCTTATTGGATGCACTCAAGCAGTTAAGAGAAGAAGAGTTGGATAAGGCACTTACAGTGCAATCACGTGTTGTTGATATGGAACTTCCGCATCATAGCTAATACGAGGCTAATGAAATGAATGACGCAATGAACAATGCAATAAAAAAAGTTGAAATAGACGACTCAAAAGAAACACCAACTACAGTGCAACGTCGATTCGGATTAATCGTGGTTGGTGATGAGATTTTGTCAGGACGCCGTCAAGATAAACACATGAGTAAGCTCATTGAGTTGCTTAATGAACGCGGCCTTAGTCTTGCTTGGGCTAAATATGTTGCTGATGATCCTGAGCAAATTACCGCGACCTTAAAAGCAAGTTTTGCAAGTGGTGATGTAGTGTTTAGTACCGGCGGTATTGGTGCAACACCGGACGATCACACGCGTCAATGTGCAGCACTCGCATTAGGTACTAAGACAGAATTACATCCAACTGCGCAAGAACTCATTGCAGGGCGTATTCAGTCGATGGCAGAAGGTGATCCCCTGAAGGCAGACTTGAATACTCCGGAGAATCAACATCGCTTCAAGATGGGTGAGTTTCCCCTTGGTAGTGAAATCATTCCGAATCCTTACAATCAGATTCCAGGATTTCGAATCAAAGAACATCATTTTGTTCCTGGCTTTCCGGTGATGGCTGCGCCGATGATGGCTTGGTGTTTAGATACCTATTACAAAGATCTCTTTCATCAAGAGAATTGGGCTGAGCAGAGTTTTATTGTTCCTAAGGGGATTGAATCGACTTTGACGCCCTTAATGGAGCGTATAGAGACCAATTTTCCTGGGGTGAAGGTCTTTAGTCTTCCGTCTGTTGGCGATGCCACAAGAGGTGGTGTCTATGCTCAGCGCCATATTGAATTAGGTATTAAGGGCAACGCCAACCTGCTGGAAAGTGCTTGGATTGCCTTAAGAACAGGCACCCAAGCGTTAGGCTACGAAATTCACGATATCAGCTAAGTTTATTTGCACTAATATGGTGCAAATAGGAGTATTTGAAGCTGTATGAGGGATATTTGGGCACTTAAATAGTGCAATAATAAGGGTTCCCATTTGTTTGCTTCAGTAAATTACATACATCCATTAGGCATGTTTGATGCCTGGAATAAACAAGGGTGTATGCCTTAAGTTTTGATTCCGAATTTAGTTAATAGAGGAGATTTGCATGACGAAGACCGTCGCTGATGTGATGAAGTTAGTTAAAGATAAAGAATGTACTTTCGTTGATTTCCGTTTTGTAGATACCAAGGGTAAAGAACAGCACACGACAGTTCCCATCTCTGCATTCGATGAAAGTAAGTTTGAAGATGGTCATGCATTTGACGGTTCTTCTATCGCTGGCTGGAAGGGTATTGAAGCTTCTGACATGCTGCTCAAACCTGATCCAACAGCCGCTTACATCGACCCATTTTATGAAGAGCCAACATTGGTACTCACATGCGACGTGATTGAGCCAGCTGATGGCAAAGGCTACGATCGTGACCCACGTTCTATCGCTAAGCGCGCTGAAGCCTATCTGAAGAGCACCGGTTTAGGCGATGCTGCTTATTTTGGTCCTGAGCCAGAGTTCTTTATTTTTGACGGTGTTCGATGGGGCGCTGACATGCAGGGCTGCTTCGTGAGCATTGATTCTGAAGAGGCTCCATGGTCTTCTGGGAAAGAAATCGAAGGCGGCAACACTGGTCACCGTCCAGGTAAAAAAGGCGGCTATTTCCCAGTTGCTCCTGTAGACACATTCCAAGATATGCGTTCTGAAATGTGTTTGATTCTGGAATCATTGGGCATTCCAGTTGAAGTTCACCACCATGAAGTTGCTGGTCAAGGCCAAAACGAATTGGGTACTAAATTCAGCACATTGGTACAACGCGCTGACTGGACTATCTGGCAGAAGTATGTTGTTCAAAACGTTGCTCATGCATACGGCAAGACAGCCACTTTCATGCCTAAGCCAGTAGTTGGCGATAACGGTTCTGGTATGCACGTTCACCAATCTGTTTGGAAGAACGGCGAGAACTTGTTTGCTGGTAACGGTTATGCAGGTTTGTCAGAATTCGCATTGTTCTACATCGGCGGCATCATCAAGCACGCTAAGGCATTGAATGCGATTACGAACCCAGGTACGAACTCATACAAGCGTTTGGTACCAGGCTTTGAAGCTCCTGTGAAATTGGCTTACTCAGCACGTAATCGTTCTGCTTCAATCCGTATTCCACACGTTTCAAGTCCTAAGGGTCGTCGTATTGAGACTCGTTTCCCAGATCCATTGGCTAACCCATACTTGGCATTCTCTGCCTTGTTGATGGCTGGTTTGGACGGCGTACAAAACAAGATTCATCCAGGCGAAGCTGCTGACAAGAACTTGTATGACTTGCCACCAGAAGAAGATGCAAAGATCCCAACCGTTTGCGCAAGCTTGGAAGAGGCATTGGACGCATTGAAGAAAGATCACGAGTTCTTAACTCGCGGTGGAGTATTTACAGAATCCATGATTGATGCATATATCAATTTGAAGATGGAAGATGTCACACGTTTCCGTATGACTACCCATCCTATCGAATTTGATATGTACTACTCCCTGTAAGCGAAGGAGAGAACTTGAGCGCAGGTCTGTTGCGCAATTCGTTCAAGGGAGCAGCTACGGCTGCTCCTTTTTTTCCGACATTGCTTGATCAGATGCCTAATGCCATCGTGGTATTTGAGGCTGAGAACCAACAATTGGTGTACGTGAACCCAGCTGCTGAGTCAGCTCTGGATCTCTCGCGTAAATCACTTGAGGGTCAGTCTGTGCACAACTTGTTCGGCGATAACCTCGCATTAAATGACATGATCAATGAGGTAAAGTTGGGTCATGTCATTGCGCAGCGCCAAGAAATGATTTTGGATGCATTGCCAGGAAGTATTCATCAGGATTCCATTCCGGCACACGTAGTGGTGGCGGCATTAGATGATCCCGCTTTGATCATGATGGAGTGGTTTCCAATTGATCAACAGTTGCGAAGTGAACGCGATGAACGCGTGACACAGCAAGTGGAGGCTAATAAACAATTAATGCGTAATTTGGCGCATGAGATTAAAAACCCATTAGGTGGTATTCGTGGGGCAGCTCAGTTGCTGGAGTTTGAACTACCAGATAAAGGCTTGCGTGAATACACCCAAGTCATTATCAAAGAGTCTGATCGTCTGCAAACCCTTGTAGATCGGCTCTTGGCGCCTCATCGCAAAGCACATGTGATGGAGTCCTTTAATGTTCACGAGGCTTTGGAGCGTGTACGTAGTCTAGTGTTGGCAGAATTCCCAAAGGGCCTGCGCATTATTCGTAACTATGACACTAGTCTGCCCGATGTCTTGGGTGACCGTGAGCAGTTGATTCAGGCAGCCTTAAATATTGTTCATAACGCAGCGCAAGCACTTTCTGAAGAGATTGCGGCTGGTGTGGCGCAAATTGAATTAAAGACCCGTGTGGCACGCTCTGTCACGATTGCAAAACATCGCTATAAATTGGCAATGGATTTACATGTGATCGATAACGGCCCGGGTATTCCAGAAGAGATTATTGAGCGCATCTTCTTTCCATTAGTTTCTGGCAGAGAGGGTGGCAGCGGGCTTGGCCTCACCTTAGCGCAAACTTTTGTTCAGCAGCACCAGGGATTTATTGCATGCAATAGCCGCCCTGGACGTACCGATTTTCATATTCAAATTCCATACCGTAGGCAGGAGAAAGCATCATGAAACCAATTTGGATCGTCGACGATGATCAATCTATTCGTTGGGTCTTAGAAAAAGCCTTATCGCGCGAGAACATTCCGCATAAGAGCTTCTCAAATCCAAACGATGTTCTGAACGCACTGGAGAAAGAAACTCCCCAGGTTATGATCTCGGATATCCGCATGCCGCGCGGCAATGGTTTAGATCTATTGCAGCATGTCAAGGCTAGCCATCCGAATTTGCCGGTCATTATCATGACGGCTTATTCGGATTTGGATTCAGCGGTTTCCTCATTCCAAGGCGGCGCCTTTGAGTACCTCACCAAACCCTTTGATGTAGAAAAGGCAGTTGAACTCATTCATCGAGCAGTGGAGCAGGGCATTCGCAACGACTCTGGCGCAAAAGAATTAACTGCCTGGAGGCAAGATGCGACTGAGATTATTGGTCAAGCACCAGCCATGCAAGAAATCTTTCGTGCGATTGGCCGTTTAGCGCAATCCAATGCCACTGTCCTCATTACTGGAGAATCCGGTACTGGCAAAGAGATGGTTGCCCATGCTTTGCATAAGCACAGTCCATGCGCCAAAGGCCCCTTTGTTTCTTTAAGCACTTCGGCCGTACCTAAAGATTTGCTGGAATCTGAATTATTTGGTCATGAGCGCGGTGCTTTCCCTGGTGCGCAGACCTTACGTCGCGGACGTTTTGAGCAGGCTGATGGTGGCACGCTCTTCTTGGGCGAGGTAGCTGATTTACCGTTTGATCTGCAAACCCGTTTACTACGAGTTTTGTCAGATGGCCACTTCTACCGCATTGGCGGCCAAGATCCGATTAAGGCAAACGTTCGTATCATCGCCTCGACCCATCAAAATCTGGATGCTAGAGTGGCCGCTGGATTATTTCGTGAAGACCTATTACATCGCTTGAATGTGATTTGTTTACGAATGCCTTCATTGCGCGAGCGCAGTGAAGATATTCCGATGCTAGCTAGACATTTCATGCTGGGCTGCGCTAAGTCTTTAGGTGTTGAACCTAAAAAATTATCGGATGAAGTCCTTAAAGAAATGAGCACAATGCCATTTCCAGGTAATGTTCGTCAGCTGGAGAACTTGTGCCACTGGTTAACAGTGATGACGCCAGCTAATGTGATTGGTGTGAGCGATCTTCCTGCAGATATCGTTGCAGAAGCCAGCGAACAGCCTATCATCATTCATGGCGAGTCTTCACCAAGTAATCCCACTGCTGCCAAGGTTGCTTCAGGCGATTGGGAGAGTGGTTTAGGACGCTTGGCTGCGAAGATGTTGCAAGATGGTGATAAAGAGGTATTTGATGCCTTGACGGCGCGCTTTGAGAAAGCCGTTTTGCAAGCAGCGCTGGAAGTAACGCGTGGAAGAAGAGTGGAGGCTGCCCAGCGCCTAGGCATTGGGCGCAATACGATTACCCGTAAGTTGCAAGAGCTCGGAATCGATGACTGATTCAGTCCGAATAGCAGCGTGGAATGTGAACTCTTTAAAAGTTCGCCTTCCACAAGTCCTACGCTGGTTGCAGGATCAAGAAAAGGCTAAACAGCCCATTGATGCACTCTGCTTGCAAGAGCTCAAACTCACGGACGATAAGTATCCGCATCAAGAGTTAGAAGATGCGGGCTACTTAAGTCTGGCTGCAGGTCAAAAAACTTATAACGGCGTGGCAATCATTTTGCGTAAAGCAGCACTTGCTCCGATTTCCTCTGACATAGAAACAGCTTTTCTAAAGCCCATCAGAAATATCCCTAATCAAATGGATGAGCAACAACGCATTCTGGCTGCAACGGTTTGTTTTGCTGGCACGCAGCCCATGAGATTAGTATCGGCGTATTTTCCAAATGGGCAGTCACCCGATAGCGATAAGTTTCAATATAAGTTGGGTTGGCTAAAAGCATTGCAAACTTGGCTAGCAGAAGAGCTGCAACAAAATCCACGCTTGGCACTCTTAGGCGACTTCAATATTGCGCCTGCTGATGAAGATGTGCATGACCCCAAAGCATGGGAAGGGCAAAACTTAGTCTCCCCTCAAGAGCGTGACGCATTTCAAGAGCTCATCAAGCTTGGGTTCACAGATTCATTCAGAATGTTTGAGCAAGCACCTAAAGCCTTTAGTTGGTGGGACTACCGCATGATGGGTTTCAGAAGAAATGCTGGCATGCGGATTGATCACATCCTATTAAGTGAGGTGCTTAAAGAAAAATGCAGTGCTAGCACAGTGGATAAAGTACCTAGAGCCTGGGAGCAGCCATCAGATCATGCCCCTGTGGTTGCAACGATTAACAAGTCTTAAATTAGCATCCTAAAGCAAGAGTTGACCTAGTATTGTTAAAAGAAAAAAGAAAAAAGAAAAAAGAAAAAAGAAAAAAGAAAAAAGAAAACCACCCGTAGGTGGTTCTCACAACACTTAGATTAAATGCAACATCATCATGGCATTACAACGTGCCATACATTGTTGACGTTATCACCAGTCTTGTCTCCAGGATTCTTATCTTTAACATAGAAATAGAGCGGCTTACCTTTGTAGGTCAATTGCTTTTGGCCGTCATTGCGAGTGATAGAAGAAAAATCTCCAGAAAGCTTAATGCCTGGCTCAACATAAACTGGGGGCCAGTTATCTGCACAAGTAGAAACGCACTCTGATTTACCTGAACCAGCTTGGTCTTTATCAAAGGTGTATATGGTTTTGCCATAGCTGCTAGTTAAAATACCATTCGTGATTTTGACAAAATCAGACGATGGGGTTTGTACATCTGGCATGCCTGAACAGGCAGCTAAGATAGCAGCGAATACTAATGCTATTAGAACTTTAAATTGATTCTTCATATTTCTTCCTTGTATGATTAAACACGGTAATCGGTATTAGTTTCCTGGACCAACTAAGGTCACTTCAATGCGGCGGTTTTGAGCTTTGCCATCAGGCGTATCGTTAGAAGCTACTGGATTTGTATCCCCCATACCTTGAGCAGAGATCAAATTCTTATCAACACCTTGGGTGAGCAAGAAATCTACAACGTTATCTGCTCTTTTGGATGATAAATCGAGGTTGGTAGTAATGCCTTGGCGACGTAAACCTGGGCCAATGGATTCATTGTCGGTATATCCGCGGACCACCACTTTGGTATTTTTGAAGCCAGAGAGTGTTGGCGCCATTTTGGCTAACACTTGTTTTGCTTTAGAGTCCAAATTAAACCCACCTTCAGGGAACAAAATTTTGTCACGAATGGTGATACGAAGTTCACCCTGTAGTTGACGAATTTGAACTTCATCACCTTGATAAGCCTGTTGCAATTGGCTGTAAGCTTGATCTAAATTGTTATATTTTTGCTGTGTGACACAGGCGGCCAAAAGGCTTAGTGCTGAAACTGAAAGAACCAACAAGGTTCGTTTAATTGATATCATGTAATTCTCCAAATAATTATAAAATTAACATACTGACAACACCGCGCCCCCATTAGAGACTCGGATTCTTTCGAATACTTTCTACTAAAGACTTAGTTGTATTTGGATCAGCGCCATTTCCCCAACTAGATCTTACGTAATTAGAAATCTCTAAAATCTCCTGATCGCTTAAGGTAGAGGCGAAAGACTGCATTGCAATATAACCATCGCGTTGTTTAATGCCTCTAATCATCACTTTGATAATATCGTTGGGCTGAGCAGCCATAACTACGGGGTTCCCTGCTAAAGGTGGAATAACG
>Ga0304728_1001696_pt1 | contig 15192 bp, 14 predicted proteins | sample C_130625_MF_Meta_FD_190476 | JGI IMG/M metagenome (GOLD analysis project Ga0304728, IMG submission 190476) | Freshwater microbial communities from Lake Croche, Canada to study carbon cycling - C_130625_MF_MetaG (v2) (version 2) | ecosystem: Environmental > Aquatic > Freshwater > Lake | place... | reverse complement strand
AACACCTGTTTTATCAAGCTCCATACGTAGCGCCCAACCTCGGTTGTTTTCGGGCAAACTGAATCCATCAAATACAAAGTTGCCAAGGCTATAAAAAATAGGTTTGTTTTTATAACGGTCGGTATCTTGCACTTGATGGGGATGACCGCCGATAACAGCGTCAGCACCTGCGTCAATCATTAAGCGTGCTAATTGGCGTTGACGTTCGTTGGAAATTGGGCCTTCCCATCCCCAATGCATCACCGGAATAACGATGTCGGCTCGCCATTGGGTTCTTGCTTCTCGGATATCACGAACCACTTGCTCGTCTTCGCTCCATGCCACCCCTACACGATCATGGTCTGCTTCAAAACTACGTGGCTGGAATTCGTCGTATCCCAATAATGCAATACGTATGCCATTTCGCTCAAACACTTTGGGTGTGTGCGCTTCTTTGAGGTTATAGCCTGCTCCGTAATAACCAATGCCATTTTTCTTTAATAGTCCCAGCATTTCAGAAAAAGCCTCAGGACCAAAATCACCAGAGTGGTTGTTGGCTAAGCCCACAGCATCAAAATATTTACGCAGGTATTTCAAACTGCGTGGGTGGGCTCTAAACGTATTGGGTTTATCGGGCTCTTCGGTTCCTTTTATGGCTACAACGCACTCTAAATTGCCGATACGAATATCGCTTTCTTTGAACAACTTGGCAAAACCTAAGAATGGATCTTGACCTTGTTGCATTGCACGGCCAGGTGCGCCAGCGAGCATCATGTCGCCCACCACCAAAAGTGAAACCGTGGAAGATTTGGCGGAAGTTTGTGCAAGCGCTATGGATGGATTTAGAAACACCAAAAATACAGCGAGTGCTTGAACCAAAAGATAGACACAGCGGCGAAGAAAACTCATGAAGGCACCTCAAACAAACTGCACCCGTAAGCCAATTCTTTGCCTAAAAAAGGGGAGTACAAGGCAATACGTCCAGTCAAGCTATTGGCTTGCTGCGAGGACTGCAAAGTGGGTTTGATGAATTTGGCATGCTGCAAGATGATCGGTTGCCGTCTGGTTTGGTAAGACACGTAGAGATTGACTAAATCAACTTGATTGGCCGAGGTAAGAACGACTGCTTTGAAACGAAAGCGTCCACCAATATCAACGCTTTCAGCTAGGTACGGATCAGAGACAGGCTTAAACACATGCGTTTCGCTGTGTCCATTCAATTCAAAATCACACTGCAACTGCGGGCTGGCCCACACTTGGGTGGCAAACAGGCACAGCGCACTGATAAATAATTTCATGCATCCACCTTGTGCGTAACTTCTTTCAAACGCACACCCAAGATCAAAGAGCCCATGGTGTAGTCGGCGTCCAAACCTAATCGGTCTTTGTCTGGAACGGTAGATGGATCGGTGTAGGTTCCAAAGAGATGGTCCCACACAGAAAAATAAGATCCAAAATTGCTGTCCCCATATTGCTTCTTATGGTTGTGGTGAATGAAATGCATTCTTGGTGTGACTAAAAACCATTCCAATTGTTTTTCAAATGGAAGTCGAAGATTGGTGTGTGTCAGATGCTGGCTCCCAACTTCAATCAACACAATGATGTAGAAAATAGTCGCGCCGTCATGTATAAAAAATAGCGTGGAGAAAACTAAACCTGGCAAAACAATGAATGCCATGTGCAGTGGCGATCCCCTTGCGCCCGATAGCCAATTGATCGCTTTAGGCGAGTGGTGGAAAGCGTGGCAACTCCAAAAGGTTTTGGTGTGCATCAAGCGGTGCAACCAATAACTACAAAAATCAACGCAAAGTAAATAAAGCAGTAACTTGGCTGGGGCGCTCAAACTGATATCTTGCAAAGGCCCGCTCTGCCAAAAGTTATGCACGGCGTCTACCCCAACCACTACAGCAGGCGTTAAAAACTCTTCTGCAAGCCCTGCAAGAAGTAAAGCTATAAAAATGAAAAATCCGTCAAATATTTTTACTTTTTGAAGGCCAAACCCTCGCATGGGAAACCGAAGAGACAAGACCCAAAATACAAAACCAAGCAGCATAAAAACTGCCAGTCGCAATAGGGTTTCATGGCTTATGAGATGGCTGAGCATGGTCAATGGTAAGCAGGCGTTACTAGGGTTGTTACTGACAAGTGAGAGACCGTTTAAGAGACTATGCTGAATGTATCATCACCACGCATTTTGATTGCGTTGTGCCTTAAGGCGATTCGCTATTCGAACCCCCTTGCTATCTTATAAAAGGTTAAGTCATGTCTATTCCATCCACCATGCATTTTGTTGACCACGGAAAAGGTGGCGGTCCAGACATTCTTGTTCCTAGCCAATGCGCAGTTCCAAGCCCTCAGCATGGCGAAGTGTTGGTACGTGTTGCCTATGCTGGCGTCAATCGACCTGATTGCTTACAGCGCAGTGGCCGTTATCCTCCGCCTCCGGGTGCATCTCCTATCGTTGGCTTAGAAGTCTCGGGTGAAGTGGTTGCCTTGGGCGAAGGTGTGACGCAATGGAAAGTAGGCGACAAATTATGCGCACTCACCAATGGCGGCGCTTATGCGGAATATGTCACGGTTCCTGAAGGACAGGCCTTACCTATTCCAAAGGGCTATTCCATGCTGCAGGCTGCTGCCTTGCCAGAGAACTTCTTTACCGTTTGGACCAATGTGTTTCAGCGTGGTAAGTTGCAAAAAGGTGAAATGTTTTTGGTGCATGGCGGCTCCTCTGGCATTGGCTTAACCGCCATTCAACTCGCCCATGCGTTTGGTGCGAAAGTGTTTTGTACGGTCGGCAATGAAGAAAAAGCCAAGGCCTGTCGCGATGTGGGTGCAGATGTCGCCATCAACTACAACACGCAAGACTATGTTGAAGTGGTGATGGAGCACACCAACAAGCAAGGTGTCAACATTTTATTAGACATGGTGGGTGGCAGCTATATTCAGCGCAACTTGCAATCGCTGGCACCTGATGGCCGATTGGTACAAATCGCCTTTTTGCAGCCTTCCAAAGTAGAAGTAGATTGGGTATCGCTTATGGCCAAACGCTTGACGTTTACTGGGTCCACTCTGCGTCCACGCACTGCTGCTGACAAAGCGCAAATGGCAAAAGAGTTGAAGCAACAGGTATGGCCTCTTCTTGAAGCTGGCACTGTCAAGCCAGTTATCCACCAAGTGTTTGAATTAGCCCAAGCCAATCTTGCGCATGCATTGATGGAGTCATCCGTGCATATTGGCAAGATTATGTTGAAGGTGGGTGGTTGATTGGGCTTTTTAGATATGAATCATGATGGTTTGCGATTTAGCTCCGTCAAGCGCGGGGACCATGACGAAATCGATGATTTCGTTCAAGGCAAAGGGCAATACACCAGTGATATTGATTTATCTGAACAGCTCTATGCGTGTTTTGTTAGAAGTCCTCACGCCTCAGCCGTTATTAGAAAAATAGACTCCAAAATCGCTCTTGCTATTCCAGGCGTCAAACTGGTTCTGACTGGTGAGGAACTTAGCAAAGCTGGGGTCGGTCAAATCATGCCTTTGGCTATTTTTAATGGCGTTGATGGCAAGCCTATGACTCAAGCAGGCATCCCAGTTCTCGCATATCCGCAGGTGCGCTACGTGGGAGAGGCTTTGGCTTTGGTAGTGGCAGATGATCCCGCTACTGCCCAACTCGCAGCAGAACATTTAGAAATCTCTTGGGATGAGATGCCATCGGTTATCGAACCGTTGCAAGCCATTGCAAGTTCAGCAGTACACGTGCACAAAAATTGTCCATCCAATATTGCGCTAGATTGGGAAGACGGTGATAAATCTGTATCAGACGCAGCATTCAAGAAAGCGAATTACATAGAAACTGTTGAACTAGCAGATCCACCTATGACTGCTTGCTCTATAGAACCCAAAGCCGCTATAGCCAATTGGGATTCATCCAGTGAGCGATTCACCTTGATAGCGAGTACGCAAGGTGTTATGTTGGTACGAAAAATATTGGCTGAGCAAGTATTTAAGATGCCGCCAGAAAAACTTCGCGTCATCACACCACACGTTGGTGGTGGCTTTGGCGTCAAGGTACAAACCTACGCTGAATACGCTGCAATTTTGTTTGCTAGCCGCGTACTCAATAAGCCGGTGAAATGGACAGCATCTCGGCTTGAATGTTTTTTAACCGATACGCATAGCCGTAACTCAACCTTACGTGCCCGCATGGCCTTTGATGATCAAGGACTTATCCTTGGTCTGCAAGCTGATGTCATCGTGGGCATAGGTGCTTACACGTCGACATACGTGGGAATCGTTGCAACGAACAACCTTAAGAACTGCCTCTCTAGCGTTTACCGTATTCCCTCTATACAAATGCGTTCACGTTTGGTGTTCACCCACATGATGCCGCATGGTCCCTATAGGGGAGCCGGACGACCTGAAGCAATCTACATGATCGAGCGTTTACTGGACAGCGCGGCTGAATCTTTAAAAATTGACAGGGTCGCATTGAGGCGTCGCAATCTTATCCCTGCAAATGCTATGCCTTACTCTGCGCCTAACGGCCAGGTGTATGACAGCGGTGAGTTCGAAACAGTTATGGACAAAGCTATTACCTTGTCTGATTGGAATAGTTTTGAATCACGACGAATCAGTTCTAAACAGCAAGGTAAATTGCGCGGTATTGGAATGTGCTGCTTTCTCGAAGTGGCGGGCGGAATACTAGAAGAACCGGCTGATCTTAGATTCAGTGAAGATGGCATCGTCAGCATCCACATTGGTGCTCAAGACATTGGCCAAGGACATTTATCTACCTACCCTGCACTCATCGCAGGGCGTTTAGGTATAGACGTTGGAAAGGTTCGACTAGTGGCAGGTGATAGCGATCAAACACCTGGTTTGGTGGCGACCGTTGCATCGCGTTCAACCATGATGTCTGGAAGCGCTTCAGCACTTGCATGTGATGAAGCTATTCGCCGGGGTAAGTTGATTGCCTCACACCTGCTTGAAGCAGCTGAGTTTGATATTGAATTTAAAAATGGCAGCTTTCGAGTCAAAGGCACCGATAAACACATTGGATTACTAGACTTGCCTGCTCGACTTTTACAATGGAATGATCGGCCCTCTGAAATACCTGAATCTCTCAATAACATTGCAAAATTTGTCTCTCCCACCATGAGTTTTCCTAACGGGTGTCACGTCTGTGAGGTGGAGATTGATCCCGAGACAGGCGCGGTTTCGGTAGTCAGGCATACAGCCGTTGACGATGTAGGTGTCATGCTCAACCCGAAGATCGTAGAAGGTCAAGTACTGGGTGGTATTGCACAAGGCCTAGGGCAGGTATTGGGTGAACGGCTTCACTATGACGCACAAGGCCAATTAATGAACGCATCTTTTATGGATTACCCCATACCTCGCGCTGATATGCTGCCGCCCATCACGCTTGGTCATCATGAAGTACCGTGTCTGAATAATCCATTAGGCGTCAAAGGTGCTGGCGAGTCTGGCGTTGCTGGCTCTATGCCCTCAGCGATCAATGCCATCTTGCACGCACTGTCTTATAAAGGCGTTAAAACTCTTGATATGCCGTTTACTTCTAATCGTGTTTGGGCTGCCCTAAACCAAATCAGCAGCTAAACACCTTTAAATTTTTTCAAAGGCCCAGGATACCTCTGCTCACCATGGCATGTATGCCCTTGTTTCCATCGACTAATTGCGTGACATGAAGATCGCAAGCTAGGCTGCAGAATACATACGCTTCTTCAGCAGTCCACGGTTTAATTTCTGTCAGCCACTTAATCATGTTGCGAAGTGCTTGCTTAGCCGCGTCGTCTAGGTCCACATCCATACCCATAGCAATGTAGTGTGTTGGAGTGATGGCTCTAGGGAAATTCAACGACTGTTTATGCACTATGACTTGAAAGCGTCCTTTTAAACAAGTTTCTAATGCTGTCAAGCAGACTTCACCATCTCCCTGCACAGCATGCCCATCCCCTACAGACAAGTTGGCACCTGGAACAAATACAGGTAAGAACAAAGAAGTGCCAGGAATAAATTCTTTGTTATCGATATTGCCCCCGTACTCGCGCGGCTCTACTGACGAGACAAGTCCATAGGCAGGGGGTGGCGCAACGCCAATAATTCCAAAAAAAGGCCTTAGTGGAATATCTACGCCCCAAGGCAAGCGCGCCACATTGGCTTGTCTATCGATCGGAATAACGCGCCGACTCAGGTTAGGAAAATCTTCAGGCAATGCGCCCTTAAGAGGTCGAATAATGTTCCAACCCCAATCGGTAGTCAACTCAATATCCAAAATACGAATTTCTAAAGTATCCCCAGGTTCAGCACCTGAAACGTGAACAGGGCCGGTCAAGATATGTGGCCCCAGAATTTGAGGCACGGTATCCACTATGAGTCGATGTTCTGGGCGAAAGAGAGTTGGATCCGCCACCTCAGACATGCCTCCAGAAAATGTATCAATCACCAACTCATCGCCAGACGCAACCTCCAGTACAGCGGGAATAGCAGCATTGAAGTGTCCCCAGTGCACAGTCTGAGGCGTTGGATTCAAGAAATGGGTTTGGCTCATGCATGGGCTCCTATATCGTCTAAGGATTTTGCACCAGACACACCTAAATGCTCATCGAGTACATCAGGCCTTGATTTGAGTTCTTCTGGCGTGCCCGAGAAAACAAATCGACCTGAGGCAATGATGTGCACATGATCAGCAACCGACAGAGCTAACGCCAAGTTTTGTTCTACCAACAAGATGGCATGTCCAAGGCTACGCATACGTTTCATGATCTCGCCTACATGCAAAACAAATCGTGGAGAAAGTCCTTCAGATGGCTCATCCATGAGCACCAAGTCAGGGTTCGCCACCAAAGCACGGCCTATCGCCAGCATTTGCTGCTCTCCTCCGCTAAGTTCGTTGCCGCCATTTTGTAGACGATCACGAAGTTGCGGAAACTCATCGAGAATTTTTTCCTTAGTCCATCTGCCCTCATTTGTATGCGTGTCAGCTTTTTTAGTACGAGAACCCGCCAAGGAACTAGTCGGCAATTGAAGATTTTCCAAAACAGAAAGGTTTTTAAAAATACGGCGCCCTTGGGGAACCAGCGCCAAGCCCATCTGAGCAATACGAAAAGGGGCAAGACCAATCAGAGACTGCCCTTTATATTCAACCGAGCCAAGTCTAGGGGGAGTGAGTCCAAAAATAGAACGGATAAGCGTGGTTTTTCCCATGCCATTGCGACCTAGGATTGCAATGATTTTGCTCTGAGGTACTTCTAGGCTAATACCTTGCAGAACATAGCTGTCTTCGTAGTAGGTGTGCATGTCCCGAATGGAGAGCAGTGTTTCAGACTTGTCCAAAGTACACCTCCCGAACTTGCGGATTGATACGCACTTCTTGCGCACTACCTTCTAAGATCATTTCGCCACGGTGCAAAACTGTCACACGATCTGCCAATCCCAAAGCAATATCCATATCGTGCTCAATCATCAACATGGTGATAGAACGAGGAAGCTTTTGGATAATGCCAAACAAGCGCTGCCTTTCTGCTGGAGAAAGGCCCGCACAAGGCTCATCTAACAACAAGAGACGTGGTCCGTTGACCAATGCCAGCACCAACTCCAACTGGCGACGCTCGCCATAAGACAAGCTTTTCACTAAGGCATTTTCTTTGTTAGGCAATCCAACTAAATCGAGTTGTTCATTCGCCTTATCTCTTAACCCATTTAAGTTTTTGACGGGCGTCCACAGATTCCATTTTTTCTTTTGTATTCCTAGTACAGCCAATGCTATGTTCTCTAAAACGGTAAGGTCAGCGAAAACACTGGAGATTTGAAAGGTACGCCCAACGCCTCTTTGGGTCCGATCTGCTTCAGCAAGATGCGTAATGTCCTCACCAAAACATTTAATGACACCACTAGTAGTATGCAAAGCGCCGCTGATGCAATGAAACAAAGAAGTTTTGCCTGCCCCATTGGGCCCAATAATGACCCGCCTCTCGCCTGGCTCCACTTGCAAACTGACATTACTAACCGCCTTCACTCCACCAAAGGTTTTGGAGACAGAAGTAAGTGCAAGCGCAGGATTACTCATGACTGCCCTTCACTATTTTTACGCTCAACAATGCGTTGTAGTTGTCCAATCACTCCGCCCGGCGCCCAAATTACTACTGCAATAAAGACCAATCCCATAATGGCAAGATGCATTTCAAAGAAGGTGCTTACCCAATTGCGAAGCCCTAAAACCATTGCGGCACCTACAAAGGGGCCGAGTAATGTGCCAGAGCCCCCAACAATAGCCATCAAAATAGCTTCCACGTTGTTGTGCAGAGAGGCTGTAACTGGGTTTACAAATCGGTTGAGATATACATACAGTACGCCCGCCAAGCTAGCCATAAAAGAAGAGGTCACAAATGCGAGGTAGAGATGCCTAGCAGGCCTAAAGCCCAAACTATGCATGCGAGGTTCTCCCGATTTAATTCCGCGCAAAGCTAAACCGAATGGAGACTGCACCAGTTTTTGGTAAGCAAATACAACTATCACCACCACAGCAAGTACCAAGTAATAAAACTGATTAGCGTTTTCTATTTGGAATGCGCCAATACCGGGTGCCGGAACATTGGTTATTCCGCTATCGCCACCCGTCAAAGCCGTCCATCGATAGCCCACGCCCCAGATGATGTAACCCATCGCCAGCGTCACCAAAATAAAATAAACACCTCTAGTGCGAACAGATAAGCCGTAGATACAGCCCAACAAAGTTCCAGAAAAAATACCAGCGGACGCCGCCCAAACACAGACCCATCCATAACGCACTTGCAAAATAGCAGTGGCATAAGCTGCAACCGCAAAAAAAGCCGCATGACAAAGTGAGAAGAGGCCGGCGTTACCAAGCAACAAGTCCGCAGACAGAGCCAGCATGCCAAAAATAAATACTTGCGTGATCAAGGTCACCCAATACGTGCTTGCCAACTGCGGCAGTATCAACGCGATGACCAGCAAAACAAAAGCAATATGACTTGTTTTTTTCATGTCATATTTGCCGTGCCAAATAGCCCGCGTGGCCTAAAAAGTAACAATACAGCCATTGGACCAAAGAGGACGAAGTAAGACATCTCGGGCACGAGCCATCGACCATAAGCATCGAGCAGTCCAACAATCAAGGCGCCAATCATGGCGCCTTCCAAACTTCCTAGCCCTCCGACGATAACAACCACCAAAGCAAATACCAAAATCTCCCATTCGGCTCCAGGATAAACCGTGAGGAAAGCGCCTCCCAGTACCCCTGAAAACCCGGCTAAAAACGAGGCAAGCGCAGAAACAATAACAAACAAGCGATCGACATGTATGCCTGTCGCACTGACCATCTCACGGTCGTCTACACCTGCACGGATCGCAGCGCCGATCTGAGTTTTTCGATAAAGCAGCCACAGTAATAAGGCTACGACTACTCCAATTACTGTCAAGAAAAATCTGAATATTGGATAAACGATACCGCCTGGGAGTTCGACCACTCCACGCAACCAGATAGGAACAGGAAGTTTGAGAGCATCTCCGCCCCAAATCTTCAAAGTTACATCTCCAACGACATATGCCAGCCCTACTGTGATAAGAACTTGCGATAGGTGGTTATCGCCAGCACGCTTAATCAATACTTTGTCAGCCATAAAACCGAGTAACGCAGCAGCAACACCGCCAGCAATCAAAGCAAAACCAAAATTACCTGTCGCCTTAGCAACTGAAAGGCCGATATAGCCACCTAGCAAGTAATAGGCCCCGTGTGCCATATTCACAATGCGCATCAAGCCAAATGTCAAAGTAAAGCCACTTGCCAGCAGAAAGAGTAAGGCCGCATAGGAGATGCCATTGAAGGTCTGAAGAATAAAACTATTCATAGGCATTCATAAAAAAACTTTCCACCGTATAAGTGGAAAGCATATTTAGATTTACTGCACGTAAATAATTAAGGCTTGTAAGGGCCGCGCTTAAGAAAGTCCTCAGGCTTATCTGTCCAAAACTGCGATACGTTGGTATATGTTTTCACAGGAATATTCATCAGCACATCACCCAAGATAGGGTGCTTGACTTTTTGCAAGCGTGTGATGTAGACATTTTGAATTGGATTGTCATAAGCATCTAACTTTAAGGGCCCTCTTGGAGCTTTGACTTGAACCGTACGCATAGCTTTTAAAAATGCTGCGCGGTCTTCGACATTGCCATTGATTGAATCAATGGCTGCTTTGGTCCACAAACCAGATGTGTAAGCAGATTCAGCAAACCAAGAAGGCAACTTCTTATATTTACGTGCATATTCATCCACAAATGCTTTATTTTCTGGCGTATCAATACCAGCCACGTAATGCACTGAATTCGAAATCAAACCCACTGCGCGGTCATCTATTTGCGCAATAGCATCTTCGTGTAACCAGTAACCACCATGCAGTTTGAATTTCTTGTCATACCCGAAGTTGTACCAAGCCTCAAAGAAACGAATACGTGCCACACCAGCTAAGGCGACCACTACTGCATCACTATCGGCAGGAATAGCGGCTAATGAAGCACCGTAGTCTGTCGTTGCCAGAGGCGCCCAAATAACTTTGTTAACCACGCCACCGAGTTCTTTGTAGGTGCGGATCATGCCGCCAGCAACTTCATGGCCCCATGTGTAGTCAGAACCAATAAAAGTAGCCTTACGGGCACCTAATTCTTTATAAAGATAGTCGCCAAAAGGGTGGCTGATCTGACTAGCAGATACAGCCGTACGGATCACGGTAGGCGTGCGATCCCATTTGGTATTGGTGTCAGCGCCCGCAGGGTCGAGCACCAAGGGAATTCCCGTTTCTTTGCTTACCTGGGCTACAGCAGGACCTTCGTGGCCACACAAAGGCCCAAGAAGAAAATTAACTTTTTCTTGAAGAGCGAGTCTTCGCGCTTGGGTGAGAGCTTGGTCTGGGTTGCAGGTAGTGTCAGCAATTACCAACTCAACTTTGCGGCCACCAGCTGTGTAATTATTTTTTTCCCAAAACATTTTCATACCGTCAATCATCTCGACACCTGGCCCTGCCAATGGCCCGGTCGTGGGCGCAAGCACACCGATACGAATGGGGCCCTTGGTTTGTGCAAAAGTACTGCCCATACTTGTTGCAGCAACCAGTACCAGAGCAGTAGTAGCTCTTTGCATCCAATTAAATTTCATGGAAAACATAATTTCAGTCCTTTTGAAAATTCAAATTTCTTTAAATGAGCACAATCCATCGCCCTAATCAGCTACATGCTTCTAAGACCATTCTCCAAGGGGATAAATTATTTATACATAGGGCATTCCCTAGAAAAGGTATCTTGTCAGTAATAGTGTTTTTCTTGTTGGAGAATATGAAGACATATTCTTTTATATCAAGGATTTAACATGACTACTGCTGTCACACCCCATGTGGACGCGCATTCCACTCTGGGCCCATTAGCCTCAAGACTGGTAGATGTCGATGCGCTAACTTGGCAAACAACACGCTTTGAAGGAATCGTCTACAAGCCCTTGCTTTTTGATCGTACAAGCGGCATAGCCACAGTGCTTATGCGTATGGCTCCAGGATCGGTGCTACCTGACCACGAGCATGTTCTGATCGAACAAACTTGGGTCATTGAAGGTCATCTGGTAGACAAGGCGGGGCCCGACCAAGGGATGGAGTGCAAAGCAGGTCAATTCATCTGGCGACCTGCTGGAAGTCGACATAGTGCTTGGTCTCCAAATGGAGGAATGTTCTTAGCAATGTTTCAAATTCCGAACAAGTTTTTCTCGCCCAATGGAGATGTCACGGATATGTCTGGGGCAGACTGGGAATCTATATGGGGTCATCATCCCAGCCAGGCACATTCATAGATTTATTGAGCGATTAAACACCCTCGATGATCCGAATATCTCGGACAACAGCATTACCGACAAGTTCTTTCATGGCAAGTTGGTAAGCATCGCTTTCATAAGCTTGCAAAGCTGCTTGCAGACTTTCAAATTCAATCAAAACAGTACGTTGCATATTGCCAGATTCTTTTACAGCAGTCGGCATGCCGCGCGCTAAAAATTTGCCACCTGCAGCTATAAGCGCTGGAGCAGCCAATTTGGCATAAGCCGCAAGTGCATCTTGATTGTTCACTTCTTGATAAGCACTAATTAGATAAGCTTTAGGCATAAAAATTCCTTTTTGTGTTGTGTTGAGAAATTACTGGCATTAATCTAGGGTGGCACCTGATGCTTTAACAGTTCTCGCCCATTTATCAACCTCATTCTTCAAGAAAACCCCAAAGTTTTCAGGTGAGTTCCAAGAAGCAGAAAAACCTTGCGCACTAAATTTATCTTTTACCTGAGGTAGAAGCATCGCCTTACGAATATGATCGTTAAGTTGTTGAATGATTGCCTTAGGTGTACCTGCTGGAACTAGAACACCATTCCACGCAAATACCTCGTAACCTGGTAAACCAGACTCGGCGATAGTAGGTACATCAGGCGCTGCAGGTGAACGAACAGCGCTTGTAAGTCCTAATGCTTTCAGTTTGCCTGCTTTTACAAATGGCATAGCTGACAAGGTTGTATCGAACATTACATCGACTTGCCCACTCATAACATCCGTTAAAGCTGGTGCACTCCCTTTGTAAGGAACATGCGCCATTTTGATACCGGCCATAGTATTGAATAACTCTGCGGAAAGATGGGTAGATTGACCATTTCCAGAAGAAGCAAAATTCAATCCACCAGGTTTTGTCTTAGCCAACTCGATCACTTCTTTTACGCTGCTTGCTGGAAACTGGGGATGGGCAACCAGAACTAGAGGACCTTGAGTCAACAAAGACACTGGCATTAAGTCTTTTTGAATGTCATAGTTCAAGTTTTTAAATAAAGACATATTGATGGCGTGCGCAGTAGTTCCAATCAATACCGTATATCCATCTGGTGGAGATTTAGCTACAAGTTCTGCACCAATGTTTCCTCCAGCACCTGCGCGGTTATCAATAAGGAACTGCTGCCCAGTAGCTTCAGCGACTTGCTGAAATAAAACTCTCGCTACGATATCTGTAGGCCCCCCAGGCGGGTATGGAACAACAACTCGAACAGGCTTTGCAGGAAAAGACTGGGCCAGAATAGGGCCGGCAAATAGCAATGCCATCACACTGGTTAAGAATGCATTTTTTAGTTTCATATTTGCCTCATAAAGTTATCAGCTCATTAGTCAAGCTTTACACCCGTATCACTGACCACTGTTTTCCATTTCAACATTTCTGCAGAAATAAAGCGTACAAATTCATCTGGCGAATTACCTACTGGCATCGCACCCTGTTCAAGAAAAATTTTTTCAACCTCAGGTTGTTTTAATATGAAAGTAACCTGTTTTTGCAATAGGTCTACTACCGCCTTAGGAGTGTTACCTGGAGCCAATAGACCAAACCAAGCAGATGATTCATACCCTGTCAATCCTGCTTCAGCCATAGTAGGTATCTCTGGTGCATGAGGCCATCGTTTGGCGGTTGTAACTGCAAGCGCCTTAACTTTCCCACTACGAATATGCTGAATTGAAGACGGTAAATTATCAAAGGCGTATGAGATTTGTCCACCCATCAAATCGACCAACATAGGAGCGCCCCCTTTGTATGGGACATGAACCATTTGAATTTTGGCTTGGCTCTTAAGTAACTCTCCACTCATATGCGGTGAACCGCCTAAGCTAGTCGATCCAAAATTAAGTTTTCCAGGCTGACTCTTAGCAAGAGCAATCAGTTCAGCCACGTTTTTAGCTGGGGCGGCGACGTTTGCCAATAAGACATTGGGAGTAATGGCAACCAAAGATACTGGGGAGAAGTCGCGAATCGGGTCATATGGTGGTGGAACTTGAATCGCTGGAAGGATGCCGTGACTAGCGATTGATCCAAAGACTAATGTGTACCCATCTGCAGGTGATTTGGCAACCACTTGAGAACCAATCACTCCGCCTGCTCCAGCACGATTCTCAATCAATATCGGCTGCCCCAACCTTTCAGACAAACGAGGGGCAAGTGTCCTCGCAAGCAGGTCTGTTGTCCCCCCCGGTGGATAAGGAACTATTAATTTAATAGGTCGATCAGGATAGGCGGTTTGAGCACTTACAAAAGTGCTCAATAAAACCGCAAGCAATAAAAAAACATTATTTTTCCAAAATAAAGACTTAGTGAAATGAGATCTAGGCATGTAACTCTCCTAATGAAACTATTGAGGCAAAAGTTGATTTTTCTGCATACGTTCTATCCAATAAATGAATGAGTCCTCGGTATCCATGCAACCATGAAAGCCATGCTGATGAAGCTTAATGGGACTTAAAACTGAATTTGCTGGCGTTTCTAATCCATGTGCCAGTGCCCTATCCGTAAATTGCCAAGAGCTTCCAATCATTTGTTCAAGCGATAGATTGCGCAAGCCATGTTTATTCACCACAGTTTTCCAAATTCCCTCGTGCGTGGGCATAACGCTTGTAAGTTCCATAGGAACGCGGGCTCCAACTTGCATACCAAAACGTTGGGCAATGGATTCCCAAATATCTTGCCAAATTAACATATCCCCATTCACAACGTTATAGGTTTCATTAGCTGCAATTTCATGGGTCGCAGCGAAATGTGCAGCTTGTGCAATCAATCGGCTATCGCTGGCAGCATTGATATAGCGACCACCACCCGGGAAATTCAAGGCCTGGCCCATCTCGCGCATGACCGCCGCATAGGCCCCTATTGCTGCCACTATATTCATAGGACTTGATACTGCATAGCCGAACACTAATTGAGGGCGCAAGATAGAAAAAGTCCAAGCAGAATGCGGTTGACGGGTCCGTAATAAATCTTCTTGTAACCAGTAAAAATTCTCATGCCAGTGCCTTGGCCAACGCTCCTTGGCTGGAACTGGGGCTGGCTCGACATGACCGCCATAAGCTTTTGTCCCTTGCATGATGGTGATGTGACGCAAGCCTTTGGCTTTTGGTGTCAATGCATCCAGCAAGTTACGCAACATTGCATCGTTTACTTCCATCTGCTTGGGGTCTCGCCAACCCGCCACAAGTTCAGGCAGCTCATACAAGGCTGCAAAAAGTATGTGGGTAACACCAGTTAAATTAGCGGCGGCAGACTCACATGCTTTAAGGTCACACAAATCTAAGGGAACATGAACCACCCCTTCAGGAAGCGGGACAGGACGCCTAGATAGCGCCATCA
>Ga0304728_1001695_pt1 | contig 15199 bp, 20 predicted proteins | sample C_130625_MF_Meta_FD_190476 | JGI IMG/M metagenome (GOLD analysis project Ga0304728, IMG submission 190476) | Freshwater microbial communities from Lake Croche, Canada to study carbon cycling - C_130625_MF_MetaG (v2) (version 2) | ecosystem: Environmental > Aquatic > Freshwater > Lake | place... | reverse complement strand
GGAGGCTTTTTTGAGTCTATCGTGGCGTACGCAGATCAATTGTTGATTAAACTTCGGTCATTTACCGAAAGAAGGAGATTCTAAATGGCGATTAACCTTAAAGCAATTACCTCGGTAATGGGCTATCAGCAGATCACAAGTCTGAGCGCTGCCACCCGATTGACCGTACCCCAACGCGATCTGAACGGCTTGGTTGGCACACCCCGAATTGCCATCATCACCCCAGAAAGCCAAAACGTGCGCTGGCGTGATGATAACGTGGCCCCAACTGCTTCTGTTGGTATGCCGTTGGCCTCGGGCGTCACTTTGCAGTACGACGGCGACTTGTCTCAAATCCAGTTTATTGAGCAAGCTGCAAGCGCCAAGCTCAACATCACTTACTATTCCTAAGAGGTCAAAATGCAAGTCTCTAACGACACCCCCGCATTGAACTACGTTGAGTATTTCACCAAACAGTTGCCCGTTGACCTGGCCACTATGGCCATGCTGCGCGATGAACTGGCTGTTCGCCAAGGCGCTTTGTCTGCGGTGCAAGATGCTGCGGCAGACCGCGCTAAAGCCGCTGAAGAATTGGCCAAGGCCAAGGACAGTGCAGCCGCAACGCAAGCTCAAGCCGATCAAGCATTGACTCAAGCTACTGCTGTTTCTGAAGCGGCCAAGGCCAAAGAAAAAGAAGTAGAAGCGCAAGAAAAAGCGGTGTCTGCTGCTTTAACCGCCCGCGAGTCTGATGTGGCCAAACGTGAAGCAGCAGCCGCTGCGCTTGATGTGCGCCAGCAAAGTCTGCAAGACAGTCTTGATGCAAAAGAAGCCAAGTTGTTTGCCGATCAAGCAGCCCTTGATGCACGGGTTAAAGCATTCCAAGATAAAGTCGCTGCACTGAGCGCGTAAGGACAAAAACATGGCCGTATTCCTCTCACCCGTGGGCGGCGTTGCGGCCCAGTTTTTTACCAATACCGGCGCTGTTCTGACTGGCGGTAAGCTGTACACCTATGCTGCGGGTACAACTACACCGTTGGCCAGCTATACAACCAGTGCTGGCAATGTTGCCCGCACAAACCCAATTGTTTTAGATTCTGCTGGCCGAGTACCTACAGGCGGTGAGATTTGGATTACTTCGGCACAATACAAATTTGTTTTAAAAGATTCAACTGATGTATTGATTGCCACATACGACAATATTTCAGGTATTGGCGCACAAAGTTTTCAAGTTCAAAATTTTACCGGTACAGGATCACAAACTGTATTTACTTTGAGCGCGGCGTCATTTGGTGAAAATTACACGTTTGTTTATATTAACGGCGTGTACCAAAACAAGAATACATATGATATTACTAGTACAACGCTTACATTTTCACAAGCGCCGCCAGTAACCTCTTTAATTGAAGTTATGTTTAACTAATGGCTAACAGCAAAATATCAGAATTAACGTCTGCTACCACGCCGTTGGCGGGTACGGAGGTTTTGCCAATTGTGCAAAGCAGTACGACCAAACAAGTTTCCGTGGCCAACCTAACTGCTGGACGCACACAGACTTCAAATGGTATTGTGCAAGGCACTGCTGCAACAGGTTATAACTTCACCGCCAACACTCCACAAGCGGGAATGACAAGCCAGTTGCTGAACTGGTATGAAGAAGGTACTTGGACGCCTACCGATGCAAGTGGGGCTGGTTTAAGTTTAACTAAAATTGGAACTCAGTATTACACCAGAGTTGGTAGAACAATTACTGCTTATTTTGATGTAACGTACCCCATTACCTCAAGTACGTCACAAGCAATTTTGTCGTTGCCCATATCAACAAGTAAAAATGGATCAGGTATTTTGTCTTATAGTGACTACACAACATTGATTGTTTGGTGGCTTGTAAATTCAGCAGGGATGGTTTTTTATTATCCTGGCGGTAGTATTTTAAATGTTAATATTTCTGGCAAGCGTTTTGTTGGAAGTATGATTTATATTGTCTAAAGGAAAAATATGTCATTAACCAAAGTTTCTTATTCCATGATTCAAGGCGCTACCGTAAACGTCTTGGATTTTGGGGCCACTGGTGACGGCACTACTGATGATACTACGGCAATAAATGCCGCATTTTCTTATGCAACATCAAACTCAAAAACAGTTTATGCGCCAGCGGGAACATACATTGTAACTAATCTTTTGTTTGGAAATCAAAACGTATCTTCTCAATCAACAGCACCAGCGGGTTTAATTGGCGATGGTATTAACACAATTTTTAAAGCTAAGTCAGGCACTTCGGGCGTAGTTTTTAAAGCATGGTCTATTGCTGGTGTTATATTGCAAAATTTTTTAATTGATTGCAATTCACAAACTGGAATTACATCTGGAATTGATACTAGCTGGAAGCCTGGAATAGGGCCAGACTTACAAAATTATTTTAGCTATGTTTGGGTGCAAAATTATCCAAGTTCAGTTAGTGCTGGGTGGATGAACCGCAATGGAAATCAAGTTACTTTTGACCATTGTGTTGTTAGGATACCAACATCTGGCAATCCTGTGGCATGGGATTGCGATGGATCAGGTGGGCAAATTTATATGCGTGATTGCTCCAGCATTGGGGGCATTTTGAATGTTACCGCGCAAAACTTTTTGCTGGAAAATTGCACGTTTCAAGGCGTGCGAATGTCTACAACTCAAACTGGCGATAATATTGGTGAGTTTATTGATTGTTATTTATATGGTTCATCAACGCTTAATTCTTGTGTTTCCGTTTCATCTCCCGCTACATCTGGACATTACACTACAGGGTTAGCGTTTCGCGGTACGTTATTTACACCAAGTGTCAATGGGCAATCCATTCTTGACATAGGATTAGCCGGAACTGTTTTATTTGATAATGCAATTGTTGAAACAAACTATAACTGGTCAGTATTTGGCTCAAATTGTAAAAATTGGGCAGGTTCTGGTAATTCAAAAATTGTATACCGTGGCTTTTTTATAAATGGAACTGGTACGCCAACTTTAAATACTGTATCTGGTTTTGATCAACTAAAATACGGTTTTAATAACAAAGGTGTTATTACTGATGTTAATACAAATGGAACTTACAGTCCTGTGGTGCAAGGAGCCTCTACAGTCGGTACTGCAACATATTCACAGCAGTCTGGCACATGGATGAAAGTTGGCAATCAAGTAACAGTTTGGACTCGTATAACTTGGACCGGAGCAACGGGCACAGGTCAATTACAAATAACGCTTCCATCAGCTTTACCTCCTGCCAACGATAATTTTTCAGCATCTGTTGGTTCTGTTGGTAGCACATTTACCGGAACAGGTGTTGGTAGCGCGATTGGATTTTCAATTGCCTCTAGCGGAGTTGTAGCATGGGCAGGCATTTCAGCATCAACCGGTAATACGGTAACGCTTAACGTGCCTGCGTCGGGTGATTTAATTTTTTCTATTAGTTATTACATTTGATACATAAAGGATTATTATGTTTGAAAAACAAACTTTTGTTGACCGCATTGAAGTATTGGCCGACCACACTATTGCTGTGCGCTATGTGGTAACTGTTCTTGAAAATGGAAAACCATTTGCAGACCAAGTTAAGGGCAAATATTTTCATCCTGGGGATGACTACAGCTCAGAAGATGCCAAAGTACAATCTGTCTGTGCTTTGGTGCATACCGCTGAAGTGATTGCAACCTATCAAGCCGCCCAAAAAGCAGCGCGACAAACATTAGAAATTCCAGCATAATGCTGAAAACACCGTATCGGCCAGGTTGACCGAGGAATCTTAGGATTCGTTTAAATGACTGAAGAAGTCCAAGCCCTAGCGGAAGTAGACTCCGCGCCAACCACGGATGTGACGGCCACACCTGAAGTTGTTGAAAGTACGCCGGAAGTAGCTGAACAACAGCCAACCAAGACATTCTCGCAAGAGGAACTTGACGCTGCCATCGGCAAACGCCTCGCAAGAGAGCAACGTAAGTGGGAACGAGAACAAGCGCAGCGTCAGTCTGAACAACAAACGCTACAAGCAGCTCCGTCAGCATCCGCTGACCAGTTTGAGTCTACTGAAGCCTATGCGCAAGCACTGGCCCTCCAGAAAGCCGAAGAACTGATCGCCAAGCGTGAAGCTGCCAAGCAGCAGTCGCAAGTTCTTGAGAGCTACCACGATCTTGAGGAAGAAGCGCGGAGTAAATACGACGACTTTGAACAAGTTGCCTACAACCCCAAACTTCCAGTCACGAACGTGATGGCTGAAGCGATCCAGTCTTCTGAGATTGGGCCTGAGTTAGCGTACTATCTCGGCTCAAACCCAAAGGAAGCGGACCGTATCTCACGCATGACGCCACTCGGTCAGGCGAAAGAGATTGGGAAAATTGAAGCCAAATTGGTTTCAGCGCCCCCGGTCAAAAAAACAACTTCTGCACCAGCGCCAATTTCGCCGGTGACTGCGCGGTCCTCTGGATCGCCAGCTTATGACACTACGGACCCACGGTCTACCAAGACCATGACGGACTCGCAGTGGATTGAAGCTGAACGCAGACGCCAGCAAAAGAAGTGGGAAACGCAGAACCGCTAAACTTTTTTAGGAATTTGAAATGTCTAACAGTATTCTGACCATCGACATGATCACAAGAAAAAGTCTCGAAATTCTCGAGAACAACCTTGTGATCACCCGTAACGTGAACCGCCAGTACGATGACAGCTTTGCTGTCAATGGTGCAAAAATCGGTTCAACTTTGCGTATCCGTTTGCCCGACCGCGCTCTGGTAACTGACGGTGCAGCCCTGCAAGTTCAAGACGACAACGAACAGTTCACCACTTTGACCGTTGCCAGCCAAAAGCACATCGGTGTCAACTTCACATCTGCTGAATTGACCATGCAGTTGGACGACTTTGCTGAGCGTGTCTTGAAGCCACGTATTAGCCAGTTGGCCTCCAGCATTGACGCTGACGTTGCTAACAGCTACAAGTACATCGGTAACACCGTTGGTACACCTGGCACCACTCCCGCCACTTCTTTGGTGCTGTTGCAAGCCCAGCAGAAGCTGAACGAGAACGCTGCCGTGATGAACCCGCGTTACGCTACCGTTAACCCTGCCGCTAACGCTGGTTTGGTTGAAGGCTTGAAAGGTCTGTTTAACCCTACTGACACTATCAGCCGCCAATTCAAAAATGGCATGATGGGCGTTGGCGTGTTGGGTTTTGACGAGATCAACATGTCTCAGTCGATCAAGCAGTTCACAACTGGTTCGCGTGCTGCTACTGGCGGTACAACTTCCGCTGCTGTGACCGCTGAAGGCGCAACTACCATTGCGATGACCGTTGGTTCTGGCGTGACAGTTAAGCAAGGTGATGTATTCACTATTGCTAACGTTTACTCTGTGAACCCACAGACCCGTGAGTCAACTGGTTCTTTGTTCCAGTTTGTGGCTGTTGCTGACGCTACTGCTGTCAGCACTGCTATCACTGTGACCGTGGCTCCTATCTACTCGGCCGCTAACGCTCTGGCAACTGTAGACACTCTGCCTACTAACAGCGCGGCGGTTGTGTTTGTCGGCGCTGCTTCAACTCAGTACCCACAAAACTTGGTCTACCACAAAGATGCCATCACCTTTGCAACTGCTGACTTGCTGTTGCCACAAGGCGTTGACATGGCTGCTCGCGCTGTCCACAACGGTATCAGCTTGCGTGTTGTGCGCCAGTACGATATCAACAACGACCGCCTGCCTTGCCGTATTGACGTTTTGTACGGTTTCAACGTGATTCGTCCACAAATGGGCGTGCGCATGTGGGGCTAATTTGAATGGGGCTTCGGCCCCTTCAGTTTTAAAATCTTTTTAAGGAAAATTATCATGGCTACTTTACCTAATGGCGCAGGCGGTTACCAAGTTGGTGACGGCAATCTTACAGAAGCCCAACTGACCGTACAAACCATCCCTACCACCTTGACCGCAGACACCACCCTGACTGCTGCTCAAGTGGCGGTTGGTTTGGTTGTTTGTGCAAAAGCATCGGATGCTACGTTGACTGTGACGTTGCCCACGGCGACTTTGCTTGACGCAGCTATTCCAAGTGCAAAAGTTGGTTCAGCTTTTAGCTTGACGATTTGCAACAACAACAATACCGGCGCATCGTCTACCGTCCCTGTTACCACAGGAACTGGTATTACGATCTTTGGCTCTGTTACTGTCCCACGTTTTGGTGCGTATACGTACCGTTTTGTGAAGACCGGCGACGCAGCTTATTCGGCATTTTTGATGTAAACCTAATGGGGGCTTCAGCCCCTATTTTTTAAGGAACCAATATGTCTAACTCACAATCGGTAGGTGTTGCGTATAGCGACCCCGAATTTACTACCTGTTACGCAAGCCAAGAAATTGGTTACAGCGCAGCAGCCCAAGGTGCTGTGACTCAAGCCACAAGCAAATCTACAGGCGTGACGCTGAATAACAGCGTTGGCCGCATCACAATGAACAATGCAGCGTTGGCCGGAGCCACCGCCGTGTCGTTTGTTTTGACTAACAGCTTAATCTCCATCAATGACACAATCATTGTGTGCGTTTCTAGCAATACCACTGGTAGCGCGGCTGGTGCTTACACCACTTACGTTTCCTATCTGGCTGCTGGTTCTGCGCTGATTACGCTGCGAAACTTGACTGCTGCAACTTCATACTCTGAAGCTGTCATCATCAACTACGCCATCATTCACGGCGCAAGCTAAATTAAATGGGGGCTAATCACCCCCATTTTTAAGTATGAACATTGTCATGACCCACCCCATCCACGGCGCTAAAGTTGCCACGATGGAAGCTGAAGCCGAAGCGGATGAAAAAAATGGCTGGGTGCGCTACAATTCGGATACGCCTTCGGAGTCTGAAGAAGCGGTCAACACACTTGTTGTAAAGCGCAAATACACCCGTAAGGTGGAAACTGAAGGAGTCTGAGCATGACCACGTACACCGCTGGCGAACAAATCAATCGGGCACTTAGGCTGCTCGGCGTGCTTGCCGAAGGTGAAACACCGTCTGCTGCTACTTCTCAAGATGCCTTGATGGCGCTCAATCAAATGATTGACAGTTGGAACACTGAGCGATTGGCTGTCTTCTCCACCCAAGATCAAGTATTCACATGGCCGTCTGGCCTGATTAGCCGCACGCTTGGCCCGTCGGGTGACTTTGTGGGCAACCGCCCCATTTTGCTTGACGACGCCACATACTTTGTAGCGCCCAACGGCGTGTCGTATGGCATTAAGTTTATTAACCAGCAGCAGTATGATGGCATCGCGGTTAAGACAGTAACGTCTACATACCCGCAAGTGATGTTCACCAACATGTCGTTCCCCGACATTGAAATGTTCATCTACCCCCGCCCAACTCAAGACATGGTGTGGCACTTCATCTCGGTTGAGGAATTAGACAAACCCGCTGATCTGTCCACGGTTTTGTACTACCCACCAGGTTACCTGCGTGCGTTTACGTACAACTTGGCAATGGAGTTTGCGCCTGAGTTTGGCGTTGAGCCAAGCCCACAAGTGCAGCGCATTGCTATGACCAGCAAGCGCGATTTGAAGCGCATTAACAACCCTGACGATGTGATGGCGATGCCGTACTCTATGATAGCTACGCGCCAGCGCTTTAACGTCTACGCCGGTAACTACTGATGAAGTCGCCCATTCTCGGTTCGGCCTACGTTGCCCGGTCTGTCAATGCGGCAGACAACCGGATGATCAACATTTTCCCCGAGATTATTCCCGAGGGCGGTACAGAGCCTGCGTTCCTAAATCGCGCACCAGGCTTAAACTTTCTTCAGACAGTGGGCACTGGCCCTATCCGTGCATTGTGGGCGCACCAGACCAACGGCAGTGACTTCTACGTTGTGTCTGGCACTGAGGTCTATAAACTGACCGGCTTGACATCTACGCCAGTTAAGTTGGGCGACGTGTCGGGCACTGGCCCTGTGTCCATTGCTGATAACGGCGCGGTTATTTTCTTTGCTTGCAACGGCCCCAGCTACACGTACTACGAGCCAACGGGCGAGTTTAACCAAATCACAGACGCCAACTTCCCCGGCGCTGTAACGGTGTCCTACATTGACAATCTGTTTGTATTTAACGAGCCTAACAGCCAACGCATTTGGAGCGTGGATACGGTCAATCCAGCCAATGGTGACTACATCTACCCTCTGGTGTTTAACGCTCTTGACTTTGCGTCTGCTGACGGCTCTCCTGACGGAGTTGTGGCCATTAACGTGGACCATCGCCAGATGTGGGTGTTTGGCACTGACTCAACCGAAGTCTGGTACAACGCCGGTCTGGCCAACTTCCCGCTGACCAACATCCAAGGCGCGTTTAACGAAATTGGTTGTGTGGCATCGTTTTCTGTGGCCAAGCTGGACAACACTTTGTTCTGGCTGGGCACAGACGCCCGTGGCCAAGGCATTGTTTACCGGGCGCAAGGATACAGCGCAGCTCGCGTGTCTACGCACGCAATTGAGTACGCTATCGCACAGTACGGCAACATCTCAGACGCTTTGGCCTATACGTACCAAGAAGAAGGCCACTCTTTTTACGTGCTGACTTTCCCATCGGCAAACGCCACTTGGGTCTACGATGTGGCTACGCAAGCTTGGCATGAGCGTGCTGGATTTGTAAACGGCGCGTTTACCCGCCACCGCAGTAACTGCCAGTGCAACTTTGGCGGCAACATCATTGTTGGCGACTTTGAGAACGGCAATATCTATACGTTTGATTTGGCGGTTTACGCAGACAATGGCCAACCACAAAAGTGGTTGCGCTCTTGGCGTGCGCTGCCCACCGGCACAAACAATCTCAAGCGCACGGCACAGCACACGTTGCAACTTGAATGCGAGTCCGGTACGGGCTTAAATGATGGCCAAGGTAGTGACCCAGCCGTCATGCTGCGTTTCTCAGACGATGGGGGTCATACGTGGTCCAATGAGCATTGGTCTTACATGGGAAAGATTGGCCAATACTATAAGCGCGTCTTTTGGCGGCGTCTGGGTATGACGCTCAAGTTGCGCGACCGTGTGTATGAAATCTCGGGTACTGACCCCATCAAGATTGACATCATGGGTGCTGAAATTATTGCTTCACCAACGAACGCATAATGGCCGCAGCTAACAACCAAATCACCGCGCCCCGTGTTGACTTCTTAGATGAGCGCACTGGAAAAATATCGCGTGAGTGGTACATGTTTTTGTACAACCTGTACACAATTACAGGTTCTGGCTCTGGCATTACGGCAATTCAAAATGGCGGCACAGGTCTAAGCACGCTGCCAACTGACGGTCAATTATTGATTGGCGATACCGGCGCATATAGTTTGCATACGTTAACAGCCGGTCGGGGCATAGCAATTACAAATGGCCCCGGCGCAATATCAATTGCGGCTGTTTTTACAGCGCCGGTGACAAAAACTGCTGATTACACAATTGCGGATACCGACACTTGGATCATCAACAACAAGACCGGCTCGGCTATGACGTTGACGTTTCCAGCCGCCTCGGCTTGGATTGGCCGCTATATTACGGTCAAAAATATGCAAGCGCAGTTGGTCAATTCGGCTTCGGCCAACATTGTGCCAATTGACAGTACAACGGCTGGTACGGCCATCCTCTTGAATGTAGTTGGCAATTGGGCGACAATGGTGTCTGACGGCACTAATTGGGTAATCATGCAAGCTGCATCAAACAACAATTTGCTACTGGAGTAACTGATGCCTGTAATGTCCGCAGAATGGCAAGAACAAAATCAAGCCAACAAACGAAGCTGGTGCCTTGGCAACCAGCACGCTGTGGATTTTCTGAACTGTTTGTTTGATGCTGTGGAGCTTTGGGATGATCTGATTGACAAAGACGTTACTGTTAAAGACAGCCATGTCAACCGAGTGTTTACGTCAATGATGTTTTCGCTCCCATCAAACCCTTGGTTTATGGCAAACTACACCTATTACCAACCGTTAATCATGGCGTCCATTAATGGGTTTCATGACGCCAACGCGATGGCAAAAAGTGACAAGAAGCATTTGCGAAACCTTGCATTTCACATCCGCAACTTAGGGATTGAAATTCATATCGCTACTGCGTTTTTGCTTGGTGGATTTGAACACATGCGTAAAGTGTCTCCTGAAATTCGGGAGTTTTACGCTTTTGAAACTTTTGACGAATGGGAGCGCAGTCATGCCTGATCCAATAAGCGCCATTGGCGGTAGTGCCGTACTCGGCGCGTTTAGCTCTAAAAACGCAGCGGACACGCAAGCCGGTGCGGCTAACCGCGCATCTGATATTTCAAATGCGCAATACAACCAAACCCGCGCTGATCAAGCCCCGTTCCGAGAAGCGGGTCTTACAGCGCAAAATAGGTTGATGTCGCTCTTGGGCGTTGGTGGCGATCCTAATGCTGCTGGTTATGGCAAATACGGCCAAGATTTTAGTATGGCCGATTACCAAGCGGACCCAGGCTATCAGTTCCGATTGTCAGAAGGCCAACGTGCTTTGGCACACAGCGCAGGTGGTCGAGGTGGTTTGGTGTCTGGCACATCGCTTAAAGCAATGCAGGACTACGCACAAAACTCAGCCTCTGGCGAATACACCAACGCATTTAACCGTTATCAAGCCAACCGAAGTAACCAGATAGCCCCCCTTCAATCATTAATGGGTGCTGGCCAATCGTCAACTAACTTCCTTGGTCAAGCTGGCGCAAACAATGCTTCCACTATGGGTAACTACTTAACCGGTGGCGCTGCTGCGCAAGCTGCTGGGGGCATAGGAATGGCAAATGCCGTAAGTGGTGGTTTGGGTACATACATGAACTACAACCAAAACCAAGCGCAAAATTCTTTGCTGCAACAAGTGTTGCAAAACCGTAATAGCATTGGTTACGGATCGGGTTATTCAGGTGGCGGCCCAGATGGCTTTAACCCATAAGGAATGAATCATGGCAATTGATCCCAATATCGCACTTGGCTATAAGCCAATTCAACTTGAGCAACGTAACCCTTTTCAGGAATATGGTCAAATTGCACAAATTCAAAATGCTCAAAACCAAAACGCTTTGGCGCAGTATCAATTGAGTTCAGCCCAGCGTGCAGATGAGCAACAAAATAATTTGTACGCTGCTGCCAAACAACCAAATTTTAAATTAGATTTGCAAACTGCTATCCAGTACGGACCAGCAGGCATTGCCGCGCTTAAAACACAAAATGAGGCTGCCACCGCAGCTTTAACGCAAACTAAAACACAAGCTGAAATTGACGAAAAACAATTAAAACTTAGAGGCGACAAACTTAACTTTGCTTACAATTCGGTTGGGTCTGCACCAACACCAGAAGCAGCAGCGCAAAAAATTAAAGAAGGTTTAAAAGACGGGTTTCTTGATTTTAATACTGCGTCGGCCGAACTTAAACAAATTCAAGATTTGCGGACGCCTGAAGATTTCCAAAAATACAGAATTGACAAGTTGACGGGAATCTTGAAAGAAAAAGACAAAATTGAATTTATGCTGCCTAAAATTAAACAGCAAGAAATTGGTGGAAGCATTCTTGGCATTCAAGATAACCCAACAATGCCTGGTTATGGTTTGCCTATTGCTGGCATGGCAATTAAGAAAACAGCGACGCCAGGTGAGTTGATGGTTGACGCACGCGCTCGTCAGCGTTTAGATCAAGAGATGGCTACAGGCACTTTGACGCCGCAATCTTTGGATGTGGCGGCTAACGTTTATTTGCAGACTGGTCAGTTGCCACAAGGCATGGGCAAGTCTGCATCTGGCTTGCGTACACAAGTTATGAACCGCGCTACCGAATTGTCTACTGGCAAACCCGCAGCAGACGTAGCCGGTGGAATTGTTGAAGCCAAGCAAGACGTTGCCAGCCGAGGCAAAGCCGTCAAAGATTTCAGCACCGGCCAACAAGGAAAAATGGTTAACTCGTTTAATACTGCGATTGACCATTTGGACACAATGGGCAAATTGTCTGATGCACTGCAAAACGGCGACATTAAGGCATTTAACTCTTTAGGCAATACCATTGCAGCTCAAACCGGTTCGCCAGCGCCGACCAACTTTAATGCAGCACGCCAAATCGTAACAACTGAAGTTATTAAAGCCATCAATGCCAGTGGTGGTGGCGTAACTGAACGTCAAGAAGCCGAGCGTAATTTTGCATCAGCTAACAGTCCAGAGCAGTTAAAAGGTTTGATTAGCACTTATCAAAATCTATTGGGTGGCCAACTTAAAAGTTTGAGCTTACAGTACGAAAACACAACGGGCCGTAAAGATTTTGACAAAAAATTAACGCCCGCCGCGCAATCTGTGATGACCCGCGTTCGCGGCGAAACGCCTGCTGCCGCTAGCACTAACGTTGTTGTAACGCCAGACGGTCAATCGCATGTTTTTCCCACGCCCGCCGCAGCAGCGCAGTTTAAGAAAGCCGCAGGTCTTTAATGGATTACGCAGCCCTTGCCAAACAATACGGCGGGTCAACCGCTGCGCCAGCAATTGACTACGCGGCACTTGCCAAACAATTTGGTGGGGACACGGCGGCTGCCGCTGCGCCAATTGAATCTGGGGGCGGTATTCCCGGCCAACGCAAATCCGCAACGTTGACCGAACAAGCGCTTGCAACGCCAGTGGCACGGGCTGTGTTGGGTGTAGCCACACCTTTGGTCGGCGCAGTTCAATTTGGCGCAAACGTGGGCGACTACTTTAACGAAAAACTAGGTCAAAAACCAGTTGTCAGTAAAGCTATTTCTGATTGGTGGAACGAAGTTCAGGCAATGAAAGAGCGCGGCATGGCCGCTACGTCGCCAGAAGCTGAGTTTGGCGTCAAACCACGCGACGTTATTGGCACAGTTGCTGGCGTTGTGCCCGCGTTAATGCAGCCACAAAACGCCCTTACTAAAGGCCAACAAATTTTACAAGGCTTTAAACAGGGCGCGGTGGTTGGAACTATGCAACCAGGCACTGACCGTTTGTCCGACCAAGCTATAGGCGGTGCAGCCGGGGCTGTTTTAGGTGGCGCAGCGCCCGTGGCCCTGCCAGCCGTAGCTAAAGCAGCCGGATGGATTTGGGACGCTGTTGGCGGTCGGTTGGTTCAAGTTAAAGCTGGCAAAATCATGCGGGAGATTTCTGGCGACAACTTAGCCGCCATCCAATCGGCAAACGCTAAGGCTGCGCCGGGTTTGACGTCTGCGCAAGCCGTTCAAGAAGCAGGCATTACCGCACCAGTCTATCAAGCGGCAGCGCAGCGTACGCCTACGGCCAATATTGCGGCTTCTAAAGCCGCTAAAGAAGCTGAAGACGCATCTGCGCGGGCTGCACGAATTGAATCAATTACACCAAATATTGAAGCCGCCCGTATTGCCCGCGAAGCGGCTGCCGGTCCATTATATGAACAAGCACGAAAAGCTGCGGCTAAAGTTAGCCCTGAACTTCAAGATGTATTTGGACGATTGCCTAAAGGTACGTTAGAAAAAGCGGCGGATTTAGCCCGTATGGATGGACGGCCATTTATTTTAGGCGAAACCAAAGCCGCGCAAGAAGTGTCAACTGGCCTTCTTAATGCCGCAGGACAACCTATTACAAAAACAGCTCCTGCAACGACGGCCACAATTTCTGGCGAATCTTTGCACTACATTAAACGTGCGTTGTCGGATATTGCTAACGCATCGCCCGCTACAGGCATGGGTAAAGACACGCAAGCAGTAGCGCGCAATGTATTGACCGATTATTTAAAAGTTGTTGAAAGTAAAAACGTGCTTCCTATTTATGGGCAAGCACGACAAACTTTTGCGCAAGAATCTGCGCCCGTAAATCAAGCGCAAATTTTAAACAAAATGCTAGAAACACTTAAAGGTTCTGGCACAGCGGCTGAAAAGCCCGCACAATTTTTAAACGCGCTTGGACAAGGTGAATCTGCATTGCTTAAGCGTGCCGATCAAAACCCGCGTTTTGGTGGGATTAGTGAAGTTTTGACGCCCGAACAAATGGGCGCGGTCAATAAAGTTGCTGGCGAATTAAAACGAGAAGCCGACATGGCTATGCTGGCACGGCAAGGTGAAGAAGCCTTGGCTGGTATTCTGAGAGAACGCCCCACCACTGTACCTGGCATCAACATGGCTTCCGCTATTATTAACCGCGTCACAAGTATGTTGCGTGGCCGCGTATCAGATAGCACGCGCGAAACTGTGGCTAAAGGAATGCAAACCGGCAAAGGCGCTAACGAGTTGTTGGCAACGTTACCTGCTGCTGAACGTGACGCCGTGCTTATTGCGCTTGGCGAAATGAAAGTTTCTGGCGCTGCTGCTGGTTTGACTGGCGGCAATGCTTTAACGCCCTCTCGTAAAAATCAAAACGCATTGGCACAATAATGGAAACCCAACAACTTTTCAACATCGCCCTTGGCTTGGCTGCTTTCTTTGGTGGCTGGGTACTGAACAACATCACTCGCACTTTAGAGCGTTTGGATACAGACATACGGGCAATGCCAAGTACATACGTTTCTAAAGATGATTACCGCCGCGACATAGACGACATCAAAGAAATGCTGGGCAAGATTTTTGACAAACTTGATGCCAAAGTAGATAAATGATTGATCCCATCACAATCAGTGCTGCGTTTGCAATTGCCAAAAGCACTATTGCGGGAGTGCAAGAAGCCATCCAGATGGGCAAGGATTTGCAGGAGTGCTCTGGCGACTTGATTAAATTCTTTGAAATGCGTGATACCGTTGCAATTGCTGCGGCGCAAGATAACAAAAAAACTCGGTCGGATATGGGCCAAGCCCTTGACACCGTGATGCAGGCCAAGGCGCTCAGGGACGCTGAAAAAAAGCTCAAAGAACAACTGATCTACTCTGGGCAGGGCGACGTCTGGGAGTCCATTCAAGCTGAATACAATCAAATCCAAGCCAACCGGCGGCGTCAAGAGCGTGAAGCACAAGACGCTAAAAAGAAACGTAATGAAAAACTAGCGTCATTAATTGAAACTTTGTTTATTGGGTTTGCATCTTGCCTAGCGGCTGGTGCAGTCGGCTGGGGTACATTTGAATTTATTATTTACAAGATGAGGCTTTGACATGGATGAACTACTTTCTCTCCTCAAAAATGCTGCGCCTACTTTGGCTACCATTGTTGCCGGTCCTCTTGGTGGGGCTGCTGTTAGCGCTCTTGCTGGCAAATTTGGCGTTAGTGATAGCGTCGAGGCCGTAGCCAA
>Ga0304728_1001694_pt1 | contig 15200 bp, 7 predicted proteins | sample C_130625_MF_Meta_FD_190476 | JGI IMG/M metagenome (GOLD analysis project Ga0304728, IMG submission 190476) | Freshwater microbial communities from Lake Croche, Canada to study carbon cycling - C_130625_MF_MetaG (v2) (version 2) | ecosystem: Environmental > Aquatic > Freshwater > Lake | place... | reverse complement strand
TTTTCGCGAGGCGACCTACCGATGACACCCGATTTTTGCAGTTTGGTGGAAATTTTGGAGCGTGTCGACACCCGGACAACGGAGACTAAAATTAAATAAAAAATGGGTTAAAGAAATTGAGTTTAAACTTTATAAATAAAAAAACCATATTTACCAAAACATGGAAATTGAAATAAATAGAAAAAAATACACCGACCGGGGATTTTTTAAAAGTAAATTCCATGAAGAGTATTTCAATTTGAAAATTTATCCAATGATAAATCAACTCGAACGGGAAGCTGGACTTCTTAACGAGTTTGCAGAAGCCTATCTTGAAGAAAATGTATCGACAAGTTATATAATTTATGGAAATGAAAATTGCGAATCCATGGAATTCCTCAAAGACAATTTACTCAATTTCAAAGAAAATGAATTTATGCAAATTGGGTACGCACAGGAATTTACTAAAAATGTATGCTGCGATGTTTTACTTGCAAATGAAAATGTATATTATGACAATGGATTCTTTAAAAAAATTAAAATTGAAACACTCGATAAAGTTCTTTATCTCAGTGAATCAGCATTCAGTTTATTTAATAAACACTTTTGGTACTATTATCAAGATTCTAAATTTATTTATGATAACCTTATTTGTTATACAATGATTATCAAAAATGGAGGACCACTCCTGGAAACAGTTCTTAATGAAAACTTAAACTCATTCGACCGTTGGTGTATTCTCGATACTGGGTCTACAGATGGAACTCAGGAAGTTATCCGCCGTATTCTCAAAAATAAAAAGGGAAAATTGTATGAAGAACCTTTTGTCGATTTTAAAGTTTCCAGAAACAGATGCCTCGAACTTGCCGGAAAAACTTGTAAATTTACTCTGATGCTCGATGATACATATGCTATGAGAGGAGATATTAAGTCATTTTTAAATGAAGTAAGGGGAGACCAGTTTTCAGACTCTTTTAGCTTAATGATTCAATCTGACGATACTGAGTACTACTCAAATCGAATTGTAAAAACTCAAACCGAATTAAGATATATCCATACTATCCATGAAGTTATTACAGATAAAAATAATGTTAACGTTACAGTTCCAATTGACAGAGCGTTCATTTTCGACCATAGAGCAGATTATATGGAAGACCGAACAAATAACCGTAAACAATTTGACCTTCAATTACTTTTCAAAGAAGTTGAAGATGACCCCGACGACCCTCGGGCACTTTATTATATCGCCCAAACATATGGATGTATTGGAGATGAAATAAATAAAGCAAAGTATTTTGAACTTCGTATTAACCACCCAGTACAAGGATACTTTCAAGAAAAAATAGATGCTTGTTTTGAACTTGGTAGAACATATAATTTCAAAGTTAACTGCGAAACAAAAGAACTTATAACACCAGATTATAAACTTTCAGAATCACAATGGAAACGTTGTGAGGAACTGTACCTCCAGGCATATGAACTTGATAAAAAACGTCCAGATGGGATGTATTTTATCGGAATACACTATTATCTTGAAGGAAATTACCCACTGGCGTATAAATTTTTCAAATTGGGATTTGAAGTTGGATATCCACTGTCAAGCCAATATTCTTTAAAACCAACACTCAGTTTTCATTATCTTCCTAAATTTCTAACAGAAGTAGCTTATTTTATGGAAGACTACCAAACAGGAAAAGCAGCAGCTGAACTTTTTTTATCAAGCCCTAAATACAATAATCCACAAGGAGAATCATGGAATCTTATGATAAATTGGTACCAAATACATAACAATCTTCTTAAAATGGGTACAATTTCACAATCTCCAACAAATAATGGAAAAACAATTGCTTTAGTTACAGATGGTGGGTGGGAACCATGGACTGGAAAAGATATTCTTACTAAAGGTATGGGAGGTTCTGAAACATGGATAATCGAAACCGCAAGATACCTCAATCAACTTGGTAATATAAACGTTGTTGTGTTTTGTAAAACAAATGAACCAGAATTTTTTGAAGGTGTGGGATACAACCCAATTGAACTTTTCCATAACTTCGTTGCAAATAATATCATTGATTGTTGTATTATTAGCCGTTTTACAGAATATATCCCAGTTGCTATTAGAGGCCACGCTCAAACTATTGGTGTAATATTTCATGATACTCTTCCACCTGAAATGATTATTCCGAAACACGACAAACTTAAATGGATATTTGGACTTACAGAATGGCATGCGAATTTAATAAAAAATACATTTCCACTATTAAAAGAACTCGTCCATGTTTCAAATTATGGAATCGACCAAACTCGATTCAAAAGTGAAATCACCAAAGTAAAAAATTCTTTTATTTATAGTTCATTTCCAAATCGTGGACTCGTTGTACTATTAAAAATGTGGCCTCGTATAATTCAAGAATTCCCCGATGCAACTTTAAATGTGTATTGCAACCTCGAACAGGAATGGGTTAATAAAGTTGCACCAGAAATAATGCGTGAAATTAAAGCTTTGTTAAAAGTAAATAAAAAAGGAATAACAGTTCATGGATGGGTAAGTAAAACCGAACTTGCAGAAGCATGGGGAAAAGCTGAATATTGGCTATATCCATGTACTTTTGAAGAAACATTTTGTTTAACAGCAGTTGAAGCAGCTATAACAAAGACATGTGTCATTACAAATCATCTTGCAGCACTTGCTGAAACAGTTGGAGACCGAGGTATAATTGTTGATGGAAATCCATATACCGAAGAATGGCAAACGAGGTGTATTGAAAAAATAAAATTTATCATGAAATCTGAAAATTTGAAGAATACTCTTCTAGAAAAGAATTATCAATGGGCCAAGGAACGTTCATGGAAAGCGCAAACTGAAAAGTTTACACGAATAATAATATCATTTCCTAAATATTGGTATAAAATTAAAGAAATTAATGACTACCTTATTAATTACACAACAAACTTTAAAACTATTGTTGATATCGGATGTGGACCAAATCCATTCGAAACGGCAAATATAACAATTGACGCTTTTCACTCTGCAACTCATAAAATAAATATCGAAGAACAACCACTTCCAAATGAAGTTTATGATTTTATTTACTGCAGACACCTTATCGAAGACCTTTCAAAACCAAAAATGATTCTCGAAGAAATAAAACTCAAAGCAAAAGCTGGATATATCGAAACACCAAGCCCATTTGCAGAATGTTGCCAGGGTATAGACCATGACACTAACTTCAAAAAAATGGGCTATCACCATCATCATTCCATACTTTGGGTTGAAAATGATACACTTTATATTTTACCAAAAATAAAACAATTTATGAAAGAAGTAGAACAAACCGTTGTTCGTGAAAAGTTGTTAGACCCATTTATGTGGAATACATATTACCTTTTTAAAGAATTTAAATATACTCTTTTAGATGCTCCAAAAACAAAAGAAGAATACCGCAAGATACTCTCCAATGCATTTTTCATGTCAACAATAAATGGAGCATTTATTAGAAATCTTGTAGCAAATCCCGAAATATTAAATGTAAAACATGGAAACATTTTAAATTGGACCCACGATGTTCCTCGGGGAACAAAACAAACATTTGAAAAAATACTAACTATGGTACCTCCAAAATCAAAATTACTTGAAATAGGTGTTTATACAGGAATTAGTATCATGGAAATACTTAAAACAGTACCAGAATCTATAGCAACCGTTATAGATGCATGGGAAGATTACCACGAACACGATAATAAAATTGGAGTTGATACACCTGTTCTTAAAGCAAGTGATGCAGAAAAAATGTTTTATGAAAATACAGTTTCCATGAATTCTCGAATTACCGTTCGAAAAGGAAAATCCAGTGACAAACTTCTTGAACTCCTTCGATTAAATGAAACATTCAATTTCATTTACGTCGATGCATCACATCGTTGTTTGGACGTTTACTTCGATGCAATGATTGCATGGAAACTTCTTAAAATTGGTGGTATAATTGTATTTGATGACTACAGATTTAATAAGGGAGATATCCTCAATAGTCCATATGAAGCTATAAATGAATTTAAAAAGAATTACCACGAAGATTTTGTTATTTTGGCACAAGACTATAGAGTGTACCTTAAAAAGATTAATTAAAAATTTTAACCTTCAAACAGAGGTACAACCTGTGCCGGTGTTTCAACTAAAAATTCTTCTAAAAAATAATGATTACATCCTGGGTCAAAATTATTGTTTATTAAACACTCGATAAGGTCTTGGCTTGTAATTTTACCTGACATATTTCTACAAATAAAGTATTCTGTTTTTCTCGGAATGTAGTGATAACAATAACAATTAAATTCACATTTTATTGCTACTATATCGGTTTCGATAAGAACTTCATTCGATTGCCATGTAGGTATACAATTTGTAAACTTTTCCATTTAAATTTTTTAAGTATAATTCTTTAAATTACCATATATAAAATAACGAACCCATAAAAACCAAACTCATCATAAAACCAGTAAATTTATAAAAATTAACTTGAGGAACTACTATCTGTATGGGCTCTATTTGTATAACTTCATGGAAGTTTTTTCGACACATCGGACATTCCTGCTTTTGTTCCATGCACTTTATGTAACAAATAACATGATATTCTTTGTTACAACAATGAGACGTCAAAGTGTTTCCACTTAATAATTCTAAACAAATAGGACATTCATTATTCATTTATAATTAACAAACATTTTAAAGAAAAGGGTAAAATAAAAGAACCCGATGTATCCATCAAAGCTTCGAATGTTAGCCAAACCAATGATGATGAATCATCACAAAGTTCCAAGTTGCACGAATTGTAAATATCTTCTTACACATCGAAATGTGAATTATTGTAAACTTTTTAAATATATCTTTGTTCCATTAGATATGGATAAAGATAAATTTAATTGGTACATTGATACAAAATATGCACGCACAGACCCTAATCTTTGTGGACCTGATGGTAAATATTTTAAACTCATTGACTTAATAAAGTGAAAAGAATTCACTAATTTTAAAGTAAACCTTTATGTAACATAAAATGATTGGTTTCCAATTGAATACATTTCAAGAGCATCTATAACAAGGTTAGTAGTTAAAAGTTTTCCATTTGGTTTTAATACTCGTTTAAATTCGCTGTGTTCGTTTTTAAATGAAATAATTAAATCAAATGAATGACTTTCAAAAGGTAAATAATTTTCGGAAACGACGATGTCTACATTTTTTCCAGGTGAAGTATCCATACTTACAACTTCCGAAGTTATAAATTTAAATTGATGTTTAATAAGTTCAATTTCATCAACATTTCCATAAACAAGTATTGTACTTGCAGGCTCACAATATTCATTCGCAAACACCTGAACCATTTCAACAAGATTTGTAAATTCCATCGGGTATTTTGGGAACTATACCATTTACAAATGAATATTCTTTATTTGGATTTCGTATTGAATTTACTTTGAAGATGTATCCTTCAGAATAACTCGAACCTTCAAATCCTATCATTGAAACGGATTCACGAAGTGTAAGAAGGTCAATTAAAGCATTTAATTCACGTTGTTCGAAGTGTTTTTCAGATGTAAACCAAGTCCCTCCACACCTTTCAATAAAATCTGTAAGTTTTTTCAAAGTTGGAACAAGGCAGTTATGGATATCTTTTTTTCCAACTAAGGTTGAAATAAACCAAGGCTTATCAAATCCATGTTTAATAATAAAAGTGGTGTATTGTTTTAAAAGATAATCGATATACATTTGAACTTCATTAAGTTTTATAAATTTTTCAGGAAATTTGGGATTCATGGAATTATTATTGCAACGGTCCATAAAATCATCATAACAATGTTTTTCAAAAAGATAATGAATTAACATATCCAATTCAATTCGAAAATGGATACCATTGTATTCCTTTTTTGGAACCAATTGGGTAAACCGTTTATGGAATTCCAAACAATTAAGTATTTCTATTGAACTTACGGGATAAATACAAAGTCGCGGGATGGTAAAGTTTCTTAGGGGTTTTTCAAAAAGAATGAATTCTTTTCCAGTTAATTGTTTAAGATTTTCATTGGTAGCTTTGAGGTCGTAAAATTCTTCAGCTGGAATACGTTCTTTTTTAAAGATGTCAATATTTACTTTATTGATGTAAATTTTGAGACCTTTTAATAGTGCAGAATGAATGTGATTCGTAGTAAGATAAAGTTGGTTGCATAATCCTGCATATGGATGGTAATAGTCTAAAAAAACAACAGGGTTCATTTAAATTTAAATGATTTATTTTTTTAAATTAATTTTAAGCTATATTCCATGATATAGTTGTTGTATTGAATGCAGTTGCACCTAAATTATCTGTCACATTCATACGAACTGTAGAATTCGTTGTTGAACCAGTAGTGCACGTCCAAGTTGCTGTAGAAGTTGGATTTCCAGTTGGTGACCCTACGACTTGTGAACACGCATTTCCTAATGTTCTCGTCCATGTAATTGTATAAGGTGGTGTGCCTCCAGTAACAGTTCCTTGTGTTGTTGCGTTAAGTGAACCATCAGGAGTGCCACTTCCAGAAACCATACTTCCAACAGCTAAAACAGGAGAAATCCATGTAATAACAAATAATGGACTTGAGGCAGTTACTCCTGTGTTTGAGTTTGTTATAAGACAATATGCATTTGTAGTTCCCGCAGCAGAATATGTAAAAGTTGGAGTAACTGTTGATCCATTTGTTATGGTGCATGTAGTTCCAGTAAAAGTCCATGAATAAGAACCAGCAACTCCTTTTTGAACTGTAAGAGTTGTTGTAGCAGTTCCACCGGTGCTACTTGCTGAATAACTACTTAAACTAGCATCAGGTGTTGACATCACAACTCCAAAAAAGGAAGCCATGCTTTCCTTTGATTTAAACAGATATTTTTTATGCAAAGAGTGAACCTGACATATAATAATTTGTTCCATCATATGCTATTGTTAATATAACATATTTTGTAGAACCTGTAGTCATAACCCCAGTTGTAACAGTTGTAAAATTTGTTTTTGGTGTAATACCAGTTCCATTAAATACCCATGTTGTATTTCCACCACCACTACAAAATATCTGTATTGCAATTGTATATTGACCTCCAATGACAGCCCCTGAAAAAGTATATGTATTTATTGTTTCAGTCCATGTTCCAGCTGTTGCTGTATAACTTACATAATAGTTTGTAACCGAGGTCAATGAACCATTAAAATTGACAGTTAATGTTACATTTGAACTTGCACTAATTGATGTTGGTAATCCGCTCGGGCTTGCCAATACATTTTGTGGATAATAACTGACTTCTTTTGTTGTTGTGTTGTAGGCCAAAACGTTTGCATTTGTAGCAACTGACCTAATTGGTGAAATATACGTCGAGCTTGCTTGTGCTGCAACACCGCTAACAACAGTTCCACTTGCATTAATAATTATAGTATTTGCAGCTTGTGCTGTTTGTCCTGCAAGATATCCAATTGCAATAGATTGTGCTCCTTGTGTATACTGCCCTGCATTTATACCAATAGCAATTGCCTGCGAATACTGTCCTGTATATCCAGCTTGATACCCAATAGCAATTGCACCAGAACTTTGTGTAAAGTTTCCTGCACCTGAACCAATTGCAACAGCATTGAAACCTTGGAATGATTGTCCTGCAAGATATCCAATTGCGACAGCACCAGAACCTTGAGTAAACTGTCCTGTACCGTTACCAATAGCAACTGCCTGCGTTCCTTGATAAAACGAAGCAGCGTTTGGACCAATTGATACAGAGTTTGCATACTGATTAGTAATACCAGCTTGATACCCAATAGCAACTCCACCTGCAATTTGCCCTGTATACCCAGCTTGAAACCCAATTGCAATTGCATTTGCTGCTTGTGTAAGAGTTCCTGCATTAAATCCAACAGCTACACTTCCTGCACCTTGACCTGTCGAACCAGCACCTACCCCGATTGCAATTGAATTTAAGAATTGAAAGCTTGTACCTGCCTGGTACCCAATAGCTATACATCCCGATGTTTGCGTATTTTGTCCTGCGTTTATTCCAATTGCAATTGCATTGTAACCCTGTACTACTTGTCCTGCTGAGTTACCAATAGCAACTGCAGACTGACCTTGACCCGTAGAACCTGAGTTTGGACCAACTGCAATTGCATTTGACAATTGAGATGTTGAACCAGCACTCAAACCAATGGCAACTGCAGACTGTCCTTGTGTTGCTTGGCCTGCACTACGACCTATTGCAATTCCGTCTTGTGATTGGGATGTATTTGCTGCATTTAACCCAATTGCTACGCCATATTGTCCCTGAGTGTAAGTCCCAGCATTTGTTCCAATCGCAACTGCGGATGTTGATTGAACTGTAGAACCAGCACTGTACCCAATCGCAATAGCACCAGATTGTTGAGTAGAGTTTCCAGCTTGGTATCCAATTGCAATGGCAACATTACCTTGAGCGGTATTTCCTGCAAGATACCCAATTGCGATAGCACCAGAAGATTGTGTAGAACCTCCAGAGAGATATCCAATAGCAACTGCGTATTGTTTTTGAAAGGATGTTCCAGCACTTGTTCCAATAGCAATTGACTGAGTAGATTGAGAGGTCTGACCTGCATTAGAACCAATTGCTATACTTTGTGTTCCTTGATTGATATAACCAGAAGTATTTCCAATAGCAATGGCTTCATTATTTTGGAAACTTGAATAAGTTATAACACCTAAAACTGTTGTCGAACGTGAACCACCAGCTGCTAAATACCCTATCGCTATACAATAAGTTCCTTGGCGTGTTTGAGCTGCATTGGCACCTATAGCAATTGAATAATCAAATTGACCTCTTCCTGCACTGTTACCTATACCAATTGCAAAATTTCCTTGGACCACTAATGGATCTGAACCTGCAGTGAGTGTTCCACCAGCATTTGTTCCAATTGCAACTGAATTTGTCCCTTGTCCAACATTATTAGCATTATCACCGTAACCTGCAAATTGTCCGATTGCGACTGAGTTTCGACCTTGAAAATAACCACCTGCACTGTTACCTATAGCAATTGCATTTATTCCTTGTGTTAAATTACCAGCAACAGCTCCAATTGCTATAGCACCTGATTGCTGCGAAACTTGTCCTGCTGAATTTCCAATACTTATTGCTTGTGTTCCTTGATTTGTTTGAACTGATAATACGTATGAACCTATACTTACAGCATAAATTCCTTGATTTATAGCACCTGCATTTAAACCAATAGCAATTGCATAACTTCCTTGGAAAGTATTTCCTGTACCGCTACCTATACTTACTGCATTCGTTCCTTGAGTTGATGCACCTGCATTGTAGCCAATACTTATAGCACCAGATTGTTGAGATGTTTGGTTAACAGATGAATAAACACCAATACTTACAGTATTAATACCCTGACTGTTTGAACCAGCACAGTATCCTATAGCAATTGCCCCGGAACCTTGTGTATTTACTCCTGCTATAGCTCCAATAGCTACACTATTTGCTCCTTGGTTATAGTAACCTGCCGTATACCCTATAGCAATTGCTTGTGAACTTTGTGCTGTACCAGCAGCTCCACTCCCAATAGCAATAGAGTATGAATCTTGGCTAGTTTGACCTGCGCCGTCTCCAATTGCAATTGATGATATACCTTGTACGTATCTTCCAGCTTGATATCCTATGGATATCGCATATGTTCCTTGGTTTGTCTGTGCACTCACTGAACCAATTGCAATAGCACGTGTTCCTTGTCCGTTATTACCAGCAAAATATCCCAATGCAACAGCTTGGGTACCTTGAGCTGTTTGGCCGGCATTTCTACCCAAATTTATATCTGCGCTTCCGATAGCCCATGCCGAAGATACACTATCCCAATAAAGGTAATCAGCCCAAAACGTCCCATTTGGAACACTTCCTCCACCACTAGGTGTACCGTAACTAATTTCATTCAACGTCGTGCTATAATAAAGTGCATACGTTGTTGCGGCTGCTCGAACAGGTGAAACAAAAAACCCCGATGTAGATGGACTCAAATAACTTGATGAACTATTATTCGCAAATAAAACAATACTGTTTGCGGGTTGTGCGCTTGAACCTGCATTGTTACCAATCGCAATAGCACCTGAACTTTGTGCGCTAAATCCAGCCATATTTCCAATCGCTATCGAGTAATCAGCTTGTGTTATAGCACCAGCATTTGCACCGATAGCTATAGCATAACTTGATTGATATGCATTACCAGAGCCACTACCAATAGCAATAGCATAACTTCCTTGAGAACCATTACCTGCTTGTGTTCCAATAGCTATACCTTGAAGTATTTGATTATTTTGAGCTGCTTGATATCCAATTGCTACACTAAGCTGAGACTGGTTTGTTTGACCTGCTTGTTGACCTATTGCTACAGCATAATATGAAGTAGTTGATTGTGAATTAACAAACCCTTGTCTGTATTGCCCTGCAAGATTGCCAATAGCTATCGAACCAGATGCCTGTGTATAAACTCCAGCATTTGTTCCAATTGCAATTGCATTTACACTTTGTGTAAGACTACCAGCATTTGTTCCAATTGCTATACTTTGTGTTCCCTGTAGCGTTCCACCAGCATTTGTTCCAATTGCAATTGCAGACGTTCTTTGTGTAAAACTACCTGCATTTATTCCAATAGCAATGGCATTGTAACCTTGAACTATTTGACCGGCAAAAGTTCCAATAGCTACAGAATCTTGTCCTTGGGTTAATAAAGCAGCTTGGTACCCAATAGCTACAGAATCTTGTCCTTGTACTGTTTGCCCTGCTCCGTTACCAATAGCAACTGCATTTGCTCCTTGTGTATATTCGCCAGCTGCTAACCCAATAGCAACACTGTATAAACCTTGACCGGTTGAACCGGCTGTGTTTCCGATAGCAACAGCAGAATTACCTTGTGAAAGTTGACCTGCCTGAATTCCTATAGCAATTGCATAACTAGCTTGGTTTGTTTGTCCTGCTTGGTAACCAATTGCTACAGCATTAGCAAATTGATTTGTTTGACCTGCACTTGCGCCAATTGCTATTGCATTTGTTCCTTGGGTATAATTACCAGCATAAAAACCTATGGCAATTGCATTTGTTGCTTGGTTTGTTTGAGCTGTAAATTTACCGATTGCTATTGCATTTGTTCCTTGGCTATAATTACCAGCATAATATCCTATGGCAACTGCGTTCGTTCCTTGGTTGGTTTGTCCTGAATTTGTTCCAAGATTTATATCGGCATTTCCAACTACCCATGCTGAAGTATTGTTATTCCAATAAAGATAATCAGCCCAATATGTACCCTGTGCACCAATTGTACCTGTTGCTCCTTGTGCTCCCGTAGAACCTTGTGCTCCCGTAGAACCTTGTGCTCCCGTAGAACCTTGTGCTCCCGTAGAACCCTGAGCTCCAGTAGAACCCTGAGCTCCCGTAGAACCTTGTGCTCCAGTTGAACCTTGTGCACCAGTAGAACCTTGTGCACCAGTTGAACCCTGAGCTCCAGTAGAACCTTGAGCTCCTGTAGAACCTTGTGCTCCTGTAGAACCTTGTGCTCCCGTAGAACCCTGAGCTCCCGTAGAACCTTGTGCCCCCGTAGAACCTTGAGCTCCAGTAGAGCCTTGTGCCCCCGTAGAACCTTGAGCTCCAGTAGAGCCTTGTGCTCCCGTAGAACCTTGTGCCCCCGTAGAACCTTGAGCTCCCGTAGAACCCTGTGCTCCAGTAGAACCTTGTGCTCCAGTTGAACCTTGTGCCCCCGTAGAACCTTGAGCTCCCGTAGAACCCTGTGCTCCAGTAGAACCTTGTGCTCCAGTTGAACCTTGTGCTCCCGTAGAACCTTGTGCTCCAGTTGAACCTTGTGCTCCAGTTGAACCTTGTGCTCCCGTAGAACCCTGAGCTCCCGTTGAACCCTGTGCTCCCGTTGAACCCTGTGCTCCCGTAGAACCCTGAACTCCTGTAGAACCTTGTGCTCCCGTTGAACCCTGTGATCCAGTAGAACCTTGAGCTCCAGTAGAACCTTGTGCCCCCGTTGAACCTTGAGCTCCAGTAGAACCTTGTGCTCCTGTTGAACCTTGTGCCCCCGTAGAACCTTGAGCTCCAGTAGAACCTTGAGCTCCAGTTGAACCTTGAGCTCCAGTTGAACCTTGGGCTCCCGTTGAACCCTGAGCTCCAGTTGAACCCTGGGCTCCAGTTGAACCCTGAGCTCCAGTAGAACCCTGCGCTCCCGTAGAACCCTGAGCTCCTGTAGAACCTTGTGCTCCAGTAGAACCCTGAGCTCCAGTAGAACCCTGAGCTCCTGTAGAACCTTGTGCTCCTGTAGAACCCTGAGATCCAGTTGAACCTTGTGCTCCAGTTGAACCTTGTGCTCCTGTTGAACCCTGAGCTCCAGTAGAACCCTGAGCTCCCGTAGAACCCTGAGCTCCTGTTGAACCCTGAGCTCCAGTAGAACCCTGAGCTCCCGTAGAACCCTGAGCTCCCGTAGAACCTTGTGCCCCCGTAGAACCTTGAGCTCCAGTAGAGCCTTGAGCTCCAGTTGAACCTTGAGCTCCCGTAGAACCTTGTGCTCCCGTAGAACCCTGAGCTCCAGTTGAACCCTGAGCTCCAGTTGAACCTTGTGCTCCCGTAGAACCCTGAGATCCAGTTGAACCTTGTGCTCCCGTAGAACCCTGAGCTCCTGTAGAACCCTGAGCCCCCGTAGAACCTTGGGCTCCAGTTGCTCCTTGTGCTCCCGTAGAACCTTGAGATCCAGTCGAACCCTGAGATCCAGTCGAACCCTGTGCTCCCGTTGAACCCTGAGCTCCCGTAGAACCTTGTGCTCCAGTTGAACCTTGAGCTCCCGTTGAACCTTGTGCTCCAGTAGAACCTTGTGCTCCAGTTGAACCCTGAGCTCCAGTAGAACCCTGTGCTCCAGTTGAACCCTGAGCTCCAGTTGAACCTTGAGCTCCTGTAGAACCCTGTGCTCCAGTTGAACCCTGAGCTCCAGTAGAACCTTGAGCTCCAGTAGAACCTTGAGCTCCAGTTGAACCTTGAGCTCCAGTTGAACCTTGTGCTCCAGTAGAACCTTGAGCTCCCGTAGAACCCTGAGCTCCTGTAGAACCCTGTGCTCCAGTTGAACCCTGAGCTCCAGTTGAACCTTGAGCTCCAGTTGAACCTTGTGCTCCAGTTGAACCCTGAGCTCCAGTAGAACCTTGAGCTCCAGTTGAACCCTGAGCTCCCGTTGAACCTTGTGCACCAGTAGAACCCTGAGCTCCAGTTGAACCTTGAGCTCCAGTTGCTCCTTGTGCTCCAGTTGAACCCTGAGCTCCAGTTGAACCTTGAGCTCCAGTTGAACCTTGTGCTCCAGTAGAACCTTGAGCTCCCGTAGAACCCTGTGCTCCAGTTGAACCCTGAGCTCCAGTTGAACCTTGGGCTCCAGTTGAACCTTGAGCTCCTGTAGAACCCTGAGATCCAGTTGAACCTTGTGCTCCCGTTGAACCTTGTGATCCAGTTGAACCCTGAGCTCCAGTTGAACCTTGTGATCCAGTAGAACCCTGAGCTCCAGTTGAACCCTGAGCTCCAGTTGAACCTTGAGCTCCCGTAGAACCTTGAGCTCCAGTTGAACCTTGAGCTCCAGTTGCTCCTTGTGCTCCCGTAGAACCCTGAGCTCCCGTAGACCCCTGAGCTCCCGTAGACCCCTGAGCTCCCGTAGAACCCTGTGCTCCAGTTGAACCCTGAGCTCCAGTTGAACCCTGAGCTCCAGTTGAACCTTGAGCTCCAGTAGAACCCTGAGCTCCTGTAGAACCCTGTGCTCCAGTTGAACCCTGAGCTCCAGTAGAACCTTGAGCTCCAGTAGAACCTTGAGCTCCCGTAGAACCCTGAGCTCCTGTAGAACCCTGTGCTCCAGTTGAACCCTGAGCTCCCGTAGAACCTTGAGCTCCAGTGGATCCCTGTGCTCCCGTTGAACCCTGAGCTCCAGTAGAACCCTGAGCTCCCGTAGAACCTTGTGCTCCAGTTGAACCTTGTGCTCCAGTTGAACCCTGAGCTCCAGTAGAACCTTGTGCACCAGTAGAACCTTGAGCTCCAGTTGCTCCTTGTGCTCCCGTAGAACCCTGAGCTCCCGTAGACCCCTGAGCTCCCGTAGAACCCTGAGCTCCAGTTGCTCCTTGTACTCCCGTAGAACCTTGTGCTCCTGTAGAACCTTGAGCTCCTGTAGAACCCTGTGCTCCAGTTGAACCCTGAGCTCCCGTAGAACCTTGTACTCCCGTAGAACCTTGTGCTCCCGTAGAACCTTGAGCTCCCGTAGAACCTTGAGCTCCAGTTGAACCTTGTGCTCCCGTAGAACCTTGAGCTCCAGTAGAGCCTTGAGCTCCAGTTGAACCTTGAGCTCCCGTAGAACCCTGTGCTCCCGTTGAACCCTGAGCTCCCGTTGAACCCTGTGCTCCAGTTGAACCCTGAGCTCCCGTAGAACCTTGAGCTCCAGTAGAACCTTGTGCTCCCGTAGAACCCTGAGCTCCAGTTGAACCTTGAGCTCCAGTTGAACCTTGAGCTCCAGTTGAACCTTGAGCTCCTGTAGAACCTTGAGCTCCAGTTGAACCTTGTGCTCCCGTAGAACCTTGAGCTCCCGTAGAACCTTGAGCTCCTGTAGAACCTTGTGCTCCCGTTGAACCCTGTGCTCCCGTTGAACCCTGTGCTCCCGTTGAACCCTGTGCTCCCGTTGAACCCTGTGCTCCCGTAGAACCCTGAGCTCCAGTAGAACCCTGGGCTCCAGTTGAACCTTGAGCTCCAGTTGCTCCTTGTGCTCCCGTTGAACCCTGAGCTCCTGTAGAACCTTGAGCTCCAGTTGAACCTTGTGCTCCAGTTGAACCCTGAGCTCCAGTAGAACCTTGTGCTCCCGTAGAACCTTGAGATCCAGTCGAACCTTGTGTTCCCGTAGAACCTTGAGCTCCCGTCGAACCTTGAGATCCAGTAGAACCCTGAGCTCCCGTTGAACCCTGAGCTCCCGTAGAACCTTGTGCTCCCGTAGAACCCTGAGCTCCTGTAGAACCCTGGGCTCCAGTTGAACCCTGAGCTCCAGTTGAACCTTGAGCTCCAGTAGAACCTTGTGCTCCCGTAGAACCCTGAGATCCTGTAGAACCTTGAGCTCCAGTTGAACCTTGTGCTCCCGTAGAACCTTGAGCTCCCGTAGAACCTTGAGCTCCTGTAGCACCTTGTGCTC
>Ga0304728_1001682_pt1 | contig 15283 bp, 16 predicted proteins | sample C_130625_MF_Meta_FD_190476 | JGI IMG/M metagenome (GOLD analysis project Ga0304728, IMG submission 190476) | Freshwater microbial communities from Lake Croche, Canada to study carbon cycling - C_130625_MF_MetaG (v2) (version 2) | ecosystem: Environmental > Aquatic > Freshwater > Lake | place... | reverse complement strand
TATTGGGCGCCACCTCGGACCTGGACAGCAGCGCCCTGCATCCGCAGGACATCGAGCGCTCGCGGGTGTACTACATGGAAGGCTACCTGGCCGCCTCACCGACCGGCCTGGACGCGGCTTTGCAAGGCCGCGCCATCGCCCACAAAGCCGGTGTGGCGCTGGCGGCGACGCTCAGCGACATGAGCATGATCAACTTTTGCCGCCCCGGCCTGGAGGCCATGGTGGGCAGTTCCGACGAAGCTGGGCGCCTGGAATATTTGTTTTGCAACGAAGAAGAAGCCCAGGTCTGGTGCGGCGCACAAGACCTGGACGCTGTTTGCAGCCAGATCAGCCAACTGGCCCGCGTGGTCTGCCTGACGCGCAGCGCCAAGGGCTGCATCGTGCTCGAAGGCGGCCAGCGCACCGAGGTGCCGGGCGTGCCCGTCAAGGCGCTGGACAGCAATGGCGCGGGCGATATGTTTGCCGGCGCCTTCCTGTATGCCGTCACCCAAGGCTATAGCCATGTCCAAGCGGCCGCGCTCGGCAACCGGGCGGCCGCGCGTGTGGTGGCACAGTACGGTAACCGATTGAGTCTGGACGCGGCTGCCGAGGTCTTGGCGGCTTTTAAGGCCAGTATCGCGTGCTAGACCGGCGCGTTCGCGCCATTTAGGCCAGCAGCGTCATTCCCGGCATTTGGATACGTTGACGGCGAAGGTCACCACTTGCGTGCATCCTGCGCCGCTGGCAGCGCGTTCAACCAGATCAAATCTCCAGCTGCGCTCCCAAGCAGAGCTGCCCCAGCCACGCGGCAGCGGGAAGTCGTCGAAAACTTCGGTTCAAAGTGTTCACTCAAATTTAAGGCTTGGGATCTAAAACCATTAAATTTTGTTGACATATAAGGGAAAATTATACGGGATTTCCGTATAATTCCGCAGATGCTTACGGTGGTCGAAACCCCCACTTTTCAAAAGCAAGCGGCCCTGATTTGGCGTGAATCGGAGCGCATTGCTTTTATCGACTGGATTGCAGAAAACGCCTTCGCAGGCGATGTAATTCCAGGCACAGAAGGCGCGCGTAAAGTGCGTTGGTCGGTGGCGGGTCGTGGAAAGCGAGGCGGTGCCCGTGTGGTGTATTTCAATTTAAGTGAACAAGGCATCGTGCTTTTGGTGACGATGTATGTCAAGGCTGATCAGTCCAATATTGCTAATAGCGCCATCAAGAAAGCAGTTTGAAATGAAAAAAATGAATGTTGAAAAGATTGCTAAGGCCATCGAGTTGGATGCAGGCATGTCCTTGCCCGATTTGCGCCAAGCGCTCAATGAAGCGAAGGCGGGCCTGGGCAGGGTGAGCACAGCGGAACAAATCTTGGTACGCCAGGCACGCGCCAAAGCGGGTTTGTCGCAGAAAGCTTTCGCCGATCGCATTGCGACGCCGGTTGCGACGCTGCGTGATTGGGAACAAGGCCGCTTCACCCCCCCCGGCGGCGTGCTTTGCTTGTTACGCTTGATCAGCAAACATCCTGAGCTAACCCTTGAACTCGATGCGGCTTAAGCCGTATTTCACCATCAGGCTGCTACCGCGCTTCCGAATCAAAGCAGTGGCGCATATGTTTTGTATGGCGCGAAGACGGCGCACACCACGTAGAAATTGTGGACTACCACTAAGAGGTGAATATGGCAGAACTATTGCCCCCCGCATCCGCGTTTTTCAGCAGCCTTTGCAAGCCGGATAAACGCTTTTAGCTGCGCCGCTTAGCGGGCTTGGACAAGGTTGTCGCCACCTCGCGTGCCTCCGCCTTGTCCTGCACGCCGGCAAATTTGCTGTATTTGCCCAAAATGCTGACCAGTTGCCCGTATATACGCGGCGCGCCGGCCAGGCATTCCTGGTGTTCCAGAAAATCGGGCTCGCCGGTGAAGTTCCCTACCAACCCCCCCGCTTCCGTCACCAGCAAGGAGCCGGCGGCCATGTCCCAGGGCTGCAAGCCGCGCTCGAAAAATCCGTCGCAGTAACCGGCGGCCACATAGGCCAGGTCCAGGGCCGCAGCGCCGGGGCGGCGGATGCCGGCGGTGCGCGGCATCAGCTCGCCCAGCATGGCCAGGTAGCCCTGGAAATCGTCACCCTGGCGAAAGGGCAGGCCGGTGGAGATGAGGCAGGACTTGAGGTCGATGCGCTTGGAAACGCGCAGGCGCCGGTCGTTCAGAAAAGCGCCACGGCCCTTGGTGGCGGTGAATAAATCATTGCGCGTCGGGTCATAGACCACGGCTTGTTCGATCTTGCCCCGCACCGACAAGGCAATGCTCACGCAGTACATCGGCAGGCCGTGGATGAAATTGGTGGTGCCGTCCAGCGGGTCGATGATCCAGACGAATTCCGAGTCTTTGGCGCCATGGGCCGAGCCTGATTCCTCGGCGCGAATGCCGTGGCCGGGGTAGGCGGTGAGCAGGGTCTCGATGATCGCTTCTTCCGCCGCATGGTCGACTTCGGTGACAAAGTCGTTGGCCAGCTTTTGCGACACCCGCACAGACTCAATATCGAGGGCGGCGCGGTTGATGATGGACCCGGCAGCGCGGGCGGCCTTGACGGCCACATTGATCATGGGGTGCAGATTGAGCGACATCGGTTGTAGGGGGGAAGAACGTAGTAGGCCCGCCCGGACAATGCGGGCGGCAGCTGGCGCCGGGGCGGCGACAATAGGCGGATTTTACCGTTGGCCCGTTCCTGTGACCGCACGCACCCGATTTATCCTGATGGAGACCAGCCACGCTGGCAACGTGGGCGCCGCCGCGCGCGCCATGAAAACCATGGGTTTTGACGACCTGGTGCTGGTCGCCCCGCGCTGGGCCAATGTGCTGCGGCGTGAAGAAACCATACAGCGCGCCAGCGGCGCCTTGGATGTGCTGGCCAAAGCGCGCATCGTCGCCACGCTGGACGAGGCACTCGATGGCATGGACCATTTGTGTGCCACCGCCATGACGCCGCGCGACTTTGGACCGCCCACGCGCACGCCGCGCGCGCATTTTGCGCAGTGGCAGGAGGCTGATGGGGCGCCTGCGCCCCGCAGCGGCGGCGGGGCGGCCCCGGCGGGCATCGCGTTTTTGTTCGGCTCCGAGCGCTTTGGCATGCGCAACGAAGATGTGTACCGCTGCCATGTCTGCCTGAGCATTCCGTCCAACCCGCAATTTGGCTCGCTCAATATCGGCGCGGCGCTGCAGGTCATCGCCTACGAATGGCGTTTGGCGCTGGGCGGCTTTGCGCTGCCCGGGGCGACGCCGCAAAGCGACTCGGCCGACGCCCAGCAAGTGGCGGGCATGCTGGGCCATTTGCAGCAGTCCCTGCAGGCCCTGGGCTTTTTGGACCCGGCTGCACCCAAAAAACTGATGCCGCGCCTGAATCAACTGTTTAACCGCGCCGCGCCCACGCAAGAAGAAATTCACATTCTTCGCGGCATTGCCAAAGCGGTGTTGCAACAGTCAGCGCAGGTGCAGGGCATGGCGGCGCCTGCCAGCATCAACACGCGCCAAACGCTAGACTAAACCTATGTTTTCACGCCTACGCTCTGATATCCAATGCATTTTGGACCGTGACCCGGCTGCGCGCAGCACCTGGGAGGTCCTGACTTGCTACCCCGGCCTGCACGCGGTCCTATTGCACCGTCCGGCGCATTGGTTTTGGACGCATGGGTTTTTGTGGCTGGGGCGCTTTATCTCGCATTTGGCGCGGTTTTTTACCGGCATCGAAATCCACCCCGGCGCCAAAATCGGCGAGCGCGTATTTTTTGACCATGCCATGGGCACCGTCGTGGGCGAGACCGCCGAGATCGGCGACGGCTGCACGATTTACCAGGGCGTGACCTTGGGCGGCATCTCGCTGTACAAAGGCGCCAAGCGCCACCCCACCTTGGGCAAAGACGTGGTGGTCAGCGCCGGTGCCAAAGTGCTCGGTGGCTTTGAAGTGGGTGACGGCGCCAAGATCGGCAGCAACGCCGTGGTTATCAAGCCCGTGCCCGCCGGGGCGACGGCGGTGGGCATTCCGGCGCGCATCATCCAAAGCAAAACCGACGAGAGCGCGGATGTGACCGCCTCGCAGCCCAAGTTCAGCGCCTACGGCATCACCCAAGAAGACGACCCGGTGAGCCAGGCGCTGCGCGGCCTGATCGATGGCGCCTCCAGCCAGGACCACCAGATTTCTTTGCTCTGGCAGGCCCTGGAGAAACTTTGCCAACAGCAGCAAATGCAAATGCCCGAGGGCGCTGCCCGCACCGATTGCTTTGAGGCCGAGCGCCTCAATCAGCTGGTCGGCAAATAAGGCCTCAGGCCGGGCGCTGCGCGCTCTTGGGCCGAAAGGCCTGGCAAACGCTGTCCACCGTTTGCAGGTAAGGCCCACCAATCAAATCGATGCAATAGGGCACGGCCGCAAAAATGCCGGGCACTTGCACGGCGCCGCTGTCGTCCTTGAGCCCTTCCAGCGTTTGCGCAATGGATTTGGGTTGCCCCGGCAAATTGATGATCAGGCTTTGCGCCCGCACCACCGCCACCTGCCGCGACAAAATGGCCGTGGGCACAAAGTTCAGGCTAATCTGGCGCATTTGCTCGCCAAAGCCGGGCATCACCTTGTGCGCGACGGCCATCGTGGCCTCGGGCGTGACATCGCGGAGCGCAGGGCCCGTACCGCCGGTGGTCAGCACCAAGCAGCAACCGGCCTCGACCAGCGCAATCAGCGCTGCGCTGATGCCGGCCTCTTCATCCGGAATCAGGCGCTCTTCAAAGCTTATCGGGTTGTGCAGGGCACTTTGCAGCCAGGTTTTGAGCGCGGGCAGCCCCAGGTCCTGGTACACGCCGGTGCTGGCCCGGTCGCTGATGGACACAATCCCGATGCGTACCGGGTCGAAAACGGTGTGGCTCTGGCTCATAAGTCGGTGGCGGGGTTGGTGGGCAGTGGGGCCTCGTCATCCTGGGCGTTGTCGCCGGCTAACTGGGCGCGCACCAGTTGAAAAATTTCGCGGTAGGCCCGCCCGTGGCGCGGTGCCAGGCCGGGCTTTTCGGGGACGGCATCTTTGCGCGCTTGGCGCACCAGGGCGCGCAGTTGCTGGCTGTCGGTGCGCGGGCTCAGGTTGATCCACTGGCCTAGCGCGTCCTCATCGGCAATCAGGCGGCTGCGCCATATCTCGGCCTGGTGCAAGGTTTCGGTCTCCAGGGCCGAGGGCGTGTGCTGGGCCACCAGGGCGGCGCGGATGGCATCGAGCGCCGGTTCGTCCAGCTTGCGCATCAGCTTGCCGATGAACTGCATTTGCCGCCGCTTACCCTCGAAATTGCTGATGCGCTTGGCCTCGGCCACCGCTTCGACCAATTTGTCGGGCAGCTCCAGGCGGGTGAGTAGATCGGCGCGCAGGGTGAGCAAATCTTCGCCCAGTTTTTGCAGCTCGGAGCTTTCGCGCTTGAGGTCGGTGCGGGTGGCTTGGTCGGTGCCTTTGAGCTCCGCCTTGTACTCCAAGTCCAGTGCGCTGCCCTCTGCGACGAACTGACCTTTGACGAAATAGCCCTTTTTTAGTTTTCTAGACATAGCCAAGTATCATAGCCGCCGCATGAAGAACGCCAAACACTCCCCCCGCTCCCGCCATCCTTCGCCCTTGTCGGGCTTTGCTTACAGCCGCGAATTCTTTGAGTCCCGCGTTGACGCCAGCCTCAAAGCGGCCAAAAAACTCGGCGCCACCGACGCCGCTGCCGAAGTCTCCGAGGCCTGTGGCCTGTCCGTCTCAGTGCGTAACGGCGCCCTGGAAAACGTCGAGCGCAACCGCGACAAATCCTTGGGCGTGACGGTCTACCTCGGCCAGCGCCGGGGCAATGCCAGCACTTCCGACTTCTCGGACGCGGCCATCGCCCAAACCGTGCGCGCGGCCTACGACATTGCCCGCTTTACCGCGCAAGACCCGTTTGCCCGCCTGCCCGAGGACGCCGATGTCTGCCCGCCCACAGAGCGCACGCGCGATCTCGATTTATTCCACCCCTGGAGCATCGACAGCGAAGGCGCAGCCCAGATCGCCCTGGCCTGCGAGGCGGCGGCGCTCTCGGTGGACAAGCGCATCAGCAACAGCGAAGGGGCGGCGGTGTCGGCCCAGCAGTCGCATTTTTTCAGCGCCCACACCAACGGCTTTCGGGGCGGCTACGCCAGCTCGCGCCATTCGCTCTCGGTCTCGCCCATTGCCGGCAAAGGCAAAGACATGCAGCGCGACGGCTGGTACAGCTCGCAGCGCAAGGCCTCCGAACTGGCCTCGCCCGAGGCCGTGGGCCGCTACGCCGCCGAACGCGCCCTAAGCCGCCTGCGGGCCCGCAAAATCGCCACCACCGAATGCCCGGTGCTTTTTGAATCCCCCATGGCCGCCGGCCTGCTGGGGGCATTTGTGCAAGCCGTCAGCGGCGGCGCGCTCTACCGCAAGAGCACGTTTTTGCTCGACAGCCTGGGCAAGCGCGTGTTTCCGGCGCATCTGGACATTTACGAAGATCCCTTTTTGCAAGGCGGCAAAGGCAGCTCGCCGTTTGACGACGAAGGCGTGCGCGTGCAGGCGCGCCAGGTGGTCGAGCGCGGACGCGTGATGGGCTATTTTCTGAGCAGCTACACCGCCCGCAAGCTGGGCATGCGCACCACCGGCAACGCAGGCGGCTCGCACAATTTGGTGCTGCAGTCGCGCCACACCCGGCGCCATGATGATTTGCAGGCCATGATCTCCAAGCTCGGGCGCGGCCTCCTGGTGACCGAGCTGATGGGGCAGGGCGTGAACTACGTAACCGGCGACTACTCGCGCGGGGCCAGCGGTTTTTGGGTGGAAAACGGGCAAATTGCCTACCCGGTCCACGAAATCACCATTGCCGGCAATATGAAAGACATGTTCAAAGGCATCGAGGCCATTGGCGCTGACACCTACAACTACGGCGCCAAAACCGTCGGCTCCATCCTCATCAACCGCATGAAGGTGGCTGGCTCGTAAGCTGCACCGGCGGCCCGCGCCGAAAAGGCGTTTGGCGCCCTAAATGCGTTTAGCGGGATTAGCCAGCCAAGGCGGTCTTGACCGCCGCCGAAACGGCCGACATCTCGGCTTTGCCAGCCAATTGCGCTTTGGCCAGGCCCATCACCTTGCCCATGTCGCCGGGGCCGCTGGCACCCGATTCCGCCACGATGGCGCGCACCGCCACCAGCACCTCGTCGGCCGACATGCGCTGGGGCAAATAGGCTTGCAGCACCAGAATTTCGGCCGATTCTTTGTCCGCCAGGTCCTGGCGGGCGGCTTTTTCGTAGGCGGCTACCGAGTCTTTGCGCTGTTTGATCAGCTTGTCGACCAGCCCTACTACGGCGGCGTCGTCCAGCACCACGCGCTCGTCCACCTCTTTTTGCTTGCACGCGGCCAGCAGCAGGCGGATGGTGCCCAGGCGCTCGCTGTCTTTGGCGCGCATGGCGGTTTTCATGTCTTCGGTAATCTGGTCTTTAAGGGACATGCGCAAAGTCTCCGCAAACGGTCAGCACAATCAAAAAAAGCCCACCGAGGGTGCTCGGGCGGGCTTGGGTGAGGGCTGGCAGCACGTAAGCTGCCGGGCCCGGCAAGGCGGATTGTGGCGCATTGCCTACAGCGGCGAACCGCTGAATTCGGTCAGAACAGTTTCTTGGGCAACTGCATGCTGCGGATGCGCTTGTAGTTGCGCTTGACGGCAGCGGCTTTCTTGCGCTTACGAATCGCGGTGGGCTTTTCGTAGAACTCGCGGGCGCGCAAGTCGGTCAGCAGGCCCAGCTTTTCGATAGTGCGCTTAAAGCGGCGCAGGGCAACGTCAAAGGGTTCGTTTTCTTTTACACGGATCGTGGTCATTACGTAATGGTGTCCAAAAGGTGCCGACAAAACGCCTGGGGGAAGATCGGGCCGCCCGGGCGCTGTACAGCGAAATTCCCCGCGTAAACGATGATCAGGCAGCGGGGGATTGCCAGCAAAGCCTAGCATTATATCCAGCTTTATGGCGCCAGCGCCGCCGCACAGGCGTAGGCGCTGGCCCAGGCCCACTGAAAGTTGTAGCCGCCCAGCCAGCCGGTCACATCCACCACCTCGCCAATGAAATACAGGCCCGGCTGCTTCGACTCCATGCTCTGGCTGGACAAAGCGCTGGTCGCCACGCCCCCGGCGGTGACTTCGGCCTTGCGGTAGCCCTCGGTGCCGTCGGGCGCTATATCCCAGCGGGCCACGCGCTCGCCCAGGGCGCTGAGCACCTTGTCCGGCAAGTCGTTGATGCCGCGCTCTAGGCTGGCAGGCTGCAGGCCGCTGCCCGCCACCCAGGTGTCGGCCAGGCGGCTGGGCAGCACATCGGCCAGCACCGTGGCCAGGCGCTTGCGCGAGGCGGCGGCCTTGGCGCCCAGCAAATGGGCGGTGGCGTCCAGGCCGGGGCTCAGGTTCAGGCGGATGGGGCTGCCTTCGCGCCAGTAGCTGGAAATTTGCAGCACGCCCGGCCCGCTCAGGCCCCGGTGGGTGAAGAGCAGGTCTTCGGCAAACTGCATGCCGGTTTTCTTGTCGCCCGTGGCAATCTGCACTGGCAGCGACAGCCCGGCCAGGGCCGCAAACGGCGCCCACACTTCGGGGCTGAAGGTGAGCGGCACCAGGGCAGGGCGGGTGGGCACCAGCGGCAGGCCAAACTGCTTGGCGATGCGGTAGCCGAAATCCGTGGCGCCAATTTTGGGGATGGACAAGCCGCCCGTGGCGATCACCAGCGCGCGCGCCTGCACCGTGCCGCGCGCGGTGTCGATCTGGTAGCGCATGCCACCCTGCGCGACGTCGCTGTAGCGCACCGCCGCCACGGCGCAGCCCTGCCAGCGCGTCACGCCGCCTTTGTCGCACTCGGCCAGCAGCATGGCGATCAGGTCCTCGGCCGAGCGGTCGCAAAAGAGCTGACCTTTGTGCTTTTCGTGGAACGGAATGCCGTGCGCTTTAAGCAGATCGACAAAGTCCTGCGGGCGGTAGCGCGCCAGCGCCGAGCGGGCAAAGTGCGGGTTGTCGCTCAGAAAATTGGCGGGCGTGGTGTCGGTGTTGGTGAAATTGCAGCGCCCGCCGCCGGAGATGCGGATTTTCTCGGCCACTTTGTCGCTGTGGTCCACCAGCAAGACTTTTTGGCCCAATTGCCCGGCCACGCCCGCGCAAAACAGGCCAGCTGCACCGGCGCCGACGATGACAACATCAAACATTTCCATGCGCCGATTGTCGCGCGCCTGTTGTAAGGCGGGTAGGCGCGCGGTTTAGGCCTTGAGCGGCAGGGTGTGCAAACGCTCGCCACGCAGTCAAGTTGTGTGTCGCTCCATCGCGCTAAAAACAGATTTAATAAAAATAATCATTACAAATTTGAAGTTATAGTGAATGCATCGAACCTGCTCGCAAAACGCTAGAGCGAGTGGGTGGACTGCAAAGAAGGAGCGCTGGGTTCATGGAAAATTTATGTCTGTGTGAAGAAACAGCCTATGGCCGTCCAAGCCATGTTGCAAGAGGTTTGCAGCCATTTCAAAAACCAGATGTATCGACTTGGCCCGGAAGTAACAACCGGGTTTTGCGGTCTACATTACGTTAGCCGCTACAGGAAAGGAACCGAGCAATGAGCGATAGCCAGTTCGGAATCGTCGACGCAGCGAGGGGGCTCGCGAGAAACCCCCTGGGCATCATTGCCCTGTTTATCGTCCTCGTCTACGGATTCGCCTCATTGGTGACTGCCTTTGCCGGTTCGTTCACCCCTGAAGAGCGTCTGCCACTTATCTATTTCCTCGTCCTGTTTCCCGTCGCAGTTTTGGTCGTGTTCGCGTGGCTAGTCAGTACACATAGTGGCAAGCTCTTTTCCCCAGCTGACTTCAAGAACGAAGAGAACTACGTGAAGATGCAGCTCTCCGCAGTGGCGTCACTAGCCACCGCGGCTGCCAAAAATCCTTCTCTTGGCGGCGAGTCGGACATCGCACGAATTGTCGAAGTTGTGCAGGAGGCCGCTCCGCAGAAATCTGCACCCACGCATGGGTGGCGAAACCACGTCCTGTGGGTCGATGACCGTCCTGAGAACAACGTCTACGAACGCCAAGCGTTCGAGGCAGTAGGTCTCAAGTTCTCCTTGGCCCTATCCACAGACGACGCCCTTGCTGCAATGGAACGGCAGAAATTTGCCGCCGTCATTTCAGATATGGGTAGAAGGGAAGGTCCACGCGAAGGCTATGTCCTGCTGGACGCAATGCGCGCAGAAGGCAATCAAACTCCACTATTCTTCTACGCCAGCTCAAACGCACCAGAGCACAAGCGAGAAACTCGCGAGCACGGAGGGCAAGGCTGCACGAACAATGCTCAGGAACTATTCCACTTGGTTACCAAAGCAATTATCAGCGGTGGCGGCTACCCCTTCGCTCCAGTCGACGTGCTACGGTCTGCGGCCTCCGCACGCGGCTGAGCTCAAACGTTAGGCATCACTTAACCATCGCGCGAATGCTTCCGACTATGTTTTGGAGACAATCCTCGGCCAATCATTGTTGCCTGTGCGGCAGATCGGGTGCCAAGCTGACCGGTGAACACAAGATAAAAGCTTCTGCGCTCAAAAAGCAGTTCGGGAAAGCTGATCTCCTAGTGGGTGTTAGCGGATCCTCTGAAAAAATGAAGGCAGCGCAAAGCACAAACTCCAAACACTTGAAATTTAGAGCAAGCCTCTGCGAAGATTGCAACTCATCACGAACCCAAGAGCCCGACCGGGAATTTGATCGTTTTAATGAACTCGCACTCTCCAAGGTAAGTAGCAATGAAGACCCGGCCTCGACCTTCGTTCTACCGCAGTACGATGAGGGCAGTGATGCATACCTCAACGTGTTCCGCTACTTCGCCAAGCTGTTGTGCTGCCACGTCGCAGCAGTCGATGGACCGACCCCAGTCGCAATCGCGAAGTTCGCTATCGGGGAGAGTGCGCTAAACCGGATCTGGTTGGAGCTAAAGCGCGACCCTTTCTACAACGAGCTTATCCAACACATTGGAGAGAACGGATATGCAGCACATGGTGGTCTAGTTGTGTACGCCGACAAAGAAACGCATACACCCAATGCTTTTCATTCAACACTGACCATCGGAGCGCTTCAGTACGTCTTCCACACTCGACTCTCCGATTTGGAGAAGTCTGAGCTGTTGGCAGGACACAGCCGCTTTTGCGATTGGTGCCGTGTGGAGGTGGGCAGCGCTAAGGACAGCTCTATCCCGGAAGGGACGTGCGAACGCCTTGGTCTTAAAGCTAGTGGAACTGGAGATGCCGCCACCCAGGAGGATCACGGTAAGGCCTAACCTGCCTGATACTCGAAGGTCCGTTACGGCTAACCCTACAGTCGAGGGGGCGCGCCGCGATAAAGCCGCGGCACGCATGAGTACACCAAAGAGTGCGATTTCTGGCCTTCTCACTCAAATCAGCTTCAGCGGCAAGCTACGAAACCGCTGCCCGTTCAGGGCAAACAGCGCGTTGGCCACCGCTGGCGCCAGCGGTGGCACGCCGGGCTCGCCTACGCCGCCGGGCGCGCGTTCGCTGGGCACGATATAGGTGTGCACCTGCGGCGCCTGCGCCAGGCCCAGCACCGGGTGCTGGTGGAAATTGCGTTGCTGCACTTCGCCTTGCACGATATCGACGCCGCCCCACAGTGCTGCCGACAAGGCAAACACCACCGAGCCCTCCATTTGCTGGGCGACGATGGCCGGGTTCACCACGGTGCCGCAGTCGATCGCGCAAAACACCTCATGCACCCGCACCGTGCCGCCTTGCAGCGACACCCGGGCCACCTGCGCCACGATGGAGCCAAAGCTCTCATGCAGCGCAATGCCTTGCACCTGCCCGGCCGGCAGGGGCTGGCCCCACCGGGCTTTTTCGGCTGCCAGGTTCAGCACCGCCAGATGGCGCGGCGCGTCTTGCAGCCATTGCTGCCTAAAGGCCAGCGGATCGGTGCCGGCCTTAGCGGCCAGCTCGTCGATAAAGCTTTCCGAGAAAAACGCATTGTGCGAATGCCCGACCGAGCGCCAAAAGCCCACCGGTATGCCAACCTTGGTGGCCACATGCGCCATTTTTTGGTGGGCAAAGCCGTAGGGCAGGTCAAACAGGCCTTCGGAGTCGGTTTTGTCTGGCGCATCAATGGGGCCGGCAAAGGCGGGCAGCACGCGCTCCATCCAGCGCGGGCTGATGGAGTCGCCGGCGGATTTGATTTGCAGGCTTAGCACCTTGCCCTGCGCATCGCGGCCCGCTTGCAGCTGGGCTACATGCATGGGCCGGAAAAAGTCGTGGCCGCTGTCTTCCTCGCGCGACCAGCTGAGCTGCACCGGCTGGCCAGGCAGCGCCATGGCCACTTGCGCGGCCAGCGCCACGTAGTCCACCTCCAAGCGCCTGCCAAAGCCGCCGCCCAGCAAGGTGATGTGTATTTCCACCTGCGCCAATGGCAGGCCAGCGGCCTTGGCTGCCGCTTCGCGCGCGGCCTCGGGTACTTGGGTGGGCGCCCACAGGCTGAGCTTGCCGTCTTGCAGCCAGGCGGTGCAGTTCATGGGCTCCATGGTCGTGTGGCCCAGGTAGGGCGCGCTGTAGGTGGCGCTGAGCGTGTCCGCCGCCGGGGTGGGCGTGCCGCGCTCGTGGAAGGTGTAGCCCTCTTCCTTGTCCAGGTGGGCTTGCAGTTGCTCTGCGGCCTGCTTGGTGTCCAGTGCGCCTTGCGGGCGCTGCGCCCATTGCACTTGCAGCGCCTGAGCGCCTTGGCGGGCGTGCCAAGTGGTTTTGCCCACCACGGCCAGGCCGGCGCTGGCGCCGTGGCTGGGCTTGAGCGGGATGACTTTGAGCACGCCGGGCATAGCCAGCGCCGCAGCGCCGTCTACCGATTGCACGCTGCCGCCGATCATGGGGCTCAGGCGTACCGCGGCAAAAACCATATTGGGCAGGCGTACATCCAGCCCGAAGGTGGCGCTGCCGCTGCTCTTGGCCCACAAGTCTGTGCGCGGTGCGGGGGTGCCGATCAGCGTCCAGTCTTTGCGCGCTTTGGGGCTGACGGTGCCGGGGTTGAGCTTGGCCGCCGCTGCGGCAAATTCGCCGAAGTGGCCTTCTTTGCCCGAGGCGTGGCTAAGTTTGCCCTGCTTAAAAACGACGTCTGCCGCCGGCACTTGCCACTGCGCGGCAGCCGCTTGCGCCAAGGCGGCGCGCGCGCTGGCGGCGGCTAGGCGCACCGGCTCCCAGGCGTCCGCCACGCTGGATGAGCCGCCGGTCATGATCAGGCCCAGCTCGCGCCCCACTTTGGCGGTGAGCCACTGCGCGGTTTTGACGGTGGCGCTGCGCTGGCCTTCCTCGGTTTGCTGGGGGTGGAAGGGCAAAAAGGCCAGCACAGCGGCCACATTGCCGTACATGGCGTCGGGCCCGGCTTGCTCTAGGCGCACTTGCGCCAAGGGAATGTCCAGCTCTTCGGCGGCCAACATCGCCAGCGCGGTGTGCACGCCTTGGCCCATCTCGCTGCGCGGCATGGCCAGCACGACAGTGCCGTCCTCGCCGATCTTGATCCAGCCGTTCAGCCCCACGTTGCCTTGCGTGGGCAACATGCTGTCCGGTTTGCCTAATCGGCTGCGCGGTGGGGCTACGCCCCAGCCCACCAAAAGTGCGCCGCCTGCGCCCAGGGCGCTCAGTAGGAGGGTGCGGCGCTTCATGCTGCTCTCCCGGTGGTAGGCGCTGCGGCGCTTTTGGCCGCGCGGTGGATGGCGGCGCGCACCCGCTGGTAGGTGCCGCAGCGGCAAATGTTGCTCATGGCGGCGTCAATGTCGGCGTCGGTGGGGTGGGGCGTGTGTGCCAGCAGCGCGGAGGCGGCCATCAGCATGCCGCTTTGGCAGTAGCCGCATTGGGGCACTTGCTCGGCAATCCAGGCTTGCTGCAGCGCGTGGGGGTGCTCGGCGCTGCCCAGCGATTCAATGGTGCGCACCGCTTTGCCCTGCACCGCCGAAACAGGCGTCACGCAGGAGCGCACCGCCTGCCCGTCGACATGCACGGTGCAGGCGCCGCAGGCGGCAATACCGCAGCCAAATTTGGTCCCGGTCAGGTTGAGTTGGTCGCGCAGCACCCACAAAAGAGGCGTGGCAGGGTCGGCGTCGGCTTGGACGCGCTGGCCGTTGATTTGGAGTTCCATAGGAAGTCTGCCCGCCTGGGGTAGTTGTTGAAAGGCGGCGGTATGGTAACCCTGCAAGACTCTACTTACCGGGTGGCCAGAAAGAAACTTTTGCCCGGCACTCAGCCCAGAGCGCTTTGCAGTTCGTGCGTTCGGCCGAGGTGCTCCAATCCCCGCAACACCTCCCCAATCACCAAAACACAAGGGCTAGCCATCTGCTGCTCGGTCAGGGTGTGGTGCAAGCAATCCAAGGTGCATATTGCCTGCCGCTGCGAAGGCAGCGTAGCGTCTTGCACGATAGCCACCGGTGTATCGGCGGGCAGGCCGTGCAGCAGTTCGTTTTGTATGCGCTGTGCGGCGGCCACGCCCATGTAGACCACCAGGGTGAGTTTGGCCTGGCGGGCGGTGTGGGCTAGCGCGCGCCAGTCGGTGCCGGGGTCGCCGGGTTTGGCGTGGCCGGTGACCATCAGCACGCCGTGCGCATGGTCGCGGTGGGTCAGGGCGGTGTTGAGCGAGGCCAAGGCGCCCAAGGCGGCGGTGATGCCGTTGACCACCTGCACCATGATGCCGGCTTTTTGCAAGCCCTCGATCTCTTCGCCGCTGCGGCCAAATACCAAGGGGTCGCCGCCCTTGAGGCGCACCACCTGCGCGCCTTGCTGCGCCTCGCTGACCATCAGTTTTTCAATAAAGGCCTGCGGTGTCGACGCGCAGCCGCCGCGTTTGCCCACGTACACGATGCGCGCGCCCGGCGCTGCGTGCGCCAGCACGGCCGGGTTGACCAGATCGTCCACCAAGATGACATCGGCTTGCGCAATGGCTTTGACGGCCTTGAGCGTGAGCAACTCCGGGTCGCCCGGGCCCGCGCCCACAAGGGTGACGGTGCCGGTGGCGGCAGGCAAGGGCGGGTGCGGTGGGCGCTTCATGGGCTGGCTATACGTGAAATAAGGTGGCCGATGTGGGCCACTTGCTGAGAAATAGGGGTGGGCACCGGCTGCGCGCCATCGAGCACGGCGCGGATGTAGGCGGCGGTGCTGGCCGCGTCGATGGCGTTGGGCAGCGTGGGCAAGTTGGCCAGGCTGCCGACTTGGGCCTCAGAAAGTTCTACCGGCGCGCCGTTTAAAAAGCCTTGCATTTTGGGGGCGCGGCGGGGATCGGCGACGGCCTC
>Ga0304728_1001681_pt1 | contig 15290 bp, 13 predicted proteins | sample C_130625_MF_Meta_FD_190476 | JGI IMG/M metagenome (GOLD analysis project Ga0304728, IMG submission 190476) | Freshwater microbial communities from Lake Croche, Canada to study carbon cycling - C_130625_MF_MetaG (v2) (version 2) | ecosystem: Environmental > Aquatic > Freshwater > Lake | place... | reverse complement strand
TGCTTTAGCAGTTAGCTCATCAACTGGTACAGTAACTATCAACAACTTAGGTGTTACAGCGGCTAACGCAGGTAACGCAATCGGTATTGATTTATCAACTGGTTCAGTAACAATTACTAACACAGGTGTTACAGCGGCAACTGCAAGTACAGGTATTGCTGTTTCTGGTTCAACTGGTTCAGTAACATTTACAAACATTGGTGTTACAGCGTTAACAGCTGGTAACTCAATGGGAGTTTCTGCTTCAACTGGTTCAGTAACTATCGACAACGTTGGTGTTACAAGCTTAACTGGTTCATCAGCTTTAGCTGTAAGTGCTTCAACTGGTTCAATTACATTAACTAACTTAGGTGTTACAAGTGTATCAAGTGGCACAGATATTACTGTAAGTGCTTCAACTGGTTCAGTAACAATTAATAACGTTTCAACTTTAGACACAGTTGCAGGCCGTGGTGCTTCAACAACAGCTTCAATTGCAATCAACAGCGTTACTTCATCAACAAACACAAGTACTGGTGCTTTAACAGTAGCAGGTGGTGTTGGTATCGGTGGCGACTTAAACGTTGGCGGTAAAGTATCATTTGGTTTAAATGCAAGTACAGCAACATCAATTACATCACCGAACACAATCGTTATTTCTGCAACAAGCGCAACTTCAAATGTTCAGATTAGCTCAGGTGCAAGTGGTATTGTAACAATTAATGGTGCATTAGCAATTACAACTTCAAATATTGCAACTTATGCTCCAGCTCCAATATCAGGAAATGCAATTTCAGTTAACACAGCAACTGGTCAAGCACAAATTGATAACATCGGTGTTACAGCTTTAACTGGTACAACAGCTTTAGGTGTAAGTGCTTCGACTGGTTCAATTACTTTAACTAACTTAGGTGTTACAAGTTTAACAGCTGGTAATGCAATGGGTGTAAGTGGTTCAACTGGTTCAGTAACAATCGACAATATTGGTGTTACAGGTGCAACTGGTTCAACATACTTAGGTGTAAGTGCTTCAACTGGTTCAGTTACATTTACTAACTTAGGTGTTCAAACATTGACAGCTGGTTCTGCTTTAGCAGTTAGTTCATCAACTGGTACAGTAACTATTGATAACTTAGGTGTTACAAGCTTAACTGGTTCATCAGCTTTAGCTGTAAGTGCTTCAACTGGTTCAATTACATTAACTAACTTAGGTGTTACAAGCTTAACAGCTGGTAACTCAATGGGAGTTTCTGCTTCAACTGGTTCAGTAACTATCGACAACGTTGGTGTTACAGCGGCTACAGCAGGAACAGGTATGGCTGTAAGTGCGTCAACTGGTTCGGTAACATTTACTAACGTTGGTGTTGTAAGTTTAACTGGTTCATCAGCTTTAGCTGTAAGTGCTTCAACTGGTTCAGTAACTTTAACTAACTTAGGTGTTACAAGTGTATCAAGTGGTACAGATATTACTGTAAGTGCTACAACTGGTTCAGTAACAATCAATAACTCATCAACATTAGATTCAGTTGCTGGTCGTGGTAATTCAACTACTGCTACTATTGCAATCACTAATACAAGTTCATCAACATCAACAACAACTGGCGCTTTAACAGTAGCCGGCGGTGTTGGTATCCAAGGTGACTTATACGTTGGTGGTGCTATTGCGATTGGTACAGGTGTTGCAACAGTAAGCAGTGGTGCTGGTGACTTAAACTTAGTTGCTCCAGGCGGTAGCGTAGTAACTACATCAACAATGGTAGTTAACAATGCAACAGCTTCAACTGGTACAGCATCTGGTGCTTTAACAGTAGCTGGCGGTGTTGGAATTGGCGGCGACGTTAATGTTGGCGGTAATGTAGTAATGTTAGGTGGTGCAACAGTTTATACTCAAAGCCCATCAACAACAGTTGGTGCTGGTACAGTAACAATTGATACATTTGCTACTTCAGCTTACCGTAGTGCTAAGTACATCGTAAGTTTAAGCAATAGCTCAACCGGCGAATACCAGACTTCAGAAGTATTATTAGTACAAAATGGTACAAATAGCTTCTTACAGTCAACTAGCGTATTCTCAGGTTCTGCGGCTATTGGAACATTTAGTACTTCAGTATCTGGTTCAAATGTAGTATTACAAGTAACTGGTACAGCGGCAGGTGTTGTTGCTAAGACAGAACGTTTCTACGTTACTGCTTAATAACAGCTATAAATGAAAACTAGCCAGTAAAATGGCTAGTTGGAATTTAACTAGTGAAACATAAAAACAGTCACGCAAGTGGCTGTTTTTTTGTCTCTTAAAATTGAATGTAGATTGGTACAACAGATAGGTTAAAGTAGTTTATTAAAATATTTCTAATAAAAGGGTCAGTTTGGCTCTGTTTATTCGGTTAATCAGACTATTTTTAACACCTTGATGCAATGGTTTTGGCCATTTATCATATGAACACCAAGCATAGCTACTGTGTTCGTCATTTAATGTAGGAATAAATTCTTTTTCAACTATTATAACATAAGTGTTATATTGAAATTGCTGATCCGAACTAGTGAATAGTTCTAAAGGTATAGTTTTAATTATGTTTCCGCAGTTTCCAATTTCCTCAGAAATTTCCCGGGTTAATGTGCCGTAAGGTGTAACATCTTGAGGCTCCTGTCGTCCGCCAACTAGTCCCCAAGTACCTGCTGTTTTTCCTTGTGTTCTTAACAAAAATAAAAAACGCTTGGTATCTTGAGCTAGAAAAATCCCTCCAGCACAGATTAATTGGCTCATAAAATCAAACGCCAATCCATTCTTGAGTACACGCCTTCAAAACTTTTCATCCACTGTTCTCCGTCCCACTTGTATTGTATACCTGTATATGCATTAGTTATGTAAACAATGTCGGTAACGGTAGTAGAATCGAATACAATATTCCAAGCAGATCCGTCCCATTGGATGATGTCGTTCGCTGAAGCAGAAAAATCAGTGCCGTCTTGATTTTTCCAAGCATCAGGTCCTCGGTAATCAATATCCCTATTAATGCTTTCTAAAATTAAATATGTAGTGTTTATCGTTACCGACTGGGGATTGAATGTTTGCGGGTTAATAATTGCATCAATCGTAGTACGCCCCCCAATAGTACTATTGCTCGGTATAGTTTCTGGATCAATATTCAATAACATTTTAGTATCGTCGGTTGGGGATATACTAATATAGGCTACTATTTCTAAACCATTCGGTTTTAACAATCGTAATTGACTTAGACCGGCGCGAAATTGTCCAGGATATAAGTCCAATACTTTATTCCAATTTGTAGTTTGTTCCGGTTGTTTAACTAAACTTTGGTCTTGAAAACTTTGGCTATGAATTAATGTTGCAGTATTATCTAATACTAATAAATCAAAATTTCCAGGAGTTATAATTATCCGACTTGGTGATCCTAAAAATTCGTAAATGGCGTCAGGATCTGAATAATCTTGCTGTATCGATCCTTGAGGAACTGCGTGTATATTTGCAATAATTTTAGTGATTATACCTAGTTGTTTGACCTTTGCAGGAGGAGTAATCCAAATAGGGGCTTTGAAACTCATAGTCAAAATATCGATATCCTGTTCCAATCCTTGCGGTATTTGTCGACTACTCCAAATCATATTATCTAACATTAAAACACTCAGACTGGTCCAGTCAATATAATTGTCTGTTGTTTGAAATTCAAGTCCTGGGTTAAACAATACTGATATTTGTTCCCATAATTGAAATTTTTGATCACTATTCGAACTCCAAATATCGGCATTAAAAGTGACCAAATACGGACTCGGCATTATACGTTCAACTGTATAACCAGCTCCTTGAGTATGCGTATACTGTCCTGTGTTATCATCATACGCCCTATCTCTTATTTGTACTTTAGAAACAAAGGTAGGATCTTGCATTCTTGGTCTATCAAATTGTAAATCTTTAATATAACAGCTGATAAATGGAGCTGCCGGAACGGAATTTTCTGAATTTTTATTTAGAATTTGTCCAACCTGTCTAGTCATGTCTCCATATCGAGCAGGGACTTGAACAAGTTGTCCGTTCGCATTTTTATAACTAAAATTACTCATTACACGAATAAACTGTGTGATATATCTTTTTAGTTGTGCATCATAAAAGTGGTCTGACATTATAATACCTCCTTAATAGGAGCCCACCCTTGTTTTTTTTCAATATTCGAGATCATTGCATAGTGCCTTCATTATGTTCTTTAAATTTTTTAGTATTGTCAATAATAGCAAAATGCCATTTTGTATATTTGTTAGATAAAAAAGTATTATTCATTTTATTAATTATCTGCACGTGGTTTCAGTACTTTACTTAATGCTTGACGTTCAGTAACTTGTTTTCCGTTAATTGTGTTGACATTGTTATTGTTAATAAAACTAGATTTCAATGTTTGTTGTACTTCTTGACCAATAAATGGTGCAGATTGAACATCGTTATTTCCTAAGTTATTCAATGTCATTCGAACGCTGTCTTCAAATTTAAACCAATTATTTCCGTCAAACCTAAACAATCGATTTGGCATATAATCTGTCCTTAGATAATATTCGCCGTTGATCGGCTGCTCAGGAAAGGAAATTCCCGAACCAAACGGATAGCCGTTTGGAGGCATCCCATCTTCTGTTAGATAACCAATATACATGTTGCCTTTGGGTGTATTTAATATCATAGATGCGTTATCTATATCTACTAAGCCGTTTTGATCAAACGGAATAACATAAAAATTTCTTACGTTGTATCCACTTTTTGGAACATCCTGTGTAGCCTGTAGAATAATTTGATCATTTATTTCAATATTTTTTTGGTAAGTACTGATTAAATCTCTTAGTGTACTGCTGTCCCCTGCGCCAGCATCTTGTTCAAAAATTTCTGAAAACTCTTGACTATCGATTAAAGGAATACATTTTGCACGGACTAGATGAGGGTACCAAGTTTGACTATATCCCTTAGCTGGTCTAGTAACATCTTGGACAACATAAAATCTTTTTAAAGCCACACTGCTATCGCTTAGTGCATATTCATCTTTTTTATGGGGTAGTTCAATTACATCTCCTGCCATAATTTTTCTTCCAAGTGCCTCGAAATGAGTGCGTAAATGTAACATTACGAATATGGTATCATTTTGCAAAAACATACCAAACTGACTAAGATTGAAATCTACATCTTGCATCTCGTAAATTCCTCTTAAAATATATATGTTTGGATCATAATGCCGATCTCTGTTTTCCATTAATATGAGATCTTGTATACCTAGCTCTGATATAACATTATTATTAACAGGTAAAGCCGGTGAACTATTTTCAGCATTAGGGTCAACAGGCCCTAAATATTTGTGTACAAATATATCTATACCGCCTATTTGAAACTCCTCATTAATAACTCGATCCAAAAATTTAAAATCGTTGCCTTTTTCAGGACGATATAGAGACAACCGGGGCATTAATTAACTCCTATTATGATAACGTATTTATGATAAATAGTTACATGACCGAATCTGAAAATCAAAAACAACTAGTAATAGATTATATTAAACTCATGCTAGGCGACGGCATGATAGACATAGAACTTGATCCTGCTCATTACAATTCAGCAATAGATCGTGCATTAAGAAAGTTCCGTCAACGAAGTTCAAATTCGGTAGAAGAGAGTTTTGCATTTCTCACTATAGAAACTGACGAAAATAATTATGTTCTTGCACCAGAAATAGAAAATGTTCGAAGAATTTATAGACGAAGCATTGGATCAAGGTCGGGCGGCGGCGACGGCGGGTCTCTCTTCGAGCCATTTAATTTAGCCTATTCCAATACTTACTTACTGTCATCAACTAACATGGGAGGACTAGCAACTTATTTTGCTTTTGCCCAATACCAAAAAATGGTAGGTAAAATGTTCGGAAGTGAGATTAATTTTATTTTTAATAAAACTTCTAAATTATTAACAATCGATCAACGTCCCCGCGGTAGCGAAGAAGTATTACTATGGATTGATAATCATAGACCAGACTTTAATTTATTATCAGATAACTATGCCGGTCAGTGGTTACGAGATTACTCATTAGCAACTTGCAAAATTATGCTAGGAGAAGCACGTGAAAAATTTAACCAAATCGCAAGTCCGCAGGGCGGAACAAGTTTAAATGGAACAGCACTTAAAGCCGAAGGTAAAGCTGAAATCGATATGTTAGAATTAGATTTAATCAATTATAAAGACGGCGGAACTCCGTTAACCTGGATTCAAGGTTAATTTAAAAATTTTCTTCAAAATTTATTGACATTGCATTAATATTATTGTAATATATCCTAAATAGTAAGGACTATATTATGAACAAAAAAATAATTGGAATTATGGGGTTTATTTCAGCCGGTAAAGATACTGTAGCTGATTATCTTTGTAACTTTGAAGGTTTTAGACGAGAAAGTTTTGCCAGCAGTTTAAAAGACGCGGTGTCTTCGGTATTTGGCTGGGATCGAGTGATGTTAGAAGGCCGGACTAAGGAAGCACGGCTGTGGCGGGAACTACCCGATACTTGGTGGGCTGAGAGGTTAGACATGCCGCATCTAACTCCTAGATGGGTATTACAATATTGGGGTACAGAAGTTATTCGTAAAGGTTTTAACGACAATATATGGATTGCTAGTTTAGAAAATAAACTACGTGCCAGTCAAGATAATATAGTAATTTCGGATTGCAGGTTCCCTAACGAAATTGAAGCAATCAAAGCACAAGGTGGAAAAATTGTATGGGTGCAACGAGGTGCGCTACCAGAATGGTATGATGTAGCACTTGCAACAAACCAAGGAAATTTTAATCATATGGAAATAGCGTATCCCGAAATCCATGCGAGCGAATGGTCGTGGGTCGGAGCAGACTTTGATTATGTTATCGATAATAACGGAACTATCCAGGATCTGTGCGATCAAATTAAAAAGTTAATTATAGATCAGGAGTTAGGTCCCCTTGTCGCCACCGAACTCCTTCATTATACAGAATCTGTAGACAATTCGCACACACTGTCTTAAGATTAGTGTGTCGATTATTGTTTAAATTGCCATCTAAATAAAATACACTAAAAACAGCTAGATGATTACTTTTAAACCCGCACCTTTCACATAAATTTTTTTTAAGATACCCTGCTAGTTGCCATTTTGCTATTCCTAAGTTTCTGCCCTTGGCGCAATGGTCGCACTTTGATCTATAAAAAATGTGACTATTTTTATAATAGTTTATAGCTGTTGGCCTTTGTTTACATACCTTACATAATTTTCTCATAACAACTTTATTTAATCTTACCCGCCCTTTTTTGGGCCTTTTTACCGGAGTTTATAAGATATTTTTTTTATATTAGTGCTAAATAAAACAAAGTAATCCATTAAGGAGATAGTAAGAATGGCACAATTAAATTCACCCGGTGTATCAGTAACAGTTGTTGATCAAAGTTTATATGTTCCGGCAGGTACAGGAACTATTCCACTAATATTTGTTGCTAGTGCATCAAACAAAATGAACGGAAGCGGTACAGGCATAGCTACCGGTACACTAAAACAAAATGCTGGAAAAGTTTATCTATTAACTAGTAGAAGAGATCTTACCGATACGTTCGGTATTCCAAAATTTTATACCGATTCACAAGGAAATCCAATACACGGCGGAGAACAAAACGAGTACGGTTTACAAACAGCATATAGCTTGTTAGGAGTCACTTCTAGAGTTTATGTAGTACGTGCTGATTTAGATTTATCACAACTCACTCATTCGTCCTCTGCACCAGTAGGTGCGGCAGCTAATGGAACACATTGGATAAGAGCCAAAGATAGTTTATTTGGAATAAATGAATGGGACGCAACTAAATTAACATTTACAGTAAAAACTCCTTTAATTATCGACGACAGCAACGTATCTATTAATTCAAATGCAGGTGTTCCTAACGACTCGTACGGTACCGCAGGTGATTATGCTATATATATTACTGCCGATGCAAATATTAATCAAAGCTATAGTAATCAGTTATGGTATAAAACTACTCAGCCTGCCGGAGCATGGGTAAAAGTTTCACAAGGTTTTGATAACGGAAAAGATCTAACAATTAGTCCACATTACCAATATCCCGACTGGGGTAGTTCGACTAGAATTGTAAAAGTTAAAACTGGATCAATTTGGATTAAAACCACTACTCCCGGCCTTGGTGCTAATTGGTTAATTAACAAATACGATTCTTCCCAACAAAAGTTTAGAACTATAGATGCGCCAATTTATGCCAGCTCGATGTCCGCAATATATAATTTAGATAAATTCGGCGGTGGAAAAAATATTCCTATAGGTTCAATTTTTATTGAAAGCGATTTTAATCACCAAGCAGAAAATGCGGTAGCAGATTTTAAAATATGGCAAAGAACAGGAACAGGATCCACTAGTATTAATATTGACACTAATTCTAATACTACTGCAACTACTAGTACATTCACTATTAGAGAAACGTTATCTAATAGTAATGTATGGAGCACTGTAACAACTGTAACGGTATTAGGCAGCACAACTACGTCAATCGCTAGTCAAATCGCAACCGGTATAGGTGCTTCTGGGCTGACTAATGTTCGTGTGTCATATAATAATTCTACAAACAAAATGACCATCAGTCATGTATTAGGCGGAGATATCGAATTAGCAGAAGGAACCGGAACTAATGCTGTACTGTCTAACGCATTTTTAAATTTCAATCCATATGATCAAACTACTAAGACAGGTGTAAAAAACTTATTCTTAGCACCCACAGGTGACATGCTAACTACCGGTACAAGCACAACATTTGTTATTACTAACTGGGCACCGTTAATGTACAAGGCACAACATGATGCTCCTAGTACCACACCAGACGATGGTACACTTTGGTACGATGTAGATCTGACAGCTGACATTATGATCAACGACGGTGTAAGATGGACTGGTTACAGAACTGGTTCATTTGCGAATACAGATCCGTCGGGTCCAATATTTAGTGCAACAGCGCCTTTACAGCAGAGCAACGGTTCTGACTTAGTAGACGGTGATATTTGGATTAGCACAGCAAATTTAGAACGTTACGGAAAAGATATCTATGTTTTTAATTCTAAATTTGCAAAAACTAATAATATTACTGCTGGCTGGCAAATGAGCGACGTGACAGATCACGTTTCGCCAAACGGTTGGTTATTTGCGGATGCACGATGGGCAGTTACAGGCGGTGATGGAACAAAAGCAACACTCGACCCATCGCCTATTTCCGAATTACTAACCAGTAACTTTGTTGATCCGGACGCTCCGGATCCTCGACTATATCCGATAGGTTTGAAATTGTTTAATACACGTCGTAGTGGATTTAATGTTAAACAATACCATAAAGGCTATATAGATGTTAATCAAAACGGTGGAATAAATCCTGTCTTTAACGGTGAAATAATGAATGGTCATCGTTTAGATAACGGTACTTATGTACAACCGTACTTTACTGATCGCTGGGTAACTGCAACTGCAAAAAATGAAGACGGTTCTGGAAAATTTGGCCGATTCGCACAGCGCGGAATCGTTGTTAAAGCATTAAAATCGTTAGTTGATACAACTACAGCGTTGCGTGATACTGAAACATTAATTTATAGTTTATTAGCATGTCCTGGATACCCTGAATTAATTCAAAATTTAGTAGATTTAAACGACGAAACCGCACAGTTATCGTTAGTTGTCGGTGATACGCCGCTTAGACTAACGCCAGATGCAACAACGTTATTAAATTGGGGAGAAAATACTGCTAACGCGGTCGATAACGGCGACGCAGGAGCAGTTACACGTAATGAATATTTGTCAATGTTTTACCCAAGCGGATACACTACAGATAATCAAGGAAATTATATTGTTGTTCCGCCAAGCCATATGATTTTACGCACAATTATTAACAGCGATAATAAGAGTTATCCTTGGTTTGCACCTGCAGGACTACGCAGAGGCACTATCGACAATGCATCGTCGGTAGGATATATTGACGGTCAAACAGGCGAATTTAACACGGTTAATCTATATCAAGGAATTCGCGATGTATTACAAGACCCATCTGGGTTAGTAAATATCAACCCGATAGCCACAGTTCCTGGATCAGGTCTAGTATTATACGGACAAAAAACAAGATCCCCTATAATTTCGGCACTAGATCGCATCAACGTTATTCGATTAGTTTGTTATTTGCGTAGACAGCTGGAAATTATTGCCAAACCTTACTTATTTGAGCCTAATGATGCACAAACACGTAGGGAGATCAAAGCATCTATGGACAGCTTCTTAATTAACTTAGTCAACCAACGTGCCCTGTATGACTTTATTGTTGTGTGTGATGACACAAATAATACATCTGCTCGGATTGATCGATCAGAGTTATGGGTTGACATTGCTATTGAGCCTGTAAAAGCAGTTGAGTTTATATATATTCCGCTGAGAGTTTTAAATACTGGCGCAATCGCAGCTAATGGAAAAAAATAAAGAAAAATATTAAAGGAGCATAATAATGCCAATATCGAGTTTAAGTAAATTAACAGTCCCAGCTCCCGGAGCCGCAGGTAACAGCCAAGGGCTGTTAATGCCGAAATTAAAATATCGCTTTCGCGTAGTATTAAGTAATTTCGGGGTTAATGGGCAGCCAGCTACAGAGTTGACTAAACAAGTTATGAATTGTACCAGACCTGCTGTACAGTTTGAAGAAGTCAAAATACCAATTTATAATAGTACTATCAAACTGGCAGGTAAACATTCCTGGGATGATATTAAATTAACATTAAGAGATGATATTAGCGGAAACGTTACCGCACTGGTAGGCCAGCAATTACAAAAACAATTTGACTTTTTTGAACAAGCATCTGCTCCGGCAGCTATTGATTATAAATTCCAAACCTATATACAGATTCTTGACGGCGGAAATGGTACGTTTGAGCCGCAAGTATTAGAAACTTGGGAATTATTGGGATGCTATGTTAAAAAGGCAACCTATTCTAATGTAGACTATAATGTTGGCACAGAGCCCGTTGATGTTTCATTAGATATCACATACGATAATGCGTTACAAGTAGATCCAAACGGATTAGTTGGTCCAGGAGTCGGTGGTCCAGGATTTGGTTTAGGATTTAATGGCAACGCGGCAACAGGTTAATATAACAATTAACAAAATGTAATCTATTCATAACTGAAAATTTAAAAAGCCCAAATTTATTTTTGGGCTTTTTTACGGCATAAATACTACTATGGCACTTAATCAAGCATTTACAAATTTTTTAGGAAGGACTGGCGAAGTTACAGTCAGAGACTATCAGCACGCAAGCCAATTGTATGTAGGGAATAATTACGCCAAAACTCCCAAATTTGGATTTTTATATTTTGTAACTTTTAGTATTAACCCCGCAGTTCCTTTAGATCAGGGAACAGGTTCTCAAATTAAAAAAGAAGTTGGTTTACTAGTTAAAAAAATTGATTTACCAAAATTTACTTTAAAAACTGAAACGATCAATCAGTACAACAGAAAAACTGTGATACAAACCGGATTAACCTATACCAATGTTAACATTGATTTTCATGATGATAACAGTAATCTCACAAGAGATCTATGGACTAATTATTATCGATATTATTTTATGGATAGTAATTACGGTACAGGTATTAACAATGAATTGCCACAAGAATTTAAAGATACCAAGTACGGTATTAATAATTATATTTATGGACTAAACAGTTATCAAAGTGTGCCATTTTTTGATTCAATTAATATTTACGTGCTACACCAACACAATTTTACGCAATATACGCTAGTTAATCCTATGGTTACAGACTGGAATCACGACACTTTAGATCAGGATGTTGGTACCAAAATACTAGGAAATAGAATGATTGTAGCTTATGAAAGTGTGCTATATAATAAAGGACAGATTGTTAAAGGCAATTCTCCAGAAGGTTTTGGAGCACAGTATTACGATCAAACAAATAGTCCAATAGCAGTTTCTGAAAACAATAACAGATCAACTCCTGCGGGCTCTAATGATGTAGCAGGCGTACCCCCCGGACCCGACCAAACAGGTGATTATCCGATTGATAGATTTTCGTCTAATCAACAACTTATTAATAATGCCATAAAATCTCAGTCACAACTACAAGATAACGCAACATACGACAAAAATAATTACAGTGTACTTGACGGAGTTTTAGGAAATCTGCAAAGTTCCGGAGCAGGCGGTTATCCGACTAAGCCTAGTTTAAATGCTGTTCAGGCCAATTTACCTATCAACCCTTCTAGTGCAGTAGATAATAGATCAATAATTAATGCAACACCTAGCCAAATTAATGGCAGCTCAACTGACAATAATTTCAAAACTCCTGGTACTACTGAATTTTTATTTAACAACGGAGTAAACAGTCTTGGCCAACAAAATTCTTTTATGACGGTAACTTATGGAGATACTGCATCGCCGGCAGCTGTTGATCCTAACTTAGGATGGTCCATATGACAACTAATACCTATCAAGGTAATTTACCTAATCAATCTAAACCTCAAAGCTCTACTATTCGAGCATTTGATACTTATTTTAATAAACCATTAGAGTTAGATGCAAGCACGTTTGCAATGATGCAGGGATTTTTTGAATCAAAAGGATTTTTAAAAGCGTCAGCAGAGACTATCGCTGTAATTATTATCAAACAGTCTAAAAAAGATGGATACGATCCTTTGGCAATTTTAGACACATTAAAAAATCTAAGTCCAATCGAGTTAAGTTCTTTAGTAAGTGAAATATTAAATTATAACAGGTATAAAACTAGTCAGTTAGGATATGCAGATAAATTTATTCCTCATTCAGAAATAGCTAGAAACATTGTAGCATGAGTCTAAAGTTTGCACAAGGCATTTACAAGGTAAAGAACCTAGAAAAATATGTTGGGAAAGGGCAACCCCGATATCGATCTTCTTGGGAATTAACTTTTATGAAATTTTGTGACAACAATCCCTCAATCCAACAATGGGCAAGCGAACCTTTACAAATACCGTATAGAGATCCATTAACAGGAAAACCTACAGTGTATGTTCCAGACTTTCTTATTGTATACTTGGATAAGAATTCAAAGAAGCATGTAGAAATGATTGAAATAAAACCCTCTAATCAAATGTTACGAGAAAAGGTGGGAAAGAATCCCTATAATCAAGCACAGTTTGTAAAGAATCAAGCCAAGTGGGCGGCTGCCGGAAACTTTTGTAAGAATCAAAATATTGTGTTTAGAGTAATAACTGAAAAAGATATTTTTCATAATGGTTCAAAAAAATAATAAGTAATAGTAGCAGAAAAAGGAAATACTATGACCAAGCGTTTAGAAGATTTATTAAACTTGCCAGAAACTGATCAACCATTAGTTACGCCTGTTGCTGTGACTCAACCCACTATAGATCTGCAGGAAAAATTAGAAGAATTTGATAAAATTAGTTCAGCACTTCCTAGAGTAAAGGGACTAGGCGATATGGCCGATTTAGAACTAGATGCATTGGCTCAAAAAGCTGAACAAGCGTTCGACGATTTAATAGACTTGGGTATGAATGTTGAAGCACGTTATAGCTCACGTATGTTTGAAGTAGCGGCCAACATGATGAATGCGGCAATTAACGCGAAATCTGCAAAAATTAACAACAAATTAAAAATGGTCGATCTACAGTTAAAAAAATTAGCTATTGACAAAAAGCACGGTGACGGTGAAACTGTGCAGGGAGAAGGATACATCATTGCTGATCGAAATAGTATTCTTGAGAAACTAAAGAATCTTAAATCTGAATAAATAATAACACTATGACAACCTTTAAACAATACCTTGCAGAATCAAAAAAACAATACCCTTTCCGTGTAAAAATCGCCGGAAAATTCACCGCTGAGCAGGAAACAGCAATGAAGTCAATTTTAGAAAAGTACACAGTTGCAGAATTTAAAAAACTTGCAACAACTCCTGTACAATCACTACCATTGGATTTCCCTCAAGTACGTAATTGCGAAGTTACTATATATGAAGTAACTTTAGACTATCCTTCGACTCAGCAGGAATTAACAGAAATTTTAAGCGGAGAATTAGGAGTTAGTAAACAAAACTTAGTAGTTCGTCGTCCAGGCGAGCCAAGCGAAGAATATCAACACATTGAAGATAAAAAGCGTGAAGGTGCACTATTGGATGATCCAAATTATAAAGAAGCAGGTGATCCTCAATTTGAAGATTACTATGGCGACAAATATAATTCAGGGTTTGTTAAAGAGTTAAATGATATTTTAAAATTGCAACGAAAAGCTCGTGGAGAAGAAATCCCCACAGACGGTGAGGCCAAGTACAATACCGACAGCCCACAATACACAACAGCGCCAATACAACAGGCCTCCGAAACAAGGAAATAATTATGCAAATGATCAACGTATTAAAAAAACTAGCTGAGCTAGATGCACAAAATCCAAACATTGTTAAAGAAGATTCAACTCTTGGAGAATGTGGTCCAATGGGAATGATGGATGCATCACAACCTCATACTCCTGCTTCAATTAATATGACAGCAGGGTCAGGTGAAGAACTAGGTGACATGCTAAAAACAATTATGAGTTTAGCCGGTGTACACAAAGTTGAACCAGAGCACTTGGGTGCAGAAATGCCTCCGGCGGTGGTTACAGCGGAACCTGCAATGGGTGTAGATGCTGGTCACGATCAAGAAGGCAGTGCTGGAGATATAATGCGTTCAATGATGGATAAGATGAATCCAGACGGCGAAGAAGAAACTGACGAAGAGTACAACAACAATACTCCAAACGATCCAAACGATGTTCCCAAATTTGACTCTAACAAATTTGCTTATCAACCAAACAGCGGCAGCACACATGGTCGCGCACAGAAAAACAATCCACACGGCAATCCTGCTACAATGGAACAACAGTTAATGGCTGACTATAAAAAGTTTGTAGCTGAAAGCAATGATTACTCATTTATTGATAAGGTAGACTTAGATACAGTTGGTTGGAATTATTACGAGGAACACGGGGAGCGTGATGGAATGGCTCGTGTTGTAGAAAAAACATTAAACCTCCCAAAGGGCGTTATGGGGTTTGATGATACCCAATTAACTTTTGGCGATGCAACAGTGGGTCATCTAGATAATACAATACGCGAAATGATCGAAGCTACAAAACAGTTTATGGCTAAAAATCCAGAACATGTCCAAGACACTATTGCGTATGTTAAAAAGCATCACCATGGCGGCGGTGCGTGGGAAAGTATGGCA
>Ga0304728_1001667_pt1 | contig 15349 bp, 16 predicted proteins | sample C_130625_MF_Meta_FD_190476 | JGI IMG/M metagenome (GOLD analysis project Ga0304728, IMG submission 190476) | Freshwater microbial communities from Lake Croche, Canada to study carbon cycling - C_130625_MF_MetaG (v2) (version 2) | ecosystem: Environmental > Aquatic > Freshwater > Lake | place... | reverse complement strand
CCATCTGTCTCGGGGTCATAGATAGCGGGGAATCCATGTTTCCAACCCTCGGGCGGGTCAACCCATAATTTAGTCATGTGTTTCTCCACTTAAGCATCTCTTCAATCATGCGAGCGGCTTCGTAGAAGGACTTGTTATCAAAGTCTATGTTATATATCTCTTTGTCGGTCAGCCCAACCCACTCCGTAGGGTCAGTCCATACCGGTCTGCGTCTGCGTACGGCTGAAATAGTTTCTTTTCTAACCATGCTATCTTTTTCTGTATCGCTGTATTCTTCATCGGGCGTCATAAAATCTCCACTGGTGATGTTGTTTCTATCCATACTTTAGCGCCACAAGACATGGGCTTATCGGGGGAATACACAATCGTGCTAGCCCCGTGAATCTTTACGCTGTTGGCGTATCTATTTTCTTTGTAAGTTTTGACTGTAAGCACTGGGTCGCTTCTACCGTTTTTAGCGTTAGCTTTTATTACGTGTTGGTTGACGTGGATTTTGGTTTTCATAAATCGTTAGGGGCTCTCACTAAGCTATGACCGTTCCCTTGCGCCTTGCAAATTTTTTTATTGTGGTTTCTATCTCGTTGATGTTTGTCTCGTTGACTACCATTGTTAGCCCACCAGCATCAGTTATGAGACGCATCTCTCTCTCCTGCAATGCAGTCGGCTTATTGTTTCCCGCTTTGCACTCAATAGAAAAGAACACCCCATCATAGCAACCAACTATGTCAGGCACTCCACTACGCCCATAACCAGCAGTTGCTGGCATAAAGTAATACGCATCTATCTCATCGAGTATTTTTTTAACTTTAGTTTTTACTCTACTCTCGGGCGTCATAGTTACTCCTCAACTGTTGACTGAGTATAGCACATAAAAAAGCCCAACGCAATAGTCGGGCGAAAAAAAAGACATAATGAGCACTGCCCATTATGTCCTGAGTAAAAGATTAAATTGTTATGTTAGCAAGTTGTTACTGTCTCTCCCCCCACTAAGTAGAAGTCTTGCACAGTTACTCCCTTTATCTCGGTATCAAACCTAATGCCTACATGGTCTATCGCTTGCGTAGGGTCTACGATCTTTAGCATAGTTATCTTCTCCTGATAGTTAGTCGGTAGGTCGTAGGTACTAGTATGTTCTGTTACTTCATTAGTACTAAGGTCTAGCATATGAAGAGTACCATCTTTCTCTATTCGTATCATGACGCCATACAGATTTTCTGCACTGCTTGCGACATTTCTACAAATGGTCATTGTGTCGCCGATACTCTGCCAGTTATCAGGTAACTTCGAGAGAATATCATTCTGCAATGGCATAGCGCCATTACGCGCAACATCAACTATGTACGCTAGCACTTCCTCTTGGCATCTACCTAACGCGCGTTCGACTTCATACCCAGCGTGCCTTTTAACGCTAGTGATCTCACTAACCATTTCGTCGTAAAACTTTTTAGCCCATTTGTCATTGGGCGTTTTAGTAAACATCTCTACGCCAAGTTTGATAGCATTCTTTATATGTCGCGTTGACTTAGCGCTGCGGTTACCTCTCCGACTCCGTGCTAGTCTAATACGATCAGACTCGATAGAATAGATTACAAACTTACCATCTGCATCTTCTTCTTCGTTTACCTCTACGCTACCGACTGGCTCGTATCCGTTGAATACTATCGCCTTGCTAACACCCATCTCAATCCTACCCTCTTCGTCGGTTTCGGCGAACCGCCACTTCTTAGAATAGGCTTCGAATGTAAGTGTGGGTATCTTGAGATACAGATCGTTAAGTATCTGCTCTAGTTTGGGTGCTAGTGGTGATGCCTTGTTTTCAAACTTCTTAAAGTCCATTTGCATATGTTGTTTCCTTACCAGTTAAATTTGTTAATGATCTCGTCGACTTTCTGCTTCACGCTCTCACGCACATAGTCGCTTTCTTTCAACACATCAATGTCGGTGTTTGATATCACCGCTTCAAGATCGCGTCTTGCTTGCTCTAACTTAGGGTCTTGCGTAATGTTTAGTCTCGCCAGCAACCCTACCAATTCTCGGGCATTTGTTATCAGAGTACCGTGAAATACTTTTCGTTTCCCACCCTCGTCGCTAGATAAACGCTCGCTCATATGTTTGAGACATTCATATAGTCTCTCCCACACATCACGCATCGCAGTGCCTAGTCTCTCGTTGAACTGACTTTCATAGTGTTGCATCAACTCGGCTTTGGCTTGCTCACCTATGTCGACTCGGAAATCCCCTGATGTTGGCAAAGGGGATATGGTATAAGAGTAGTTAAACTTCGATCTAATCTTGTCTGGTTCAGGGTACTCATCACGATCGAATAGATCACCAAGTTGAAATGCCATTGCCGATATCAGCGTAGGGTAAACAGAATCAAATGTATCCACCAGTTTGTAGAACTCATTCTTACGATTGTCTAACTCACGCTTGTATCCACCATTGAACAGATTCTCCATAGTTACTATTCGCGGTCCGCTATCTGACCAAGGCACAGTCTGCTTGTTGTTCCACAACCTAGTGTTCGCGGCGTACTTAAGTATTCCATCTAGGTGTGGATTACCTGCTAGCAAATGCTTGTGATAATTACCCGCTCTCCCTTTGGTGTTCTTAGCGACATCGACTTCTTCAGAAACTTTCTTATCTAGTTTCCTTGCAGTCCAACAGGAGATGTTTAACTCTACCAACATACTTGATGTTGCAATTCCGATTGATTCGTAAGACATATCTAGGCTTCCTCAGTTTGTCCGTTGGTGTCGGGCGTTGATTTTTGGGTTTCTTTGGTTATCAAGTGTTCCACGATTTGCGTTACGCTCGGCTCGAAACCTAGCGTACGCTCTAGTTCACTCTGTAATATCTTTAGTTTCTTTCCTGCATCAGCACTAATACTGATGCCCAATCGCTTAGGCTTATCCATATATCCTCCTTACTCTACTAACACACATTTACCGACAGTAGGAACAAAGTCCTTGTTGCCTATCACACACCACAAGACTGGCGCGTTGGTCTTAGACCAATCACCACACCCGCCATAAAAATACCCATCTGTGAGCATTACTGTGCATTGCGCATCTATGGCTTCATCGACCATAAACTTTGGTACACACTCAGGTTGAGTACCGCCCCCTCCCTTCGGTTTAGTTGAATGAATAATGTTTGCTACTTCGCTGTCACGATAAGTTTCACGGCTTGCTACATGGCTATCCCAATAAAGCAACTCAATACACTCGGGATTAACATCATTTGCAACAGATACGACTTCTGACAAGAATGCGTTTAGCAACTCGCCTTCTATCGAACCTGACGCATCTGTGCCTATCACGATAGTCTTTGCTTTGTGTGACTCTGCGCTAGGCATGATAATCCCGTTTGCTAAGTAGCGACGATTTGGTTTGCGCCATGTAGATTGATCGCCACCTCGCGTAGACACCTTGATGAACTCACGCATGGCTTCCTTCCAATCTACTTTGGGGTGTAGAAGATCACCGATACCGCGAGGGATATTGCCCTTCATCTTCCCTGCTAGGATAGAACCTTCGCGCAAAGCAGAATCGATCTCACGGCTTAGTTCTTCTTTCTCTTCTTGGGTCATCTCTCTTGCGTTATCCCAGTCATGCTCGTCGAGACATTCTGAGGATTCCTCATTTTGTCCTTGGTCGTGACCGTTTCCGCCCCCTTCAGAAGTTGTACCGCCGTTGCTTTCCTTACCCTTGCCAGTACCCTTGCGTGGCTTACCGCCTTTCCCTTCCTTCTTAAGAATGTCGTACACTTGCTTGGTATCCATCCCACGGAACCGCTCATCTAGGCAACCCATAAGTTCGCCGTCCTGATCTCTTGGCATGGATACATCTTCGCCATATGGGTCGGCGTCTTGTATCTCCAAGTTAATAACAAAGTCCATAGCGACATTGGTGAGGTGTTGATCTTCTTTTGCCAACGCTTGCCATACCGTCATATGACGATACGCTTTGTGCATTGCTTCATGCACTATTAAGAAAGCAAGTTGCTTGTCGTTCAACGAATCAACGAACCCTCGCCCATAAGTTACATCTCTGCCGTTGGTGTAAGCAGTATTTATTTCTTCGTCGACTGTTACTTTGCCTACCATAAACACGCCTGAGAAGAGACAGAATCTCTTGCTCTGCATCAACGACACATGGGCGCGTTGTATCCTTTGCTCTGCTGTTAATTTCATATGCTTCCTTTCAGAATAAGTATTGGTTGTCGCGCATCCAAGTAACGAACGCACCGCTCGTCATAAGGATTTGTTTCTTCTCGGGGTGCTTGCTCGTAGACAAACAGAATACGGATTGAAGTTCTTTCGGTGTACGCTTTAAGTATTCAAACCACTTGCTTATGTTGTTACGATCTATCCGTTGCATAGCACCGAATGCCATAATGCTTAGCGCTGCGGGCGAACTCGGTAACTTACAACCTTTTGGATCGTCGATTACTTCTTGCCATGTTGGTAACGAATCAGCAACTTCTACATACGCAACCATGTCTCGCGCACCGCTCTCACCTATCGTGCCTGACAAACCTGCTATCAAAGCATTACGGCTTATGCGGTTGCGGTTAGCAATGATGTTGCTCGCTCTCGCCAATGATCGTGGAGACACGAACGATCTCTGTGGAATCTTTGGGTTGAAGATGTATGGGTTGTCGGCTTGGCTCGGGTCTTTGTATGATGCTAGTGCGTGCGGGTATGCTTTCACCCATGCAACAACCTCGGCTTGGATACCGTGGTTCAAAGCCCATAAGCCCCAAGAGTCGTCGTCAACAGTGCCGTCGGCGTTGAACCCTGCGTGTGGTTTCTTAACTGGGTAGATAGTTAGTCGGTTTATCGAATGCGCTTTTAGCATATCGCCTACACCATCAGTCGCGTTGTTACCAGTTGTCACTACGATACTATCAGGGTGCAAATCAAATCCGCCGATCCGCCTTTCATTAAGTAGTGGGTGCAACATATGTTGTACCGCCATGCTCGACGGCTTGGTAAACTCGTCGATGAATACAACCATTGGTTCTTTCTTATGGAAACCCCAATACTCGTTGGGATACAGACTCGTTGTCTTGGTTGCGTGGTCGGGCATTGGGATACCAATGTCACCTAGTTCTGTGTTAGGCGTATCAATGAATACCCCTTTGTAACCTAGTCTTGCTACGATACTCTCAAACATTGCAGTCTTGCCAATTCCAGGTTCGCCCACTAGATGAATAGTGTTCTTGCTACCGAACGAAATGATTGCTTCCTCTGCTTCTTTCAGAGTGACTTCGGTGTTCATGCGTACTTCCATTTGATTTCTTCCTTAAGAGTTTTAAATAGTATTTTGTTGGACAATCTGAGCATTACTCAATTTGTCTGTATGGTTACTAGGTATTGGGCGTTCTTGTCTCTGACTGCTTTGCGTTTAGTGACCTCCGTTCTTTCAAATAAATCATTTGCAAATTCAAACTTGATTACCTTGTCAAACCAACGATTGAATTGCCCCTTGCTACAAACCCAGTTGGATTGATTCCCCCCGTAGACATAGTGATAGTCTCCCGCGCATCTTGTTGCGTAGTGAGTCAACTCGTAGAACATCAGCAACTGTGCGCTGTTATCTTTGTTTGCTATCGCGTTATCGACACTGCATAAGAAGTCGTCTCTGGCTTGTGCGTTACGCTTGTCGTATGTAGTCCATGTACGCGAGTTAGTCGATACATGCCACATCTCAGGCGTTGGGGTTTCAACCGACACATCTCCCTTGAACTCCTTGGTCAATGACAAGACTTGATTTACATAGTCGGTGAACGGCTTATACTTCTCGCGTATGGCTTTGAGTATGTTCTTCTTGGGTGTCCAAACAGTCTCAAGCGTCGATTCGATCGGCTCGTCACCTAGCGCGTTAACAGTTACGCCCTTGTCGCTTATATAGTGCAAGCCGTCATGCCTGTCTACATAGTATAGTTTCAAGTGCTTGCGTAATATATGAACTACGCCTGTCTCCAATAGCAGTTCTTGCATAGTCTGTGCCGTACTGATCGAGTCGTACGCACCACCACAAAAGAATATGCGCCCATCAGAGTAATACTTCATGATTACAGTGTCGTAGTGGGTGACGCTTACGGTGTTGTCGGCATCTTTGGATATACGCAGTCTGCCATAGCGACGATTAGCCCCAAGCGGCCGTTCGCCCTTGAACTTACCCTTGATGAACGGCTTTGTATTCTCGTAGTGAGCGAGCGCGTTCTTGTGTGTGGATAAGTTTTGCGGTAAGCCGTCAGCCATGCGCGACCACCCTCGTGCAAAGTGTTGGTGTGTCATCTCCATATGATTAGTCCTTATGCTCTCTCGTAGCCGTGGGTTGTAAAGTAGAACTTGCCGTTGTAGATGCTGTTCAAGCGGTTGCGCATATCCCGCATACCAACTGTCGCACTGAGATATAACTTGTGTACCTCGGTCAACTGTTCTGCGGTAGAGTCGGCGTTGCGCATTAACTTAAGTGTTGTTGTCTCCATATCACGATAGTGATTAGTTATTTCTTTCCATGTTTTCAATATGCCGTATACGCTTGGGACATTCTGAGCATTGGTCATTTTGTCTTTCATTTCTTTTGCTTTCTCAAGTGATCGTGGTTTAATGAAGCGCGTCTCGCGCGTACCCTTGCTTGTGTCATATACAAATACTTCTACGCCTTCTTGCATTTCATTCTCCAATCGTTGTAATTTGGTTAAATTGGTCATAGTTTTCTAACTCCCTTGCGTGTTGTTGATACTGTGCTTCTTCGAGTAGCGCGATATCCGCTTCTTCCTCATTGCTCTCTATTACGATACCGAGAGTCTCCATTGCTTCGATCAGCGCGATATGCACATCTTCAAAGAACATTGATTGATAGTCTGCGGGGTTCATTAAGAACTTGCGCACATCTTCCTCTACTGCCAATAGCAGTTTGCTAGCCTTGTCAAAGTCAGTCATCTAAACCCTCCACCCATGTAATTACAAATACATACAAAAATAAGACAAACGCAACAGTCTGCCCCCAAGTCATGCTTCCTCCTCGTTGTAGTCAAGAATCTCTGTGAGCATATGCCCTGCCCACACGCCAGCCAAGATCAAAGCGAGTCGGTGCAAACCACCATCACCCGACCAACCCAGTAATAAAAAGCCGTTCATGAAACAGCAACCGATAACCCAATATGCGGGACTTTGTTTGTTGTTCATATGCTTGCTCTCTTTGGGTTAGTGTTGCGGAGATCGTCGGCGTTCGTAATTAGTTGGTATGCGCCTTTGGAGTAGGGTATTGCTACGCACCAACCGAGTCGTTCGTCACGCGCCTTATCTTCTGCGCATGGCTTGCATATGGTGTGTCCGTATGCAGAGCGTTTGTTACCCACGCCGTTCACATGGCATGAGCGACACCAGTTGTTTCGGTATCTTGGGACATTCTGAGGATTAGTCATTTTGTCGTTGTCTGTGGTCATATTAGGTTTTCCCCTTGAAAGTAATAAAAAGACACAATCTGCCAAAGCAGGAGGTCATTATATCAGAATAACTATACAAAGTCAAGTGAATGTTCCGTTTTATCGGAGAATGTCGCGCTAAAAGTAATTGCTAAGTATTACAATGTTCTGTGTTTTTATTAAATTCGAACATTACAAGGAAAAATTCGAACATTATAAGATCGTTGATTTTAAAGGGTTTTTTCGTTTTCTCTCTCTAAAAAGTAATTATATTATATTATATTGTTCTAAATGTTCTGTTGTTCCGTGTGTTTTAGAGAAACTACACAGTTCCACAATCGGGACTTACACTTGCCGAGGAGGTCATGCGATCACAGAATTAGAAAAATGGTTTTTCTCAAAAATGGTCGGAACAATAGAACAATACGGAACATTCCTTATAAATCAACGACTTACATTGTTCTGTGGTTTTGTATTGTTCTGTGATTTTCAGAACATTAGTCTCCATATTCAAAATTTTTAAACTTAAAACTTAGCAGTTCGAATCCCTCTCGCGTTGAAATGACCGATCCCTACAAAAAATGTCTTTGAATTACTGGACATATTGAGGAAAATTAATTTTGTCTTTATTAGGGTTTATCCCTATAAAATAACTAGGATAATATCGGATTTTGTGGTATACTGTAGGCACACGGCGAAAAGGGTTCGCCGTGAAATTTCCATCAACTAGGAGTTAATCATGGAAAAAACTGTAGTAGCAAACGCCGTTGTATATCTTACAAGTGAGCAGACCGAGGCCGCGTTCGATCAAGGCAAACGATTTTCCCGCAACAAGCGCGAGCGCATTCAGATCGCCACCGAGGCCGCCGAACAATTGGGAACTGAGCCAACCTATCAACAATGGGAGGCTTACCGCATAGAATTTGTGAACGGCCATGCGATCGACAATCCCCAGTTAACAGCTAACGCGCATGATACGGCATGGGGAGATTTTGCCAAATTACTGGAGGCTTTATACGGCCTTAAAAAACCCCAGAACAAGGGACAAGCCGCGACCAAGAAGCGCGAGGAACGCGCCAAGAAAACCGAGGCCATACTAGAGAAATACGAGGGACATACCGCCGCCGATCTACGCGCCCAACAAGCCGCCAACTATGAACGACTAGCAAAGAAACCCGACGATAAAGAGGCCGCGAAATCCAACAAGGAACTAGCAGTGGCAATTAAGGCCGTACAAACTGAGGAGAACAAGGCGCACGGCGAGGAACTCAAGGCCAAGCGCGGCGAGGTACGCGAGGCCGCCAGTAAGTGTACCGACCTCACCCAGTTAGAGGCCGCGCTCGATATACTCAGCGGCGGATTCGATATCAACTATGAACTCTAATCTAATCTAATCCTTTTACGCCGCGCACAATGCGCGGCTTTTTTTTGTCTCAGGCCGCCACCCAGTAAGAGCCGCCGCACCCAGTAACCCTAGACCCCCACCACCCCATTTTTTAATTTGGGACTCCCGCGGTACTGACACAGTGTTCCGCACGTTTGATATCCACATTTGGTTTTTGCCTATATAATATGTTTGCAACTTGCAGTTGCTGGCTCCTTAAGTTATGGACCCCTCCGGGGGTCCTTTTTTTATTTGTACCCCCCACCCCCATATTTTTATTGCGACAAGTTCTCATTTAAGTTTCATGCAAACACCCCCCGGGTAGGAGTCTCAACCTCCCTATTGACAAGTATGGTATATTCGCGCAAACAACGGAGTGCCCTTTTTCCTCCTGCCATGCAAACACAGTTAACGCCCACTAACGACTACCCCGTACCTACAAATTTGTCAGAGCAAGTAGGGGAATCCCTACAAGACAATGCAAGAGTAGCATCTAATACAGCTGCGTTAATGTTTGAACTTGGCATGCCGTTTGAGATGACGGAAGAAGATAATGTTGCGGCAGCAAAGCTATTTGCTGAAATGGATAAGCAAAAGAAAAGAGGACAGCAAAGCGACGCAATTAATCCGCCGACTTTGTATCAAGGTAACGTAGCCTTAAAGTTATCCGCCTTACTTAACGAATACGATAAACGAGTTGTATTAGATGCTACCCAAGCACGCACATATATAACTAATAGACTCTTAGAAATTAGTAGTTGCGGAGAACCAAAAAGCGAACTTCGCGCTCTAGAATTACTAGGAAAACTGTCTGACGTCGGCGCATTTACTGAGAAGTCCGAGATAACTATTACGCATAGAAGTTCAAATGATTTAAAACAGGTAATACAGGAAAAAATTAGTAGGTTACTAGCAGGAAGCGTAATAGATGTAGAAGCTAAAGACTTGAATAAAGAGTTAGGGCTAACAGAAGATATAGATGAACCCACACGAATTACAAAACCTTCTGAAGATAGTACCGAATCTATCTGAAGCGCAGCTACGTGATCTTTATGCTTCTTTAGAGGAGCATGAGATTCTGTCTGACCGGGAGAAAGCACGTAATCATTTCATGCTGTTTGTAAAAAAGGTGTGGCCTACGTTTATTGAGGGCCCACATCACAAGAAAATGGCAGCGGCGTTTGAGCGAGTGGCCAACGGAACATGCAAAAGGCTAATTATTAACATGCCACCACGGCATACCAAGTCAGAATTTGCTAGTTATTTACTACCAGCATGGTTTTTAGGTAAATTCCCCCATAAAAAAGTGATTCAGACGTCCCATACAGCTGAATTAGCGGTAGGTTTTGGTCGAAAAGTGCGAAATTTGGTCGATCAAGACGTTTATACAGAGATTTTTCCCGGTATTGGGCTGCAAACTGATTCAAAAGCTGCTGGTAGATGGAATACAAACCGTGGCGGCGACTATTTTGCGATCGGTGTGGGCGGTGCTGTTACTGGTAAGGGCGCAGACATACTAATAATAGATGACCCACACTCAGAACAAGAGGCCGCAATGGCTGCGGTCAACCCAGAAGTCTACGATAAGGTGTATGAATGGTATACATCAGGTCCGCGGCAGCGTCTACAGCCGGGAGGGTCTATTGTTATCGTGATGACACGCTGGGCTATGAGAGACCTGACTGGTCAGGTTATAAAATCAGCGGCACAAAGGGGCGGAGAAGAGTGGGAAGTGATTGAATTTCCTGCAATTTTACCTTCGGGTAACCCCTTATGGCCCGGATTTTGGTCGCTCGAAGAACTTTCTGCACTAAAAGAAGAACTTCCAAACGCTAAATGGCAAGCCCAATATCAGCAAAATCCTGTTGGTAATGAGAGCGCTATTATTAAAAGAGACTGGTGGAAGTGGTGGGAAAAAGACGATCCACCACAATGCGACTACATACTACAAACTTGGGATACAGCGTTTGAAAAAACGCAACGGGCCGACTACTCAGCGGGGACGACGTGGGGTATTTTTAACAACGACGAGGATCGTGGGGCGCCAAATATTATTCTTTTAGATACATATAAGCAGCGCGTTGAGTATCCAGACTTAAAAAAAGACGTACTTGCTAAGTATAAAGAGTATGAGCCTGACGGTGTTTTGATAGAGAAGAAGGCGTCGGGGGCACCTCTTATATATGAGTTGCGAGCTATGGGCATACCTGTACAAGAGTTTACTCCGAGTAAAGGACAGGATAAGATAGCTAGGCTTAACTCAGTATCAGACATAATCGCTTCTGGCAAAGTATGGATACCACAGACTAGATGGGCGGAAGAACTAGTCGACGAGATAGGCGCGTTTCCGTCAGGCGAACATGATGACTTAGTAGATGCAACTACACTAGCGCTTATGCGTTTCCGTGCAGGCGGTTTTTTGCGACTACCAACCGATGAACCCGAAGATATACGGTACTTTAAAGGTCACCACCGTGACAAGTACTACACCGTTTAAGGATTGAATATGGCAACGAACATGATGGATAAAGGTTTGTATCAAGCACCTATGGGTCTCTCCGACCTAGCAGAGCAGCCAGATATGGAGATCGAGATCGAAGACCCAGAAGCTGTGGATATTCACGTAGGTGATATTGAAATCCAATTAAAGCCCGAAAAAGAAACAGCGGATACGTTCGATGCCAACCTTGCGGAGTACATGGACGATGGTGACTTGTCTGGTCTTGCAGAAGAGTTAGTGGGCGACTTTGATAAAGACACGATGGACCGCCGAGATTGGATCAAGACATATGTCGATGGTCTGAAGTTGTTGGGTTTGAACTACGAAGAGCGAACAGAACCTTGGCAGGGCGCGTGTGGTGTATTCCACCCCATGTTGACAGAAAGCGTTGTCAGGTTTCAGTCCGAGGCGATGATGGAGACATTCCCAGCAATGGGTCCAGTTAAGACGCAGATCATAGGTGCGATAGACCTACTGCGCGAAGAAGCAGCCGCACGCGTGCGCGAGGACATGAACTATCAGTTAACAGATGTGATGACTGAGTACAGACCTGAACACGAGAAGATGTTGTGGTCACTGCCCTTGGCAGGTTCAGCGTTTAAAAAAGTTTACTTTGATCCGGGTAAGGGTCGTCAAGTAGCAGTGTTTATTCCAGCAGAAGACATTGTTGTCCCATACGGCGCGTCAAGTATTGAGGATGCCGACCGCGTTACGCACGTCATGCGTAAAACTGAGAATGAAGTTATAAAACTACAAGAAGCTGGGTTTTATGTAGATACAGATTTAGGTGAGCCCGGCTATGAGTTAGATGATATTGAGAAGCAGAAAGCTGAAGAGACAGGGATGTCTGCGACGCAGGATGACCGCTTCCGTATCTTGGAGATGCACGTCAACTTAGACCTCAAAGGGTTTGAACATACAGACAAAAAAGGCCGTGAAACAGGTATCGCTCTGCCGTATGTTGTTACCATAGAGAAGACCTCACGCACTATTCTTGCCGTAAGGAGAAATTGGTATGAAGACGACGTCCTCCACACAAAGCGACAACACTTCGTCCACTACCAGTACATCCCCGGATTTGGCTTCTACGGATACGGACTCATCCATCTTATCGGAGGCTACGCAAAATCAGCAACGATGCTCATCCGCCAACTTGTTGACGCGGGCACTTTATCAAATCTCCCCGGAGGACTTAAATCGAGAGGACTTCGGATTAAAGGTGATGACACCCCGATTCAGCCGGGTGAATTTAGAGACGTAGATGTCCCTTCCGGAAGTATCCGTGACAACATCTTACCGCTTCCATATAAGGAGCCATCACAAGTATTGATGGCGCTGTTCCAGCAGATCGTGCAGGAAGGCCGCGCATTTGCATCAAGTGGGGATATGAACGTCAGCGATATGAGCACAAACGCTCCTGTTGGTACAACACTAGCTCTACTAGAGCGTACGTTAAAAGTGATGACGGCTGTGCAGGCCCGCTTGCACTATGCGATGAAACAAGAGTTCAAACTACTCAAGATCATCATTGCTGATTACACACCAGAAGAGTATGACTACAAACCCGAAGAAGGTAGTCGCAAGGCTAAAAAGTCTGACTATGACTCTACAGATGTGATTCCAGTTAGCGATCCGAACGCCGCGACTATGGCGCAGAAGATCGTGCAGTATCAAGCTGTACTACAGTTAGCACAAAGCGCACCGCAGTTGTACAACTTACCGCTTCTGCATCGTCAGATGATTGAGGTGTTGGGTATTAAGAATGCTAACAAATTGGTCCCTGTTGAGGACGACCAAATACCGACTGATCCAGTACAAGAGAATCAGAACTTGTTGACTGGCAAACCGGTCAAGGCATTCATGGAGCAGAACCATGAGGCGCATATCCAGACGCATATGTCTGCGATGCAGAACCCGAAGATCATGCAGTTGCTGCAGATGAACCCACAAGCCCCTGCTCTACAGGCGGCGATGATGGCGCACATCAACGAGCACATTGCGTTTGAGTATCGCAAGCAGGTTGAGATGGCTATTGGCGCACCTCTACCCGGCGAAGAGCAGAACAAGCATATGGCCCCCGAGATGGCAGACCAAATTGCGATGGCTACCGCCAAGGCTTCACAGCAGTTGATGCAGCAGGCGCAACAACAAGCGTCGCAACAACAAGCTCAGCAACAGATGCAGGACCCAGTTGTCCAGATGCAGATGCAAGAGTTGCAGCTCAAGCAGCAGGACCTACAACTCAAAGCGCAGAAGCAAGCGGCTGACATGGCGGCTAAAGCTGACCAGATTCGCATCGAGGAGTCTCGTATCCAAGCGCAGAAAGACATCGCAGCTATGCAGGTTGGCGCTCAATCTGCGGCTAAACGCGATCAGCTAGAGAAGCAGCAACAAGCTGAAGGCTTACGTATGGGAATTGACGCGGCTAAGCATAAAGCTCAGATGGCTGTGCAGATGACGCAAAGGACAAAAAATAAATGAGTACACAAGCGTTTCAATATTTAGCCAAAGAAGTTGACAAGCTTCGAGGCGATCAAGTTTCCTTCCTCGCTGGAGGAGGTGCAAAAGATTTTGCCGAGTATCGGCATGTCTGCGGGGTCATCCGGGGTCTGACTCATGCAGAACAACTTGTCAAAGACCTCGTGCAAAAAATGGAGTATTCCGATGAGTGAGTTTGATGTTTCCGCTGTGGACTTGTCTGGCATTTTGAATGCTAGTAACGAAGACAAGGCTAAACAGTTGCCTGATCCATCTACCTATTACATGTTGACTGTCGTTCCCGAAGCGATAGAAGAGTACGCGGATAGTGAGATTGGTATCGTCAAGTCCAATCAATCTATGTATTACGAAGAAGTACTGACCCCAGTGCTATTTGTAGTGAAGATGGGACCTGATTGCTATACAGACGCTACCCGTTTTCCTAACGGACCTAGCTGCAAAGTTGGCGACTTCGTTGTTGTCCGCCCCAATTCAGGCACCCGCTTGAAAATTCATGGCCGTGAGTTTCGCTTAATTGCGGATACCTCAGTAGAGGCCATTGTGGAAGACCCGCGCGGAATTTCTCGTGCTGCATAAGGAGTAAATTATGGCGTTACCCGAGTTTGAGCTACCCGATCCTGATAAGGATAGTGCTACTGAAGACGACAAGTTTGAAGTAGAAATAGAAGACGATACACCCAAGGAAGACAGGCGCCGCCGCCCAGACCCCGAAGGCCCACCTGAAGACCCAACAGAAGACGAACTTAGTTCGTATGACGAGAAGGTACAGGCGCGTATCAAGAAGTTCACCCGTGGCTATCACGATGAACGTCGAGCGAAAGAAGAAGCCCTACGTGAACGCGAAGCGGCGGAAACCTTTGCAAAACAAGTGTTTGAAGAAAACAAACGTCTTCAACAGCAACTATCATATGGTAGTAAAGCATACATTGAGCAGTCTCAAACTTCTGCGGACATGATGTTGGCAAATGCCAAGAAAAAGTACAAAGAAGCATACGAAGCTGGTGATGTGGACTCTATTGCCGACGCCCAAGCAGAAATTGCACAAGCTACTTTGAAATTAGACAAAGCCCAAGGTCTGCGTCCAATAGAAGTAGAAGAAAAGGAGTATGCACCCGCAAAACCAGAAGGTCCAACGGTCACTCCCCGCACCCAGAAGTGGGTCCAATCCAACAGTGATTGGTGGGGAGTAGACGAAGAAATGACTATGGCAGCGATGGGGCTTGACAAAAAGTTAGCTAAAGAGTATGGTTCAGACTATGTTGGTACTGAAGAGTACTTCAAAACCATCGATAAAACGATGCGCAAAAGATTTCCTGAGCATTTTGAAGATGCTGAGAGCTATGAGGAAGATACACCGCCTCCAAAGAAAAGAGTATCAGAACCGGTTGATGAGGATGATGAACCCCCACGCCGTGCACAAAAATTTACTAGCGTTGTGGCTCCGGCCTCACGTAGTACTCCGCCTAACCGCATAAAGTTAAAGGGGTCAGAAGCGACGATTGCTCGTCGTCTTGGGGTTCCAA
>Ga0304728_1001664_pt1 | contig 15363 bp, 7 predicted proteins | sample C_130625_MF_Meta_FD_190476 | JGI IMG/M metagenome (GOLD analysis project Ga0304728, IMG submission 190476) | Freshwater microbial communities from Lake Croche, Canada to study carbon cycling - C_130625_MF_MetaG (v2) (version 2) | ecosystem: Environmental > Aquatic > Freshwater > Lake | place... | reverse complement strand
CGCCCTTGAATTAGACATTAATAAAGTGAATATCAATGGAGGTGCCATTGCGCTGGGACATCCCTTGGGTTGTACGGGCAGCAAATTAACGGTACAAATTTTGAACGATTTAGAGCGTTTGAATAAGAAATATGGCATTGTCACTGCCTGTGTGGGTGGAGGCCAGGGTATCGCCGGAATTATTGAACGATTGTAAACCCCACTGGAAAATTAGGGTTTACAATCGTGCCTCTTATGATTTTCAAACCCTAATCGGGTTTGGGAAGATGTTAAATCATCTATAGAAACACATACCATACATCAAATTGGGCTGTTTTTTCTCTGCTTTTTCCTCATTTTTTGGCCAAAAATGGATAGTTTAGAGATTCATTATTCTTAAATAAGCAAATATTTAACCATGCGTATACTTACGACCGGATTCTTAGCATTGACTTTAAGTTTCTCAGCGACTCATTTGTCTGCACAAAAAGCAAAAAAATCAGCACCAGTAGTGGCTGCCACGGAAGCAAAAGTGGACATTAATAAAGTATTTAAAAATTGGAAACCGCGCAATGTGGGACCCGCTTCTATGAGTGGTCGTGTGACTACCATTGATGCAGAAGTAGCCAATCCCAATAATATTTGGATAGGCGCAGCTTCTGGTGGCGTTTGGAAAACAAGCAATAGTGGAGTGAGTTGGACCCCAGTATTTGATGAGCAACCTATTTTAAATATTGGCGCATTGGCCATTCAACAATCCAATCCAAGTGTGGTTTGGGTAGGAACAGGCGAAGGAAATCCAAGAAACTCTGTTAGCATCGGAGAAGGAATTTATAAAACTTTAGATGCCGGTAAAACCTGGAAAAGAATGGGCTTGGAGCAAACAAGAAATATTCATAGAGTCATCATCGATCCAACCAATCCAAGTACAGTGTATGCGGGTGCCATTGGAAACCCTTATGGACAAAGTAAAAATAGAGGGGTATACAAAACAACAGATGGTGGTGAAACTTGGAATCAAATATTGTACACCAATGATACTTCTGGGGTGGGTGATATGATTATGGATCCAAAAAATCCGAATAAATTATTTGTTGCCATGTGGCACCATTACCGTAACCCTTATCATTTAGAAAGTGGTGGTAAAGGAAGTGGAATTTACATGACCATTGATGGCGGAAAAAATTTCACCAAATTGGGTAAAGAAAATGGATTGCCGGAGGGTAATTTAGGGCGTGTGGGTATTGCCATTAGCAAATCAAATCCAAATAGAGTGTACGCATTGGTAGAATCTACTAAAAGTGGTTTGTACAAAAGTGATGATGGTGGCTACAATTTTACCTTAGTGAATGCTCAAAAATCGATTGTAGACAATCGTCCTTTTTATTTCCAAGATATTATTTGTGATCCATTGAATGAAAATACACTTTGGTATATTAGTCAAACAGTAGTCAAGAGTATTGATGCAGGAAAAAGTTTTGAGACCATTATTCCATACAGTGGCATACATCCAGATCATCATGCTTTTTGGATTCATCCTACCGATAATAAATTAATTTTAGATGGTAATGATGGGGGTATTGGCATCACAAGAGATGGTGGAAAAACTTGGATGTTTGATGAAAAAATTCCAGTGGGTCAATTTTATCATGTGAATGTAGACAATGAAATTCCTTATCATGTCATGGGCGGTATGCAAGACAATGGTTCTTGGAGAGGCCCAGCTTATACTTATATCCAAGGAGGCATTAAAAATTTCTATTGGGATAATTTATGGGGCGGAGATGGATTTGATGTAGCACCTGATCCGGAAGATGCCAATTGGGTATATGCCATGAGTCAAGGAGGGTCAGTAGGTAGATACAATACGGCTACTGGAGAAAATTCTTACATTCAACCTCCAGCCCCTGATGCAAAAACATTATTACGTTTTAACTGGAATGCAGCCATTGCACAAGATCCTTTCGATAAAAAAACTATTTATTTTGGTTCTCAATATTTACACAAGAGTTTAAATAAAGGTGCCGCTTGGAAAGTGATTTCTCCTGATCTAACCACCAATGATAGTGCACAAATTGATCAAACCAACAATGGTGGCTTAAGTGTCGATATTACTGGGGCAGAAAATCATTGCACCATAATTACCATTGCACCTTCTGCTGTTCAAAAAGATTTAATTTGGGTAGGTACCGATGACGGTAATGTTCAAATGACCACTAATGGTGGTGCCAGTTGGAGCAATATCACTGCCAATATAACTGGCTTTCCTAAAGGGGCGTGGATTCCACAAATTAGACCTTCCACCTATCATGCCAATGAAGTTTTTGTCGTAGCGAATAATTACAGACAAGGTGATTTCGCTCCTTATATTTTTAGATCTACCGATTTTGGAAAAACTTGGACCAATATTTTAAGTACCACTAAAGTAACTGGCTATGCATTGACCATCATTCAAGATATTGTAGAACCTAATTTATTTTTCGTAGGTACAGAACAAGGCATGTATGTGAGTTTAGACAATGCAGAGAGTTTCCAACAATGGAAGAATGGTTATCCTTCTGTATCTACTTATGATTTTGCCATTCAAGAAAGAGAAGCCGATTTAGCCATTGCTACTTTTGGTCGTGCCTTATGGGTATTAGATGATATTAAACCTTTGCGTAAGTTAGCACATAACAAAGGGGAGCCCGTTCAATTCTTTGTATCTGCGCCTAATGCGGTCATCAATGCTTCCTATAAAAATGCCACTTATGAATGGAGTACTTGGGGTATGTATGATGGAACCAATCGTCCTGCAGGCTATCCATTTACTGTGTACTTAATTGACAGTATTAAAAAAGTGAAAGTGCAAATTAAAGATGCACAAGATTCTGTGATTAGAAACTTAACTTTCAAAGTGGATTCTGGTTTTAACAGACAGTACTGGGGCTTTGAACAAAAAGGAAAGCGTGCTGCCGGCATGCCAAAATCTGGAGCAAGCGGAAGAAGAATGATGGAAGAAGCGCCTGCTGCAGATCCAGATGAAGAAAAAGAATTTAAAGGCCGTGATGTATTGGCTGGCAAATACAAAGTGGTAGTGACTGCCAATAATCAAAAAGATTCTACTTGGATTGAAGTAAAAGACGATGCAAGATTATCAGATAGAAATGAAGTCGTGAAAAAACAAGATGAACTATTAGCCAAGCATCAGCCAAGTGTAGACAAGTTTAATAATGTATTGGATCAATTAGATGAAGTAGATGCTTTGTTGACGCAATTAAAAACCGAATGGAAAGATAAAAAAGACAAGGGCTTGGATACTTTGAATAAAGCACATAAAGCCATTAGTGCAAAATCTAAAACATTGCGTGAATACATCATGGGCAAAAAACAAGAGAAGCAAGGATATGGCACTGTGCCAGTGATTACTCCAATTTATATTATCAGAGATGCAAGCATGCTGATCATGGGAAAAAATACCATGCCTGGAGCGCAAGAAGAGAAAAAATTGGAAGAGGCAGAAACAGCTATTCAAGGGGTACTTGTAAAAGCGAATGAGTTCTTTGCCAATGATTGGGCAGGCTTTAGAAAATTAGTAGAAGCCACACCTGTTGCTAAGTTTAAGGATTATGAATCTATAAAATAAATATTAAAATTGTACATCCTAATAGAAATCTAGGAGGTACAATTTTTTACGCTAATGATTTTTCAAACCCTGGCGGGTTTGTTGGAAGGTAAATCCTAATAGAAATCTAGGAGGTACATTCTTTCTCTCTAATAATTTTAAAAAATGAATAGTATGAAAAAATTTCTATTGATCGGAGTTGCATTTTGCACTTTGATTTTTGTCAATCAGGTGGAAGCACAAAAGAAAAAAGCAGTAGCGCCTGCTGTAACAACAAGTTTGTCTCAGGATCCAATTATCAAAGCGCAAAACTTTAGATTGATTGGGCCATTCAGAGGCGGCAGGGCTGCAGCTGGAGTAGGTTCTTTTACCGATGTAAATACTTTTTACATGGGTGCTACTGGCGGAGGTGTTTGGAAAACTACGGATGCGGGAAGCAATTGGAAAAACATTTCTGATGGATTCTTTGGTGGCACCATTGGTGCGATTGCTATTGCACCTACCAATGAATCGATCTTGTATGTAGGTGAAGGAGAAGGAACCATGAGAGGCAATGTGAGTGAGGGTTTGGGTGGTCTATGGAAATCCACGGATGATGGAAAAACCTGGAAAAATTTAGGCTTAAAAGAAGCCAGACATATTGTAAGAATTATTGTACATCCAAAAAATCCAGATATTGTTTGGGCCGCAGTGATGGGTCATTTGTTTGGACCCAATGAAACTAGAGGGGTATTTAAAAGTACCGATGGTGGACAAAACTGGAAAAAAGTATTGTACGTGAATGAACAAACAGGAGCAAGTGATTTAGTAATAGATCCAAGCAATCCAGAAATAATGTATGCAGGCACTTGGCAATTAATGCGTACCCCTTATAGTTTGGAAAGTGGTGGGGATGGTTCTGGTTTATACAAAAGTACCGATGCTGGAGAAACTTGGACTTCTATCAAAACCAATAAAGGATTTCCAAAAGGAGTATGGGGCATTACAGCCATCACAGTGGCAAAATCCAATACAGATAAATTGTATGCTTTAATTGAAAATAAAGAGGGCGGTTTGTATGTATCGGAAAATGCAGGTAAAACTTGGGAATTGGTCAACAGCGACAATAACATTCGTCAACGTGCCTGGTATTATACCAAGGTATTTGTAGATCCTGTAGATGAAAATAAAGTGTATTGTCCTAACGTAAACTTTATGGTGTCTAGTGATGGAGGAAAAACCTTTGCAGCAGTTAGAACACAACATGGGGATCATCATGATTTATGGATCGATCCTAAAAATAGTAAAAGAATGATTTTGTGTGATGATGGTGGCGCCGTGGTAAGTTTAGATGGTGCCAAAAATTGGAGCACAGTGATGAATCAACCTACCGTACAAGTATATCGCTTAAGTACAGACAACCATTTTCCTTATAGAGTTTTAGGGGCGCAACAAGACAATTCTGCCTTCAGAATTTTATCAAGTTCTTATGGTGCATATATTGGAGAAAGTGATTTTGAAGTAACGGCTGGTGGTGAGAGTGGTTATATTGTAGCAGATCCTTTAAACAGCGAAGTGGTGTATGGAGGTTCTTATGGAGGATTGATTACAAGGTATGACCACAAGACTGGAGAGAACAGAATAGTGAATGTATGGCCAGACAATCCTATGGGTGCTGGTGCAGATGTACAGAAATATCGTTTTCAATGGAATCACCCTATTTTCTTTTCTCCACACAATCCTAAAAAATTGTACACGGCAGGTAATCATTTATTTGCTTCAGAAAATGATGGCGCAAGTTGGACACAATTATCACCTGATTTAACCACCAATGACAAGAGTAGACAAAAAAGTTCTGGTGGTCCCATTACACAAGACAATACCAGTGTTGAATATTATTGTACCATTTTTACTGCTGCAGAATCTCCATTAGAAAAAGATTTATTATGGACTGGTAGCGATGACGGATTGATTAATGTAAGTAAAGATGGTGGAGCGCATTGGAAAAATGTGACACCGAAAGATATTCCACAATGGATGATGTGGAATAGAGTAGAAATAGATCCCATCAAAAAAGGAACCGCTTATTTTGCAGGGACTAGATATAAATTAGATGATTTTGCTCCTTATTTATATGTTACCCATGATTATGGAGACACTTGGGAAAAAATCACCAATGGAATTAATCCCATGCATTTTACAAGATGTATCGTTGCAAGTCCTAGAAAAGCGGGCGTTTTATTTGCAGGTACTGAATATGGATTATATGTATCTATGAATGATGGAAAATCTTGGGAGCCATTGCAATTAAATTTGCCTTTGACACCTATTACTGATTTACTTGTGCGTGACAATAATTTAATTGTAGGAACGCAAGGACGAAGCTTGTACATTTTAGATGATATGTCTTTTATCGAGAATTACCAAGCAAGCAATGCTACTGCTTCTAAAGTATTCCCTGTAGCTAATGCCTACCGTGTACCTCCGCAAATGGGGGGTCGTCGCAATCGCGGTGCCAGAGCAAGCATGCCCGCCAATGTGGGTACTAATCCTCCAAAGGGTGTAGTGATTAATTATTGGTTGAAAGACATCACAGATAGTACTGCTATTCAAATTGATATCTTAGACGAGCAAAAAAAATTAGTTAGACATTTTAGTTCAAAAGAAACTGGTAAAGAAAAATCAAACATCATCGTAGAAAATGGGTTGCAACAATTTACTTGGAACTTGTACCATAAAGAAATTGAGAAACCAGCAGAAGATTTAATTTTCTGGAATGGCACTACAAGTCCAGTTTTGGCTGCCCCAGGTAAGTACTTTGCTAAAGTAAGCATTGATAAAGATTCGGTGACCTATCCTTTTGAAATCATCGCCGATCCTAATTATAAAGTTTCCAATGCCGATCTTAAAGCACAGGAGCAATTCTTATTAGAAGTGTCTGCTAGTTTCAGCGACATTATCAAAGCCATGAAAGGCATCAAGGAAATGCGTGCACAAGTACAAGTTTTACAAAAGAAAACTAAGGATTCGAGTTTCCAAAAGCAAAGTGAAGCCTTACTGGCAAGCCTAAAAACGATTGAAGAAGCCTTACACCAAACCAAGGCAAAGAGCATCCAAGACGTTTTAAACTTCCCTATTCGTTTGGATGATAAATTATCAGGCCTATTTGAATCTGCAGCAGCTGGCTATGTAGCCCCTACTAAGCAAGTCAAAGAAACTTATGCAGCATTAAAGGCACAAGCAGAGGATCAATTAAAGAAATATGAAACCATTAAAATAGAAGGCGTGAAAGCCTTGAATGAAGCAGTACATAAATTAATGATTCCTATTATTGGCAATTAATCAATATTAGTATTGATAAAAAAAGGCCCCAGTTCTCGGGGCCTTTTTTTATTATTCAAAGTCTTTGTACAATAAATATTTTTTTCTAATCTTTTTAAACTTAATGATTCCTTTTTGCCAGCTGGCTCTGATGTCTTTGGCAGATTGACCGGCTTGAATTTGTTCCATCAAATGTGCATTACCAGCCAATTTATTGAAATAATAATTATTGGTCTTCTTGCCTTTAGAAGCTACAAAAAAAGAATCTCTTATGGGGAAGGCGTCATATATTTCGATGAGTAATTCAAGATCAATTTTATTACTAGGCGCTTTTCTTTGAGACAGGTCCCAACCATAACAAACTTGGTTTTTTAATTTAGGGGATTGTGCCCCTTTTTTTGAAATGGGCGTGAATTCAAAACCTTTGTTGGCGATCAAAGGGTGACCAAGGTATTCAAAAGCATGATCGGTGCCTCTTCCTTCACTTAAAATAGTTCCTTCAATCAAACATGTGCTGGGATACCAATAGATGGCATTCATGCTCGTTAAATTAGGAGAAGGAGCAATTGCTATGGAATACAAACTGGTATGGTCATAATTTTTACAAGGGACAATGATGAGTTTAAAACCATTGCTCCTGCTGTCTTTCATCCAATGTTCTCCTTTCAACATGCTGGCATATTCTCCAATGGTCATGCCATAAACAACGGGTATGGTGTTTTTTCCAACAAAACTTGAAAATTGTTTTTCAAGTACAGGTCCATCTACATAACGCCCATTGGGATTGGGCCTGTCTAAAATAATCAGTGGCTTATTGTTGGCCGCTGCCGCTTCCATAAAATATTGTAAGGAAGAAATATAAGTATAAAATCGAGCCCCAACATCTTGAATGTCAAACAATAAAATATCAAGGTCTTTCAAATCGTTTTCGTCTGGTCCGTATTTATTGCCATACAAGGAGACGATGGCTATACCTGTTTTTGAATCAATACCATCTTTGGTAATTTCTCCTGCATCTGCAGTGCCTCTTAAGCCATGTTCTGGGGTAAATATTTTTTGAATGGAAATACCGGCCAGTAATAAAGTATCTATAAGGTGTTGCCCATTGACCATGGCGGTATGGTTGGTAAAAATTCCTACCCTTTTGTTTTTTAATAAAGGGAAGTATTCCTCTGTTTGATAAGCCCCCGGTAAAATGCTTGCTTGTAATTGAGCGAAACCACTTATACATAGCAGGAACAAGCTTAGACTAAGAAAAAATACTTTTTTCATAACAGAAACAAAATTAATGACAGTACAATATAAGTTTTTAAAAGAATCGAACCCTAAAAATTAGGATCGCTAATTTAAATATTTAGCCACAATTGGAACTCGGCGGCCAACACCAAATGCTTTAGGAGAAATACGAATGATGGGGCAAAACTGATTCCTCTTGTATTCGTTGGTATTGACCATCTTTAAAGTTTTGTCTACCAATGCAGCATCAAATCCCAATGCCTTTATGGAGGCGGGGTCGGCTCTTTTTTCAATGTATTGAAATAAAATTTGATCTAAAATTTCATAAGCTGGCAAACTATCACTGTCTTTTTGGTCAGGTCTTAATTCGGCACTAGGGGCCTTGGTAATAATATTCACAGGAATAATTTCTTTATTGCGATTGATGTATTTAGCTAGTTCATACACTTGCATTTTATAACAATCTCCTAAAACCCCCAATCCACCTGCCATGTCTCCATACAAAGTGCCATAACCAGTTGCTAATTCGCTTTTATTGGAAGTATTTAACAATACGTAGCCAAATTTATTGGCCAGGGCCATCAATAAATTTCCTCTGGTTCTGCTTTGTATGTTTTCTTCGGCCAAAGAAAAAGGAAGGTCTTTGAATAATGGTTTTAATGTGCTTAAAAAACTTTCATACACCTCTTTGATAGGAATGAGGTCGTAAGTATTGTTTAAATTTTTACTTAATTGTACTGCATCATCTATTGAATGATTGGTAGAATAAGGAGAAGGCATTAAAATAGCTCTTACATTCTCGGCGCCTAAGGCCTCGCAAGCAATGGCCAAGGTTACTGCAGAATCAATACCTCCTGATGAACCCAGGATTGCTTTTTTAAATCCCATTTTATTAAAATAATCTTTCACCCCTAAAACCAGTGCTTGGTATACTTGATCGATATTTAATTCGGGTTCTAAGGTGAGGGGATTTAATTCTTTATTGGGCACTCTTGCAGCAGGTTCAATAATAGGGGCATTGATCATACCCTCTTCTGTACATTCAAAAATTTCTATTGCAGATGCAAACATTGGCAGTGCGCCGCAAAGGTTCGCCTGTTTATCAAAAGCATAAGAACCTCCGTCAAATACAATCTCAGTTTGACTTCCCACGGCATTGCAATAAAACAGAGGAATTTTATATTTAAGTACATTCGACTTAATGGTGGCTTTTCGATCTTCATCGTGTGTATAATCAAAAGGAGAAGCACTTAAGTTTAGTAAGATGTCTGGCTGTTGATCCATCATTTTATCCATGGGACAAATGCGGTACAAAGGATTGTCGCCTAGGTTCCAAATATCTTCACAAATGGTGATGGCTAATTTTTTTCCTTTGAATGGAACTACTTTCCAATCATCCGCAGGTTCAAAATATCTGTTCTCATCAAAAACATCGTAAGTGGGCAATAATGTTTTATGAATCTCTGCAATTATTTTTTTATCGTGCAAGAAAAAAGCAGCGTTAAATAAATCCTTTCCTTTTTTATTGGGATTGCGAGCGGGGCTACCAATTAAAACGCCAATGGTATCAGCGGCCGCTTTGATGGCATCGATACTTTCATAACATTTATTGATAAAATCATCAAACTCCACAAAGTCTCGGGCAGGATAACCACAAACGCTCATCTCGCTAAATAAAATTAAATCTGCCCCTTGCTTTTTGGCTGTCTCAATGGCAGATAAAATTTTATGCGTGTTTTGTTCAAAATTGCCAATATGATAATTTTGTTGAGCGATGCAAATCTTCATAAAGCAAAGGTCGGTTTTTTAAAAGAAATAAACTCGCTATTAAGTAAGTTTTATGGCAGCAAAGAAGGGCCAACAGCCTTGGTTTTAGTCTTAGTTTAACTTAACTGGCGCCACCATTTTAAATGCTGGGATATTGACATTGATTAAATCCCTGGTTTCGATATTTTCCATGGTATAATGGCCTTGCATTTTTCCTAGTTCGCTCTTTAAATGGCAGCCGCTCACATATTGATAATGTTTGCCTGGCATAATTAAGGGCTGAACCCCCACAACGCCTTCGCCTTCCACAATTCTATGTTCCGAATTGCTGTCAAAAACTTCCCAATAACGCTTTAATAATTTGACAGGAAAAGAGTTGTGATTTTCAATCGTTACGCGGTAAGCAAACATGTACTCATTTTGCAAAGGATTGCTGTAATCCTTTTGATAAAAGGTTTCTATACTTACTTCTACACCTTCTGAAATTTTTGAGACCATAGGAAAACTGTCAATTGTACAAGGCAGGTAATACTGCGGGATAAAAGTACCAAATATTTGGGCCGCTTATATAAAAAGGCAGCCTATTTTTTTATTAGACCCCATAAGTCGCGTAACTTTGCGAAAACTAATCAATTAGGCTAGGCTTAAGTTTGGTTTTAAAGCTAAAAATTATCAAAAATGAAGATTGCAGTTGCAAAAGGAGATGGCATTGGACCCGAAATCATGGAAGTAGTAATCACTATTTTTAATGCGGCCAAAGTGCCTCTTGACTATGATTTTGTGGACATGGGGAAATGGGTTTTTGATAAAGGGTTTAACAATGGCATGACTCCTCAGGCCAAGGACACTATTGAGGCCTTGGGCATACTTTTTAAAGGTCCGATGGAAACCCCCAAGGGTAAGGGCGTAAAAAGTGTGAACGTAACCGCAAGAAAAACTTGGAATACTTACGCGAATGATAGAAAATTTCAAACCTTAAGTGGAGTAGATACTGTTTTTAGCAAAGCAGGCATTGCGATAGATTTGACCATCATAAGAGAAAATATAGAAGATACCTATGGAGGCATTGAGCACATGCTTACTCAGGATGTAGCCTTAGGCAGACGTTTTATTACACGTCCAGGAAGTGAACAAGTCATTCGTTATGCATTTGAAATGGCCAAGAAAAAAGGAGCCAGAAGAATTACTTGTGGCCACAAGGCCAACATCATGAAATTAACGGATGGTTTATTTTTAGAAGTATTTAAAGAAGTAGCCAAAGAGTATCCAGAATTAAAAGCAGACGATGTGATTGTAGATGATTTGTGCATGAAATTGGTCAGTCGTCCCGACTTATTTGATGTGATTGTTTTAACTAATTTACAAGGAGATATCGTAAGTGATTTATGTGCTGGATTGGTTGGTGGGCTTGGTTTTGCACCGTCTGCCAATATTGGTGACCATATTTCTATTTTTGAAGCAGTGCATGGAACAGCACCAGATATTGCAGGAAAAAATATTGCCAATCCAACCTCCCTATTATTGAGTGGGTTAAGCATGCTTAGACATTTAGGTTTGATGGAACAAGCCATCATGATAGAAAATGCATTGTTGTTTACTTTAGAGTCAGGCATACATACCGGTGATTTTGGGGATAAAACTATACCTTCTGTGAACACCACTGTTTTTGCAGAAGCCATCATTGACAATTTTGGAAAGCAGCCCAAGCACCATCCAAAACCACTCTTGCCTAATTTTTATGTAACACCAACGAATTTTAAATTGGAACACAATCCAATGTTGCAAAGCAAATTGAATGATCATCATAAAGTAGTAGGGGTTGATTTTTTTATAGAAAGCAATGATCAACCACAAGTGATTGCAGATAAATGTTTAAGTCATACGACGGATGCATTAAAATTAGTAACCATTACCAATAGAGGAACACAGGTTTGGCCATCAGGTTCCATATTTACCAATTTAGTGAATCAATATTACTGCCGATTTGAGACAACAAATGAATTGCCAATGTCTCAAAATGAGGTGATTGATTTATACCGTGCCTTGGCCATGGATTTTACCATCTGTTCCCTAGAAATATTGAATATGTGGGCAGATAAGAAAGCGTATAGTTTGGCTCAAGGCCAATAGATTCCAATCTTTTGCAGAAATAGCCTTGAATTTGACTCTTTTTCCTATAAAATTGCTTTTTCTGGTGGGAAAAAAAACAATTTTGACGTAATTTCACCCCTTAATTACAAAACTTACTTTTACTTATGGCAGAAGTTATCTTAATGCCCCGTTTAAGCGATACCATGACCGAAGGGGTGGTGGCTGCATGGCATAAAAAAGTGGGGGATACCGTTAAAAAGGGTGATCTATTGGCCGAAATAGAAACGGATAAAGCAACGATGGAATTAGAAAGCTATCAAGATGGCATTTTATTACATATAGGTACACCAAGAGGTGGAAAATTACAAGTAAACGATTTATTGGCCATTTTTGGAAAAGCAGGGGAAGACATTGCTGCTTTGATCGCACAGAATACAAATGGAGCTGCGGCAACTGCAGCAGCTACTGAATCAAGTCCTGCAGCAGCAGTTGAAACTGAAATACCTACAACAAGCAGAACAAATACTATTGATGCAACTGCCATGGAAGAAGTAGTCTTGATGCCACGATTAAGTGATACCATGACCGAAGGGGTCATTGCAGGTTGGCATAAAAAAGTAGGCGACAAGGTGACAAAAGGAGAAGTGTTGGCAGATATCGAAACGGATAAAGCAACGATGGAATTGGAATCTTATAAAGATGGAATTTTATTGTATCAAGGAGCGCAGGCTGGAGAAAAAATATTGGTCAATCAATTGTTATGTATCATTGGTCAAGCTGGTTTAGACATTGATGGCATTGTAAAATCCATCAAAGCACCTTCTAGTGCAGAAGCACCCAAGCCAATGGCTGCAGCACCTGCTACAACGGCTTCATCTCCTGCGCCAGTTGCAGCGCCTACAGCTTCAGCAGCAACTACTTTAGTAAATGAAGGAAGAATTTTCGCCTCTCCTTTGGCAAAGAAAATTGCCAAAGACAAAGGCATTGATTTAAAATATGTGCAAGGCAGTGGGGAGCATGGAAGAATTACTAGAACTGATTTAGAAAATTATAAGCCAGTCGATACTGCAAGTATTGCAAAAGCAGCGGCTCCAAGAAATACAAATTACGTTGGTCAAGTAAGTTTTATAGATACACCCGTTTCGCAAATGCGTAAAACCATTGCAAAACGCTTAGGTGAAAGTTTATTTACAGCTCCACATTTTTACTTAACCATGAAAATTAACATGGATGCCACCATTGCTGCCAGAACAGTGGTGAATGAAACAGCACCTGTTAAAATTAGCTTCAACGATTTTATTGTTAAAGCAGTAGCCTTATCTTTAAAGCAACATCCGAAAGTAAATAGTAGTTGGTTGGGCGATGTAATTCGCGAAAACCATCATGTGAATATTGGTATTGCAGTAGCAGTAGACGAAGGTTTATTGGTGCCTGTGCTTCGTTATGCGGATGGACTTTCTTTGGATGAAATAAGTGCATCAGTCAAAGAGTTTGCTAAAAAAGCAAAAGATAAAAAATTACAACCTTCAGATTGGGAAGGAAGTACCTTTACGATTTCTAATTTAGGTATGTTTGGAATAGATCAATTCACTGCCATCATCAATCCTCCGGATGCTTGTATTTTGGCTGTAGGTGGTATTGCACAAGAGCCGGTGGTGAAAAATGGTCAAATAGTGCCAGGCAATCTGATGAATGTAACTTTAAGTTGCGACCATAGAGTAGTAGATGGCGCAACAGGATCGGCTTTCTTACAAACTTTAAAAAGCTATTTAGAAGAACCAATAAGAATGTTTGTGTAATTTAATGGAGCTTTATGAAATATAAGCTCCATTAAATTCTTCTCTAATGATTTTTTCGAGGGACCCCATAAACGGGCCCCTCGTTTTTTGAACACTCTAATGATAACATGCTATAATGATTTTAAAAAAACCTCCTCGAGAAATCGAGGAGGTTTTTTTGTGAGGTTATTCTTTTAAGTCTTTACATAAAATAAGACTTCAATTAATAAACTAATCTAGATCACATCCAATGGGTGCGCCCGGAGGAATGACGGTAGGCTTAGGAAGTACGATGTCTTTTGGATTTTTAATTCTTTCTAAAGCATAGTTGTATTGTGCTTTGTGTGCAAGATCTGTTTTTACTAAAGTTTCTAATTTAGATTTTAACCGTTGTATTCGATCATTGCAAATGATTTTTACTTCATAATTGGCATCAGGACTTTGAGACATACCTAGCAACCAAGTCAGGGTCAATTCTTGTGTTTGCAATTGAATGCTTCCTTCTAAGCCTGTTGTTATTTTCGAATACCATGTTTTTTCTAAAATTGCATCTAATACTTGGTCCCAGCCAATGGTATTGGCCCTGGCTTTGTTTTGCACCAATCTATTCGCTCTTTCTACATTGAATAAAAAGCCTAGTTCAAAATCGGCCAATGCTTCTGCCGCAGCCAAAGCATCAAAGCTCATGCCTGTTCTTTTGTCAAACAATTCACCCACGCCATAATACATAGGAGGGCGAGGAGGAATCAATGCTAAAATTCTTTCAGGTAAGACTAGCGTATTTGCAGACAAGCAAGCCACTGCTGCCTTTAAGGCTCTTTGTTGAATAGCATTATTTAAAATAGTAGGTTTGATTTGACCTGCATCACCACGAACACTGTAATTGTAATTCATGCCTCCAATCAACTTAGTGACTGCCTCGAATTGATAGCGGTGGTAATTGTACAGGGGAACTAGTACATCTTCTAATTTACTTAGCGGTGTGCCATTGCTGATGGCCGATTCGCCAAACTGCTCCAACCCTTTTTTTCTCACAGCCATTACTTGCTCCAAACCAATCACTGCATCAGCTTGATTGTCCCATAAATGGGCGTAGGGATGAAAGCCACTTGCCGCTCTTGCATCCGCATCTGCAATAAATAATAAACCATTTTTAGAATTCTCTGCCAGCATATTGTCTAATGAAGCCTTTTCTGCCTCTGCGCTTATTTTACCAAAATCTTGGTAACCGTACAATATAGCACGCTTGTCCCAGGCGCCAATTTCGTTGGTGTATATTTTTGAAAAATCTATTTCTCCTTTTTCATTGACAAAAATATTGGGATGGGGATAGTCCATCACCGAAGCACGGTCATTGTAACTTGAGGCATAATTGTGTTGTAAGCCAATGGTATGGCCTACTTCATGGGCAGCCAATTGTCTTAATCTTTGTAAAGCCGCGATTCTCATTTTATCTGTCACAGGCTTTCCATCAATATAAGGAGATAGCAAAGCGGTGAATATTAAATAATCTTGACGCACACGTAAGGAGCCCAAGGTAACTTGACCTTTGATGATTTCACCTGTTCTTGGATCGGCAATGGTAGAGCCATAACTCCAACCTCTGGT
>Ga0304728_1001661_pt1 | contig 15387 bp, 23 predicted proteins | sample C_130625_MF_Meta_FD_190476 | JGI IMG/M metagenome (GOLD analysis project Ga0304728, IMG submission 190476) | Freshwater microbial communities from Lake Croche, Canada to study carbon cycling - C_130625_MF_MetaG (v2) (version 2) | ecosystem: Environmental > Aquatic > Freshwater > Lake | place... | reverse complement strand
CAACGCCTTCCAAATTGCCGGTGCTCAGGCCGCCTCGATGGACATCACCTTCGGCGCTGACAAGGCCGTAGAAGCCTCCATCAAATACATGGGCCAGCCGTGGACTACTCCGACTCCGACTGCGACTTACGGAACCGAAGCGCTCATACCTGGCTGGGACACCGCCATCAGCATCAACTCTTCGACCTTCCTGAACATCATGGACGGAACCTTGAAGATTGACCGCAAGACTACGCCTATCTTCACGGCTGGTCAGCAGGGGCCTCACACGGTCTTTGCTGGGCCTTGTGACGTATCGGGTTCGTTCACGGTTGTCGTGGAAGCGGCAGACGCCTTCACTATCGGATCAACGGCTTACGGTCTCTACCGTGGTGCTTCTAACATCCCTATGACCCTGACCTTCACCGACCCCTCGGACGTGACCTCAGCGACGAACCACAGCATCAAGTTGCAGATGAGCGACGTTCAGTTCCACGACCCGAAGCGTTCGGTCGGCAAGGAATACGTCGAACTCACCGTCAACTTCGACGCCCAGGCGAACACCACCGATGCGACCAACGGGGGCTATGCTCCTATCAAGGCAACTGTGAAAAACGCAGTCGCTTCCTACGTCGCTTCCTAGTCCAACCAAAGGGGAAACAATGCCAGCCATCGAACTGCCAAACGGCCAGTCCGCAATCATCTACTCGAAGGACGAAATCTCCGAGCGAGTGGCTCGAAACATCTCTCGAGCCTACATGAGTGCGGCTGGCTCGGCGGCGAAACTTGCCACCAATGGCTTTGACGCAGACAACCCTGCAACGTGGTCGGTGTTCTCGGACATCTCCGAAACGGATCGTGACGCAATCGACGGCTATCAGGCGCAACTCATCGCTGGCATGGTGCGCTCTTGGACTCTGGGTGAACTGCCAACGGTGGAGACCGCTCTCGACCTGCCTCGCAAGACCTTCGAGGTTCTCGCTGGGGCTTGTGGCGAAGAGTTCAACCGGACAGATGACTTCTCCCCTGACGGTGCGATTGACCCAAAAGCGCCTACCGCCGATTAGGGCGGCTTCGGATTGCCCTCAGGGGTGAGTCTGGTGAGGACGTAGACCCCGAATTGTCATCGCTCATCCGTGAGTACCAGTTCCGCAAAGTGTTCAACGTATCCCACGAGGACTACATGAACGAACCGCACAGCAACGTGACCTGGTTGCTGGCGATTGACCGAACCTTCAAGGAGGCTGAAAATGGGTGAGTTCGGCGTCATCATTCGCAACGTCAAGGAGTTTGACAAAAGCGTTGAGGAAATGATTGCCAGGGTGAATCGTGCCTCCGAAATCATCGTTCGTCAAGGCGGTCAGGTTGTCGCTCGAGAGTCCAAGAAAATCTTTCTGGGCTCACCTACCAAGAAGGGGCCGAACGGTCGAGGCAAAGGACAGCAGGGACAGAAGTCCCCGTCATGGCCACGCCCTACCAATCGCACCGGACACCTGCGAGACTCCATCCGTGTCGAGGTCAAAAATCTTGGAAACAATGCGTGGGAATCCACCACCGGCCCGACAACGATCTACGGTCGCAGAGTCGAACTTGGTGGCACTTCTCGCACCAATGGTCGCACTATCGTCACTCGCCCCTTTCCCTACATGGAGCCAGGGTTCGAGGCATCCAAGCCCGAACTTCGGGCCATCTATCGCAAAGTCTGGACGGAGGCCGTAAGTGGCTGACTTTCTCCCACCCGTAGTAGTTCAACTGCTCGCTGACACCAAAGAGTTCAAGGCGAAGATGACCGAGGCGGAGCATTCCGTCACGAGTCTTGGCAAGGCTGGTGATACCACCGGCGCAAAGATGGGCGCTCTGGGTTCCAAGTTGTCTACCGGCTTCCTTGTGGGTGTCGGTGGTGCGATGCTCTACGGAACCAAACTCGCCTTTGACTACAACGAGTCCATCCAAAAGATAGGCGTTCAGGCTGGAGTGTCCGCTCAGGAACTTGAGTACCTGCACAAGAACGTCATGGAGACCTCGATTGCTACGGCCACGTCGCAAAAGGACACCGCCGCCGCTTACATGGAAGCAGAAAAGGCAGGACTTCGTTCAGCCGCCGCCACCAATCTTGTGACCGCCGCCGCCAAAGCCGCCAACATCACGGGTGGCAAAGTGGTCGACGTGACCAACTCGCTGATTGCCGTGCAGACCTTGCACACCGCCAAGTCAATGAGCCAGGCACAGATTGCCGATGTTCTGGTCAATGCCAACAAGCGCCACCTCGGTTCGGTGGACGCCCTAGCCGCCGCCTTGACCGGCAAAGTGGGAGCCGCCCTCGCCTCGCACAACGTCAGCATCAAGGACTCGCTGGCTATCACCGACGAACTTTCTCAAGCGCACTTCAGCAACACTCGAGCGGTGGTCACTTTCACAAATGCCATTGGCAAGTTGGAGCAACCCAACAAAACCATGAGCGCACAAATGGCGCAGTTCGGTGTCTCATCGGACAAGGTTCGCCGCCTCATGGCTGGCCCCGATGGTCTGGTGAACACCCTGTCGTACTTGAACGATGTCTCCCTGAAAACTGGACGTGGTGCTGGTGCTATCTCCAACGCCCTCTTCGGATCTGGTGGTGGGGCCGCCGCTTACACCCTCATCAGCAACGCTCAAAAACTTCAGGACACCGTCAAGAGCCTGGGCGGTTCATCCAAAGACCTGAACTCGCAATTCGGTGGATTCCTCAAACTGCCAGCCGGTCAGATGGCACAACTCAAGACCAACCTTTCTGCCGCCCTTACCGGAATCGGTGAGTTGCTTCTGCCAAAGGTTGAAACCGTTGCTAGGTGGATTACCTCATTCACCGGCCTCATCACCAAGAACAAACTTGCCGCCGGAATCTTTGACGGGACTCTGATTGCCGGAGCCTTGACTCTCGGATCACTCAAACTGCTCAAAGTGGTCAACGCTTTGCGAGAGGCTTTCGGGCTGGAAGCAGTTGCCCTGACGGGTGCTGGAGTTGCCGCCGCCGCCGCCGTTGCAATACCTGCCGCTATTACTGCCTTCGGCTACAAGTTGACCCACGAAACACTAACGCCGTCGCAAATGCGAGACCCTCGCTCTCGATGGACTGGTGGCGAGTTCGGAAAGACCACCTTCAATGTCAACATTCATGGTACTCGCTAATGGCCGATGTTCCTAACTCCAGCAAGGCCAACGACCAAGAAATCAACATCAACCTTGACATTGACATGCTCGCCAAAGCACTTCTCAGCGACCAGGGCTTCATCATCGCCGTTGCCGAGGCCGTCCGCAAGCAAATGACCAAAGACGCTCGACGTACCGGCAACCTCTTCGGACAATGGGCTCAGGGCCGATGACCCAGATTGCTTCGCTTCCCGTTCTGTCGGTTCAGATTGCCTACACCCCGACGAACATCTACTCAACTACCCAGTCGTGGACGAACATCACCGCCTACGTCCGAGACTTCCGCACGACCAATGGCCGCCAGCACATGCTTGACCGCATGGAATCCTCGACGCTGACGATGACCATCGACACTCGATCCGGTGGCTTTGACCAGTTGCGCTCACGCCTACCCATCAAGGTGACGGCTACCTGGAGCGGAACGACTTACCCCATCTACTACGGCCTCACGGACAACGTCGACACCCGACTGCAAGACTGGCTGAACACCGATGTCACGGTTCAGGCTTCGGACTACCTCAAGCAGTTGTCCCTGCGGTACATGAACAACGCCGACCTCTGGCCAGCCGCCGCAACTAGCACCTCGGCAACCAACTGGTATCGCTTCGACAGCACGACCAACACCATCCCCGACGCCATTGGAACAAGCAACGGCACGGTCACCGGTAGTTATGTTCTTGCTGACGGGGCGATGCTCTATGACGTGAGCAAATCTACAGACCTCACCAACGGCACGGGAACGAACACCGGCACATTCCTTGCTCCCTACGTTCTTGGAAACGGAAACGGCGCTGACTCGCTGGACTTCTGGGTCAAGGGCGCTGGCATTACCAACCAAACCATTCTCCAAATGCGAACCGGAACTACCTCTGGTGGGGTTGTCACCTACACCGACTACTCCATAGATGTCAATTCGTCGGGTATTGTCTCGGCTGGAACCATCAACTCAAATGTTGCTATCAACGATGGACAATGGCATCACATTGGATTCATCGCTCTTCAGGGCTACGCCCTAACCCTGATTGTTGACGGCAAATCCTTCACCGGAAGCGTTCTCAATGCTTCTTCTGGTTCTCTTTATGCACCTGCTGGTGTCAATGGCTATCCCTTTGCTTTCGATGGCCAACTAGACGAATTGGTAATGTCTGCCAACGTGAGCACCGGCGCAAGTGCTCTAGCGGAAATTACGAACCGCTACTACTACGGCGCACTTCTGCAAGGCAACTCTTCGACCGCCGACCAAATCGCTGACGTGCTGGTGGCTTCGGGAATCGTCACCCAGGCGAATCTCACAAGTCGCTACAAATGCAACGGTTCGACCTATGCGGCTGGAACCTACGGCACTCAACTCATGGCTGGGTGGACTACATCGGTCACCGGATCTACGGCCCTTGACCTCATCCTTCTGGCCTGTGACACCGAGACCGGAGCGTTCTTTCAACAGCCAGACGGAACCTTCAACTTCAACTGCAAGGACTACGTCTACCTTCCGGCAAACCACAACCCCCAGTTCACCATCACGGACTATGACGGCACATACTCCAACCAGGCTTTCTACGACGCCTCGACCTTGCAACTGACCAACGATGACATGGACACCTGGACAACCGTTGCGGTCACCCCGACAGTCGGAGAAACCCAGACTTACACGAACGCAACGAACCAACCGCTCTACGGATACACCACCCTGACCAAATCCACCCAGCAACTTTCGTCAGCACAAGCCCTTGCCGAAGCGCAGTTCCTCGGACTCCTTTATCAGAAACCTTTGACCCGTGTCGGACAGGTCGAACTGCTGAGCGAAACCAACAATGGCGCAGACCTGCCGTACATGCTCAACGCCTACCTCGGAGAGCGCATTACCTTTCGCCGCACCAACCCTCTGACTCCAGGTGGGGCCTACACCTCGGAAATGACCACCGAAGCGTTCATCCACACCTTCAACGCCGACCCTGGCTTCTGGCACACGCAGTTCACGCTCGACCCCTACCCCCTCTCTCCCGAGAATCAACTTGCCATCAACTTCCTCGTGTTCAATAACACGACCTACGCCATCCTCGGAAACTACGTCTCAACGACCACCGGCTCTCTCAACGTGGCTGGTGCGACAAGCCTCCACGTCACCTCCGCCACCGGAACCGGAACTACCGGCATCAAGGCGAACATGGATCTATCGGTCGGCGCACCTGGCTCAACGACATTCGAGTCGGTTATTGTTTCGAGTTCGTACACATCAGGCACTACAATTCCTCTTACCACTCCGCTTCTCTACACTCATTCATCGGGTGTGGCAGTAGCATCGGCCAACTCAGTTCAATAAGGAGCATTCATGGCAGGCGCACTCACCGGCTCATTCGGCTGGAACACTCCCGTTGTCTACAACTCTGGCGATGTATTCCAAGCCGGTGACTACAACAACGTGGTCAAGAACGTCGCTACGGTCTACGCCAAGCCCTACGGAATCCTTATCGCTGGCACAACCGCCACCGTGACTCAAAACACGGACTTGTTTCAGTCTGGTCAAGGCCCCTCGTTGGCGTTCTCCAACGCTTCCGGCGCTGGTTCGGTGACCTTTGCCACCGTCTCAACTCACCCATCTTTGACCGCCCCGATTACCGGCCTCTACCGAATCACCTGCCAAGTTGCTTGCGCTCACGCCGCCAGCCACGTCATTGGCATTCGAGTCTACGGTCAAGGCGCTTCATCGGCAAACTTCCAATTCAATACTGGTCTAACCACAACGGCAGTCGGCTCAGGGCTAAATGCATCGAACTACATCAGTTTAGTGATGCCGATGTCGGGTTATGTTTCGGGAGGTGGCTCCACGGCGTACCCCTCAAGCGTCTACTTCGACCTCAACTCTGATGCCGCTCTATCCATTATTGGAGCATCAGGTTCTATCTACAACACCTTTGCCTCGCTCGAGTACCTCGGTTCTGCCACCAACATCTAAGGAGCAACATGACTAACCCAGCCCCACCCGTCAAGGTAGTAGACACCCGAGCCAACATCATCGCTTGGGCGAAATGGTCGGTCGCTAACAAGGCGCACTTCACCTACTCCGAAGGCAACAACCGCATGACCGCTCTGGGCCACTACCCACCCGTGTTCCCCCAGACCTCGGACTGTTCGGCGTTCGTGACGTGGCTCTATTGGATCTCCGGCGCACTCGACCCCAATGGTGGCTCGGCCTACACCGCTACCTACTATGGGCGTCAGGGCTACACCGGCACACTCCTCACGCACGGTCAGCACATCTCAGCGAACGTGGCCGTGCCTGGTGACGTGGTGGTCTATGGGGCTTACCCTGGACAGCACACCGCTCTCATCGTCCAAGCGCAGGGGCTCGACATCCTCACCGTCTCGCACGGTGGCCCGACTGGTCAGTCACCCATCTACTGCTGGGTCAACAAGCCCACGCACCTGCCGCAGAACGGCTACCCCGTCGACGGTCGACAGCCCCAGACCTTCTTGCGATTCAACACCAATGCGATGTACCTAGTCCACACTCCGCCCTTATGATTGCCGCCTTCAACATCAACGACGCAAACACTTGGCTGTGGGTTGTCATAGGGGTCGCTTCGGTTTTCACGGGGACTTACGGAGCGGGGAAATGGATTACTCATAAACTGGCAGACATCGCCGTCGACAAATCCGGCGTGAAGGAACTCTCCGTCAAGATTGACCAGGTGCAGAGTCAGTACCGGAACAACGGTGGCTCCTCGATGAAGGACGCTATGGATCGAGTCGAACGGGCGCTCAACGAACTGCGCATCGACGCCAAGACCCTCTCGACCACCGTTCAGCGCATTGACATCGAACTCGCTCGGGTCAAGGGCTACATCGAAGGCTCAAAGGATAGCGAATGAAAATCTGGCTCGACGTTGCTTTCTATTCGGGAATCGGCTGTCTGGCGATGGTGCTCAAAGACGTGACTTCCACGATCTACACCGACGCCGTTGCTAATGGCCGAGCCAAACTCGCTGGCAACATGGACGGTGTTGGCGATTACGTCAACATCATTCTCGCTTCGTTCTCCGGCGTTCAACTGATTCACCTGGGCTGGCAGGGCTGGGTGGGGATTATCCCCATCGGCATCGTCGGCAAATACACAACACAACACGCCGTCAAGTGGTCGGCAAAGAACATCCAAGAGGTTGCCCTAGAAAGCAACCCCATTCAGAAAGTAGAATAGACCTATGGCTTCGGTTCCCCCCTTCACGTCGCAATACGCCTTCCCACAAGAAGGCCTCAATGCGCTGTTGAACATCGCCCCCAAATACTTTGATAACGCTTCTCACACGCTGGGGAACCTTTACGTTGGTCTCTTTACGACTTCGTGGTCAACGATTCAGGCTTACTCCAGTCAAGCGCTGACGCTGAACACGGGAACTTATCCCGTCACGGAACTGTCCTCATCTGGCTACGCTCGCTCATCCGCTTTGACGGCTGGAACGTGGGGAGCGAATACCGCTTCAACGGTGACTATCGGAGCCAACACCGTCTCGACGTATCAGTCCACTTACACCGGAGGGGTGACGTTCACGAACTCTTCGGGCTCAACGTGGACGGGTGTGAACGGAATCTTCCTGGCTACTGGTTCGGCTGGTGGAACTGCTGGGACGGCTTCGGGTGGAACTTGTACGGTCATCTGGTACTCCCCATTCTCCGACTCCTCGACGGTGACGCTCGCTAACGGTGACTCGTTGACGGTGACGCCGACTTGGATCGCCGTTCCTTACCCTGCTTAGTAGGAGCGCCTGATGGCGTTCACGGTAATTCAGGGGTCAGCGACTAACGGAGCCGCTCGAGCGAGTAGCACGTCCACGGTCTACACGGAGGCTGTGGCTCTCACGTCCACTCCGGCTGTCGGAAACTTCGTCACGGTTGCTCTCTACTCGAATCGTGGGTATCCAACAACTACCAACATTCAATCGGTGACGCTCGGAGCGAGTGGTGGCGGTTCGGTCACGATGTATCTGCTCGACGATGGACAATCATCGGTTGGTGGGCCGTACTTGCTTGTCTACGGCGCTTACATCTCGGTTGCTCCTAACGGCTCTAACTTGGTAGTCAAGTGGAAGAACTCCGGTCTGGGTGGAACTACGACTCTCTCGATGGCTCTGATGGAGTTCTCCGGAGCCGCTTCGGTTTCAACTTTGGCGAACGCTGTGAAGCACCGATTCGGCGGTGGACTGATTGACTCTGGGAGTCCAGGTTACGTTGCTAGTTATGTGAGCGCTTTCGGTGGGACGCTTACTTATTCCGGAAACGGATCGGAACTAACTATCTCGGCTACAACGTGGGGAGCCGGAGGAAATCCCATCCCCATTGTTGGTTCTTTGATTACAATTCAGGGCTCGTCTACTTCGGCGCTCAATAATGTTCCAATGCTGGTCAAATCCGTGAGCGGTGGAACTATCGTCGTGAACTCGACTTACTCTGGAAGTGCTACGGAGAGAAACGCTAGTGTTGCAATCTACGGTTCAATAGTTCAGCAAAGTAATTACTTATCGGGTTTCGGTGCGTCTCAGTATTTCACCATCGCTTTCGGTCTGCTTCAATGGCCTGGAACGTCTCGAATTATGACTTCCTACTCAACCCAGCAACAACCGTGGGTTGGAGCGTTTCTCCAGAACGCCACGACTTCGGGGACGAGAAGCAGAATCGGGTCGGCTGGCTGTACGATTCCGACGAGCGGAACTTTCACGATTCCCTGTTCATCGACTACGGGTGCTTCGTCTACGGGCTCGCTGATTCTTCACACGCAGAACGGCAACATCGTTGTCACTTACACCTCGGTCACTTCCAACACTTCGTTCAACGGCTGTTCGGTCAATACGCCTCCGGCAAGTTCCCTTTCGGTGGCTGGGTATTCCTATCTGATGTATCCGACTTCTACGACTCAAACTTTGCTCGGAGTGTTCCCTGACGCTTCGGTCTACAACCCCTCGGTGCTGGGTGGGCTGACGAACGGAGACTCCACTCCTACGTCGACGAGCGTGGCCCCCTACTTCACGGTGGCGCTGGCTTCGGGCGGGAGCGCCACCGGCTCCATCGTGCTAATGGGTGGCTATGCGACTTCGGGGACGTATGCGAACATCAACGGAATCGGGCTGGTCAATGGAACTGGTGGCTCGAACTCTCCGTTCGGTGGAATCTGGACGTTCGTTCCGTCGACTCGAGGACTGACTCCGGAGAACGCTTCGGCGGTCGAGACTCTGGTTGCTAGGGCTCTCAGGGTGGTGGCTCGAACGAAAGTCGCTCAGGCGGTTCGGGTTCACGGATCTAAGGCTCTTAGGGTCGTGGCGTGGATTCGAGTGGGTCGGGCTGTCCAGGTGCTCGCTTCCAAAGCGGTCAAGACGGTGGCTCGCTCGAGGTTCGCTTCGGCGGTTCAGGTTCGGACTTCAAGCGCTCTCAAAACGCTGAGTCACTCCAGGGTCGCTCAGGCTGTCCAAATCGGCGCTTCGAGGGCTGTCAGAATCGTTAGTCGTTTGAGGGCCGCTAAAGCGGTTTTCGTACAGGCTGGTCGTATCTCTCGGGGAATAGGTTTGCTGGCTCAAATCGTCCAAATAGGGGCGTCTCAGGTCACTCGGGCGGTATTTAGTCGGCGCTCCGCTTCGGCTGTCCAGTTGGTTTCGGCTCAGGTCACTCGGACTCGTCACTACGGACGCTTCGGTTCGGCGGTGAACTCCTATGCGATTAGTACGTCGAAGAGGCGGACGTGGGTTCGTCGTGCTTCGGCGGTGGCTGTCGGTCTGGCTTCGACGCTCAAGACGATTGTCTATCGCTCTCACCCTGGAACGGTGGTCGGATCGTGGGAAACGGCCAACGTGGTCGGCTCGTTCAAGACCGGCAACGTCACCTCCGCCATCGAAATTGCCAATGTCGTTGGCTCATTCAAGACCGCTTTACTTAGTATTGAAACAGAAACCGCCACGCTCTACGCTAACGCCGAGCCACTTCAGGAGTCCTAATGTCATCTGCCTACGCCGTATTCGAGGGAACCACCATTCGGTTCTACACCTCCACGCCGTTCACCAGCATCGCTGGAACCGTTGTCGACCCCGACCGCATTACCTTCTCCTATCAGATTCAGGGCCAGAGCACCATCACCTTCACCTACACGCAAGGCACGGGTGACCCCACCGCAACCATCGTGCGTGACTCAACCGGCACTTACCACGCCGACATCGACACTTCGGGCAAGCCTGGTGTGTGGATCTACCGATGGACTGGTGCGCCGTTCAACGGAACCGACACCACCCACACAAAGGTCGCTTACGAGGGCAACGTAGTTGTTTCGGGCAAGGCGTTCTAAATCCCACACTTTGCTACTAACGTGAACTAACCTATGGACAACCACTAGGGAGGTTCTATGTCGGAAATAGACTTGAGCGAGTTTCGGCAAAAGCCGGAAAAGAAATGCAAGGCCGCCAAACAAATTGACCGGCTGGACAAAGATGACCAGTCAAAGGTGATTGCCGCTTTCCTCGAACCGGACATCTCCAACCAATCCATCTCGGAGTTTATGACCAGGCGAGGTATTCCCACATCGAGGGACACCCTGCGCTTGCACCGAGTAGGGGAGTGTTCTTGTGACTGACCTCAGCGAGTTCCAACGTCGACACAAAAACGAGCACCCGACCGGCTGGGAACCTTCCTTACAATGGGACGGAAGTAAGGGAAGCATCACCACCGGCCCACTCGCCTCGGAGCCGGACGCTTCCATCTGGGAAATCCTGATTGCAGACTGGGGCCTCGACCCCAGCCGAACCCAAGTCGTTGACGGCTCCTTGCAGATTCGTGCCTGGGATACCACCCGAGACGGCGAGACGATTCGGATGAAGTATTACCGAGCGACCATCGAGCCTCGAACCGGAGGTCGTGACCACGCCGACATCAAAGCCCTGTGCGAACTCGTCGAGAAACGCAAGGCCAAGCCGGTGACCGCCGAACTCGGAGACCTCTCATTCGTGGTGCTCCTTTCGGACTGGCAACTTGGGAAGGGCAACGAGGTGAACGGCGGCTCGAAAGAAACCACCGAGCGCATCCTTCACGCCATCGACTCTGCCGTCAAGCGCCTCAAAGACTTGAAGAAGGTAGGCCGACCCTGCTCGCAGGTAATCCTCGCCGGTCTCGGTGACCTCGTCGAAGGGTGCGAGGGTTGGTATCCAATGCAGACGTGGGCTAGTGACTTGACGGATCGAGAGCAGGACAAACTGGCTCGACGGCTCATCCTCCACGCCATTGACGCATTCGTCGACGCTGGCTATCCGGTGGTCGCATTCGGAGTGCCAGGCAACCACGGGGAGAACCGCAGGAACGGCAAGGCCTTTACGGACTGGCTGGACAATCGAGACTATGCCGCCTTCGAGACGGTCAGCGAAATCCTCGCCGCCAACCCCGAACGCTACGCCAACGTCGCTATGCCGAACGTGATGAACGTCGATGACCTGTCGGGAACTCTTGACATCTCGGGCGTACCTTGCTCGTTCATCCACGGTCATCAGGTACGCAACGGAACCAACGCCCAAGCGAAACTCGAGGGCTGGTGGAAAGGTCAGGCTCTCGGGCGCACCCCTGTCTCTGACGCCGAGATTCTGTTCTCGGGTCACCTGCACCACCTCGTTGTCTCCGAGGGTACGGGTCGAACCGTTATCCAAGTGCCAGCGATGGACGGTGGATCTAAATGGTTCACCGCCTCGTCGGGCTCATCCTCGCAAGCCGGAATGGTCACCCTCACGGTTGGCCGCACAGCCGGACTGCGTGGTTGGTCTGACCTGCTGGTAGTCTGACCCTGTCGGTATCGAATGACCGACCTCTAACTGCAGACCAATCCAGTCCCCATCGTCGGGAGATGAGGGAGACGGATGGTGCAAGGAAGCACTACTCTCCGTGTATGAAGTCCACGCTGTCAATCACCTGCGAGGTCTGTGGGGGAAAGTTCCAATTGTGGGTCGGGGAAATAACTCGCATTCAGTTCGGAACTCTGCCAAAGGCCATCGAGCAATACCTAGCCCACAAGTGCAAAGGAAAGAAATGACCAACACCATTCGCAACATCATCCGCACCGCAGTTCCGTCTCTCGTCGGAGCCGCCGTTGCCTACATCACGAAAGCGACCGCCCATGTATCACCTGCCATTCTCGCTGTCGTGTTCCCCGTTGCCACCACCGCCTACTACTCCCTGGTGCGTCTGCTCGAAGAGAAGTTCCCGAAGATGTCCTGGCTCATCGGTTGCTTGCCCGTTCAGCAGATCAAGGTCGTAGCCAAGATTGCAACACCTACCGTCACGAAGTAATGCTCAAGGCCGGTGATGTTGTCTTTGCTCATTCCAACGGCATCATCGGTCGAGGCATTCGCCTCGCTGAACGACTGCGCTGGAAGCACGGAGCCCATTGGAATCACGCTTGCATCCTCTGGCACAAAGACACGAACGATGAGTGGTGGGTAATCCAAGCGGACATCCGTGGAGTGAACCACGCCAAACTCACATCGGTCGGAGAGTTCTACATTCACGCACTACCCGAGGGCGTCGACGCCGAGCGTGTGCTCAAGTTCCACGAAGCACAGGTGGGGAGCAAGTATTCCATCCTCAGCATCGCCTCGATTCTCCTCGACCTGCTCACGCCCAACTTCTTCCCCGAGTTTCGCAGAGACCGCACATGGATCTGTTCGGCGCTCGTCGCTGAAGGCCTGAGGGCTGGGGGCTGGTTCACGCCGCAGTCGAACTGGGGGAGCATCTACACCGTGACCCCGTCGCAACTCTTCGACGTGCTCGACGGAACTAACACCTGATACAATCCGAATGTCGCTCATGGTGACATTGACTCTCCCTGGGTCATAGGGGAAGCCTCCTTCGGGGGGCTTTCTCTTTGGTCAATAAGTCCGAGCGACGGACAGAAATCTCAAAGTTTCTGAAAGTTATTTCTAATCTGGCTAAATAATCGCAGATTGAGGGTGTCTAAATACTTGACAAAGTGTCCGAGCGCCGGACTAAGATGGAAGCATGAACCAGGGAGACACTATGAAGTTGAATGAAGAAATCAAGAAAGTTTGCAAAGAGCAAGGCCACAAAATTACATGGCTACAAAAAAACCCAAGCACCGGAGAAGTTCGTTTTCGTGAATCATGGATGCGTGGCGGTGACTTTGCGTGGGAAGCAAAGTGCTCGTGCGGTTGGGAAACTCACTCTGGGGGCGCTCTTGAATCTTCTATCAAGTTTGAGATTTACAACCACAAGTATGACGTTTTGATTGAATCGTACAAGTGTGAGCACGGTCTCTACAATTCTTGCAATCATGGTTGTCACAAGGTGAACGCCTAATGCCTACCGCAACCGAGTGGGGAAACTTCAAGCGCAAAGACCCCGTGCGTGTTATTGGCGAGAGGGGGCAGTTCGTGTTCCTCTACGTCACCTACAACCGAGACGGAACCGTGAACCACGTCACCTGCTCGGGAGGAATCTCGGGTCACACTCACCTTCGAGCGTTCAGTCCTGAGCGCATCAAACCGCCAGTCAAAAAACGAATCAAGAAGAATGGATAGGCAACAAGTCCTGACCTTCGACATCGAGGAACTGCGCCTCATCGAAGTCGGGATTCGCCACCTCATCAAGTTGGTTGACGGCGGCCCCCAGACAACCTACGAGGATCTACTCAAAGACATTCAGTTCCGCATCAACCAAGCCATCAACAATCTAGGAGAATCAGTATGAAACTCACCGAACTAATCAACAAGCACGGACTCATCACCGAGCAAAGCATCAGCGACCAATGGGCGCTCTACTCGGCAAAGGGCCACACCGAGGGCGAAATCGTAATGCTCGCCATCGCCCAGGGGGAATCGCTGGACATCATCGTCACTCGCCAGTTCGAGGAAACCGACACCTCATCGGTGGTGCTCAAACTCAACCGCTTCGACCTCGTCCTCGACGCCGTGCTGACTGCGTGGGTCAAGGGGTGAACTCATTTCTCTACGAACTCGTCGATCATCGCATTGGCGGTAATCTTGAATCCGTCCTCATGTCCGCTCGGAATGAGGGAAAGTCTTATCGGCAGATTGCCGATGAGTTGGGTGTGTCGAAATCGACCATCCATGCGTGGTGTCACAGCCTCGCAGTAGTGTTGTAATCAACTAACGACCAGGGAGGTCAAAATGAAGCAAGCATACAAAGGCCCACTCGACTACATCGACGTTGCCACTCGCATCGTCGAGTTCCGAGAGAAGCACCCCGAAGGAAGTCTCGTCCAGCAGGACTTGCAGTTCATCGAGTTCGGCGGTCAGTCGTGGGTGGTCTACACCGCCGCCGCCTACCGTCACCCACTCGACGAGCGTCCAGGCATCGGAACCGCTTGGGAGCCAGTACCAGGCAAGACCAACTTCACCCGAGACAGCGAACTGCAAAACGCAGAGACCGCCGCTTGGGGTCGAGCGATGGTTGCCGCACTCGCCGTCGACACGAAGAAGGGGATTGCTTCGTCCGAGGAAGTCCGCAATCGTCAAGAGGGCGAAGTCATCAAGCCACCAACCGAGGCCGAGAAGTTGAGCAAGGCACTCATCGAGGGAATCAGCGACAAGCAACAGCGTCGTGCCTTCGTTGAGGAAATGGTGGGTCACACCATCGGATCACTTGCCGAACTCACCTCGGAAGAAATCACGCTGGTTCACGCCGCACTCAACGAGCAGACCGCACCGTTCGCAGTAGAAAACCAATAGGGGGAAGGAACCCAAATGAATACCATCACAGAAGTAGGAAACCTCACGTCAGACCCAGAGTTGAAGTTCACGAACTCCGGCATGGCGCAGGTGAAATTGTCCATCGCCGTCAACCGCAAGGTCAAGGAGGTCGAGACCACCTCGTTCTTCAACATCGTGGCGTGGGGCTCGTTGGCCGAGAATGTTGCAAACAGTCTGCACAAGGGCAACCGTGTCATCGTGGCTGGACGGCTGGAACAACGCACCTGGGAAACCGACAAGGGCGAGAAGCGCAACACCGTCGAAATCGTGGCGGACTCCATTGGGCCAGACCTGCGCTTCAATCAGGTCAACGTCGAGAACGGCGCTTCGGTTGCCAAGCCTCGATCCGCACAGCCCGTCCAAGAAGAGGCGTGGTAATGCCAGCCCCAAAGTTGTCCGAAGCGGTGAAGGTCTACCTCGAAGCCCTGATTGCCAAAGAGGGTGACAAGGACTTCACGACTGAACAGGCCGAGACCAT
>Ga0304728_1001660_pt1 | contig 15388 bp, 17 predicted proteins | sample C_130625_MF_Meta_FD_190476 | JGI IMG/M metagenome (GOLD analysis project Ga0304728, IMG submission 190476) | Freshwater microbial communities from Lake Croche, Canada to study carbon cycling - C_130625_MF_MetaG (v2) (version 2) | ecosystem: Environmental > Aquatic > Freshwater > Lake | place... | reverse complement strand
TTGCCGGATTAGAAACTCTAGCACAATATGCTACTAAATCATGCAAGACCTTTTCACTGTTTTTACTGTTTTCACTGTCTTCATTTGTCGGTTTAGAATAACTTATTAGCTTAACTTTCATAATAATATAACTATTTTAGAGTATTGTTTTTATATTGGATTAATAAATTTTTATTTTATTTTATTTTAATTTTACGTTTATAATAATTTAGAGATATCACAAATAATAGTATATTTAGAAAAATGAGCAAAGCTAATGCATCCGCAAAGAACCGTCGCGCTTTTAACGGTAACCCACCACCAATTTCTAATAATCAACCACAACCAGAGCAAGCCCAGGGGTTTACACTTCAACAAGTTATTTCGGTTATTGACCGTAGACTGTTAAATTTAGAAAGTTTTATGACAGAGTCAAAAGAAAATACCGGTAGACAAATAGTCTCAGATTCCTCTCAACAACCACCATTGATGGATAACTCTATCACAGATATTTTAAATGAATTCAATAATCGCTTTGATATCATTGCTGAGGAGGTTGGTACATTAAAAGACATTGTTTTAAAGTTACAATCATATACCATGGATGTGAATAAGACACTTTTAGAAGAAAGAATAAATGTCTTTTCGGATTTAGGAAATTCACCTCCACCTACTTCTCTAGATATTGCGCATCAAACTTTTGATATCACAAATGTAAATACAGATAATACATGTAATACATATAATACATTAGAGGATTCATCAAATATTCAAGGGTAACGTTACCGATAAAACACCACTCTACTTATTTTATGATTTTATGAAATTAAATTAAATAAAAAATATAGAATCATTATGTAATAATCATTTATTATGAATAATAATAATAATGAATTTATTAACAGAATATCAGAATTGTCCAGTAAATATTATTCAGAAAATAAGAAAAACATACTTTTTAAAAAGAATCAAAAAAATGACTGCGCATTAACTATTGCGAAAGCTGTAGGAATAGATGAACTAATAGTAAAAACAATCTTCATCATTCCTAATACTAATTCGGTATTTTTAGATTATACTATTTTTAAAACATATGCTACAATAGAAAATTACAATAAAATCTTAACTTACATATTTTCACTTTTTAAAGAATGTATTGATAACTATGGTGTATATAACACTCATGTAAACCTAGATACATTTACAATATCAGCTGCAGAAAGGTACAAAAATATAATTGAATTATTTTTAGAAAAATGTATGAACTATGGATGTGATTACTCAAATGAGTTAAGTAACATGTATATTTATAATACACCAAATACTTTTCAAAATATATCACCAATATTGATGCCTTTAATAGATCCCATAGTTAAGAAAAAAATCGTATTTTATAATAAAACAAATAGTGCAGAACTTATAAATACGCTATTACACTCTTGAACAGAAGGAAACCGTAGGTTTCCCTCTAATTTGAAGATGGAAAATAATCGCCGAAGTAAAAAATTGATTTATATCAAAACAATATAATGATTATAACAAAACTTATTTATAATCATGAACGTTACTATCACTAATCAGCAAAAAGCAGAAACATTTACTGCTATGTTTCAGCACATGAAAGCATTCACTGAACATGTTAATATTATGTTTGAAAAAGACCATATGTATCTTCAGTCTATGGATTCTGCACGGGTTTCTGTATTTGAATATAATCTACCAAGTGTTTGGTTTGATAGTTATGACCATACTTATGTGTCTGCTATTCCATTGGGTGTAAATTCAACCCTCCTTTTTAAGATTCTCAATACGCGTGAAAAAGGTCAGAAAATTACTTTGGTGTTTGATGAAGAAAATAATGATAAACTTTCCATCAGTTTTACTTCGGATGATAAAACCGTTTTTGATAAGCATTTTGAAATGCCGCTTATGGACTTGGATTATGAATTAATGGAAATTCCTACCATGGAATGCGACGCTGAGTTCTCTATTCCTTCAGGTACATTTGCGAATCTTATCAATCAACTCAGAATGTTTGGTGATACGATTGATATTGAATGTTCGGAAGAGAAAATTGAGTTGAATTCTTTGAGTGAAGGATTGGGTAAAATGAGTGTAAACATTGATATTGGGGATTTAGATTCTTATGCTATTAATGAAGGTGAGGTTATGAACTTGTCATTTAGTCTCGCCATGTTGAATAATATTTGTGCATACAATAAGGTTGCTAAGGATATGGAGATTAAATTGATAAAGAATTTTCCTATGAAAATTATTTATTATTTAGGAGATGAAAACACAAAGATGACATTTTATTTGGCACCGAAGATTAATGATAATTAATTTCTCTTCTTACTATTTCTTCTTTTTGTTTTTTTTTGTTTTCTGGTTTTACCGCCACTAAAAAATCCCGTTGGTGGCTCTAATGCTTTTCTCAACTTTACTATATTCATAGGGTCTTTTTCAAAATAACCCATCATCGTTTTTTCTGTAAATAAGCCAGTATCTTTGTTTAATTTATTTTTTAAAAGTTTAATATTTGACAAATATTTATTATACGCTCTTTCGTTGAATTTTCCTTTGTCGCTTATTGCTGATGCAATTAAATCAACACCATTTTTAATTTCGGTTATATCTTTAATCTGTCTAGCTCCACTAGCATTTTCTTTATTAATTAAAGGTATTAAAGTTCCTATTTCATTTGTAATTTCAGTTACCTTTTGTGTTATGTATACTGTAGAAGCCTGTTTTCCAACTAATTGGTCATAGAGAGTTTTTACATTTTGTGGTTGTCCATTTATAATTACATCGGGAACAACTCTTAATGATAACGTTTTATTTGGAACCTTTTGTAAATGAGTTAACAATGTATCTAATGTTATTACGTTGGGATTTGGAACTGGGTCGTTTCTTTTTTTCTCTAATAATTCAACTATCGCGTTTTCAACAGTTGTTTCTGAGCCAACGTAACTGCTAATTATTGATTTTTTACCAGACGCAGGGTTTATGTTAAAATTGTTATTAAATTCGGATTTTATACCTACTTTTTCGTTGACTATTTCACCTAATATTGTATTAATATTTGTTTTATTTACTGACCTATAACCTTTTACTGTACCATCAACATTCTGTTTATCTTTTTCTATATTTATTTTTACTACAGGCCCTTCTATTTCATCGTTATAAGAATATAAATGGATTCCAATGTGTTCTGCAGCTATTGTTGCTCCAGTTACTGTTGATAGAACTACTGGTGCAACTGGAGAAACAGTACCAGTAGTTCTATCAACTGCTGATTCTGGTGCTCCAGTTGCAGATACTGTTGGTAGAACTGCTGATTCTGGTGCTCCAGTTGCAGATACTGTTGGTAGAACTGCTGATTCTGGTGCTCCAGTTGCAGATACTGTTGTAGTACTCATAGCATTGATTGAAGGTGGTGAACCTTGCTCGGTTGTAGATACATTAGGTGAACTAGTTGGCGTAACAATACTTGTTATACCACTGCCTAAACCAGATAAAGTACTCATAAATCCATTACTAGTAGATTGAGCCGGCTCGGACTGTGTAACCGCAATAGCTGGCCCTGTATTTGGTTGAGACGGAGACACTGTTCCTGATTTATCATTTCCAAACAAGTTACCTGTCTTAACACCTGTTGCCTGTTCTACTATATTTCCTGGTGCATTAGCAACTTTCGTTACAATATTTCCAAGTCCAGTTCCTATAGTTCCGAATAGACCAGTTAGACCCCCCTCACCTTCTTCTACACCGCCTTTCATAATTTTATTAATTCTTTTCTTCTTCAAAGTTCTCCGTTTTACCATTACTATATAATATATCCCAATATAATTAATAAATTCGTTTATAGATTATATAAAAATAACAATTCTATATTTATACAAATACTACAATGATGTTTTACCTAAATATTTTGTTGTTTATTATTATCCTATTTCTTTACATTCACGTTGTTTTTCAATATAAGCGTAGTGAGGATTTAGAAATATATGAAATGGATTATTCATCAAATGAACATTTACAAGAAGTCTGCGACATAAAACAACCCGTACTTTTTGAATATAAATCTGTCCAACCCGAGTTTTTCTCAAAAATTAATTATGATAATCTATCTGAATTGACAAATGATGTCAGAGTAAAGGATATTAATGATTATTGGGAAACTGATGACGCAGTGGATTACATAATTTTGCCATTCCAAAGTGCTGTTAATTTAATGAGAACTGATGCAAAGGCCAAATATTTTACCGAAAACAATGAGGATTTTTTAGAGGAATCCGGACTTTTGAAATCTTACCAGTCAAATGATACCAATATTAAACCAAATTTTGCTGCAATATGTAAATACGATATTTGTACTGCTTCTAAAAACACGGTTACCCCTCTAAGATACCATACAGGATACCGTCAATTTGTATGTGTTAATTCTGGTAAAATACAGGTTAAAATGACACCATGGAAGAGTTGCAAATATTTGTATCCTAATAAGGATTTTGAAAATTACGAGTTTCGTTCTCCAGTAAATGTTTGGAAACCACAGAAAAAATACCTTCACGAGATGGATAAGGTGAAATTTTTAGAATTTGAAGTATTGGAGGGATTTATGCTTTTTATACCCCCATATTGGTGGTACAGCATAAAATACGAATCGGAGAACGATACGGTTGTTTCTGAGTTTACATATAATTCTGCTATGAATTTATTAGCAAATTCACCGGACCTCGCTAAGTATTATTTACAGCAATATAATATTAAGAAACGTATTACCAAGACTTTGGAACTACAAGAACAGAATAAAGAGGAAAATGAATTAGAAGAATCAGAAGAAAATACCGAGTCTAGTAAAGAGAACATAGTAATGGAACAAACGGAAAAATCTGAGAAACATGTTAAACAGTTACAAGATTTAATTTCATGAGTCTGTTAAAGCATTTTTATCCACGGTTACTTCTTTCAATACATTTTTCATAATTTTATCTAATTGTTTAGTTTCTTCTTCCCTGGTATACCCACCTAATGAACTCAGCGATATTTTCATGAATTCATTATTTTCCGGAGTATCTAGTGTTACGTAATCTGGATTCTCAGCTTGCCATGCTGGTAACTGTTCCAGATTTTTTCTTGCTATACGATTTACGATGGTTTTTAATTTAGTTTTTTCTTGATTATCTTTTTCCCATGTATCTTGGTTTTTTATATAGACAGTTTCTCGTTTATAATCTGTACAATGAAGTGGACGTTCGTATACATCCAACTCTTTTAGTTTATTTATGAAAATTCTGGAAATACCGACAACATAACCTAATTTTCCTGTGGCTTCTAAGTCAGATACATTGAGATTCAATGAATCTACGAAGTCCGTTATACTGATAGCGTCTTTACATTGCTCGTTTAAAAAGACATTCAGGTTGAAACTATTGTTAGTTGTATTATTTTGAATCAAAGTAGTGTTGGTATTGTTTTTAAGAACATTGTTTAATTCCATTGCCTGTTCTTTTAATACCTCTTTTAATTCATTAGATTGTTCTTTTAGAACATCTTTAATTAATTCTTTCATTGATTGAATAGATAAACTAAATTCGTTTTTAACTACATATTCCTGCTGATTAAGTTGTGGTTTTTCACCAGTGCACTTTTTTTTATGCCTACATAATGCCATTCTGTATGAAAACGATTCATTGCAGGTTGTGCATTTATGGACATTTTTTAATTCAGTTACGTTATTGGTTACATTTCGTTGATGCTTCTTTGTATTTTCATGTTTTACAAAATCTTTTTTATTAGCGGTTATGTAGTCACATAATTCACAATAAAACTTTTTGGGGGGTTCAGTAAGGGGATTTTGGGATTTATTTCTGGACATTTTATAAAATACAGTTACAAAAAAAATCCCTAAATGTTCCGCAGAAAAATGTTTAAAAATTTTGTGCAGTCAAAGTATTTAATATTTTTATTGTGTACTGCATATCAATGTATTTTTGTTTTTTGCAGTGTTCTCAACTATTTTCCTTTTGCCAAAAAGAAAAAAAGACAAAAATAAATGTCCAAAAATAAATTTGTACCTGATTTCTTTTTTCTTGTTTTATTAAATAATTACATAAAACTATTTAATTAAAAGTAGAAAAGAAATATTATCTTACAAAAATCCCATATTTATCCCAAAAAATCCCCAAATAAGATTTAATATTTTTATATTTCTGACACTAATTATGCTTTCTTTTTATCAAAATAAAAAGTATTTACTGATATATTAGTTGGGATATTGTAACGGGATAATGGGACAATAAACAGGATATGAAAAAAAGGTGTGATATGAAACAAAAAGTTGTTTTTACAAAAATAGTTAATCACTCGTATAATAAATATTTCGCAGTCCATATTTTTCAATACATTTATTTAAAAAGCACTCGCATTTTGCGCATGGTTTAGAGTTAAGGAAACTATCCGATTTTTCTCCGCGACCAAACCGCATAACATACATGTCAGAGTCCTTTAATTTACTGTAATCTCCTAAGACTCTTACTACGTTTTCTTCTGCATGTATATTCTTAGATTCTCTAATATAAGTATTATGATATGTTTTATTACATATACTACGGTAACCAATACGATTCGTTGCTTCCGCGATTATCTTACCACGATTTACTAGGACCGCCACATGAACCAAGTTATTTACAGTTCTCAATTTTACTGTTTTAGGGTCAACCATAAAACGCTCCAAAATTTCATTAATTTGAGAATTCGGCATTTTTAATTAAAACACTATTTGTATTTTTGTATCAATTTTTTGTAATTTTGTATTATTTTTTGTATAAATAAATTATAATGGAACACATATCAAAAACAGATTTACCAATTTGTTTTTATTCTAGTTTTATTTTTATAACTAATGCAGTCATAGCTTTTTATTATAAATATTACAAATACGGATTTTTGTTTTCATTCTTGTTCATTACCTCTATAATTGTTCATTCAAATAATGATATAAATTCATACGCAATGATTCTTGATAAAATCAATATTTTGTTGATAGTGTTGTATGGTGGATATGTGTTTTATAAAAAATCACTGTTCATTGAAAATGCGCTTCAATATTTGTTTTCAATAATAATAATATCGTGTTTTTTATTAACAATTTATTTATATTGTTATGGTTATTTTTTTAAAAGTTATTGTTTCTACAATGATATAGATTTAGCAAACTATTATCAATCCGTTTTACATTATATTTCTAGTTTTGGACACCATTTGATTGTACTACTATAATTATTACAATTAATTATCTAATAATATATTTATTTATAATATATGATTAAAGCTGTACGTGAGTTTATAATATCCACAATAGTATTATTGATTCTAGATGGATGTTATATTTATTCTACTAAAAAAATGTTCTCTGACCAAATCATTAATATCCAGCGCGTAGTAATGCAAATTAAACCTTTGGGAGCGATAGTATGTTATATTTTATTAATTGGTGGATTAAATTATTTTATTATTCAAAGAAATCGTTCAGTATTGGAAGCCTTCTTCTTAGGATTTGTTGTTTATGGGGTTTATGAAAGCACAAATTATGCCACATTAAAAAAATGGACTAGTGAGATAGCTATCATGGATACATTTTGGGGAGGTACACTTTTTGCACTAACAACGTATTTAACTTATGCGTTAGCATAAAGAAAGGGAACCTACGGTTCCCTTTTGAACCCTCCCTTTTTCATTTTAGACCTTTTTTCATTTTAAACGCTGATTATTTATAGACCTTTTTTCATTTTAGACCTTTTTTCATTTTAAACGCTGATTATTTATAGACCTTTTTTCATTTCAAACGCTGATTATTTATAGACCTTTTTATAAATAATAATCACTTATACAGTTTCTTAATTTTTCTCGCCACTTTCATAAGAACCCAAATATTTTTTAATCACATCCAAAGTAGCTAAAAACGGTAGGTTACTGAAATTTATATTAATAAATTATTAATAAACTATAAATACTTTTTTTAATGCAGTATACCTTTATTATTTTTATAAATAATGTTCAAAGAAAAAGGAAGGTGGTTAGAGAAATTTGAAACCATAATATTAATTTATTTTTCTAATACTATTATATAATGTCTTCCTCAACAAAAGAAGGTATTGAACAAGCCATAAAAAACGAAAATGAAGATTACAAGGATTATTTAGAAAAACATAAAGAGTGGATTAAGGGGGAAAAGGAATCGCTAAAAGAAGCAATAGCTTTAGTAAACAAACCAAACAATTATATTGAGAAGGGCATGTATATACCATTTCATACAAAAGAACAAAAAAAAGCCATGATTGCGTCACATAGGAAACATTCTGCTGGTTTTATAGAGTATTACGAAAACGGTTTGAAACAACGAAAGGCACATCATCAAAAAACAATGAAAGAATTGCGTGAAAAAATGAAGGTTATTTCTACAAGAAAAAAATGCCCCAAAGGAACTCGTAAAAATAAAGCAGGGGATTGTGTAAAGAAATAATAATACATAGGAAATCGTTTCATAAAATTTTGTCAATTTTTATGTAAAACAATAGAATTAACAAGCAAAGGAGGGGTCGTAGGGGAACCTTGGTTCCCTACATATTTCCTACAAAAATCATCTATTGATAACTGCTTAATTTCGCACTTACCAATACATTTACATATAAGCTCGGTCTTTTGCTCATCAGGTTCTAATCCCCAAATATCATAAAAAGCATCCGATAATTCATCATTAGCAAATTCAATCTCTAATTTTTCATCATTTACCGATCCTCCCAAATCTTCTATACGGTCTAGCCAAATTGGCGATTTAGAAGCATAATAGGTCCACTGATAATAAAACTCACTTTTTATATCTGAATAAGGCGTTTCAAACAATGTATTGTATTCAGTGCGGATTCCATACTTACAAACGATATTTAAATAAAATCGGGCCTTCTCTCTTTCAGGTAAGACCGTTTTATATTCCACAATATCATTTTCCTTACATTGGATAATAAATTTAAATTTACTTACTCCATGAATAAGTGGTTCAATATCCTTACTAAAATACGATTTTACAAACTGACATATTTGATAATTACGAGAACATAGCGTCATTATCAAGGTTCCAAGAAGAAATTCATTTTTAGGTTGCGAAAATAATTTTTTGATATCTAGGTTCTCCGATTTATAAAAATTCTCATAAATCATTTCTAGGTATTCAAATATATCTTTTTCAAAACCACTATAAAATATTTCATATGCCCAAAATAAAGATTCTTTGGTGTTTTTTTCCAACATAGATAACAGCAATGATTGTTTTACCCATATTACCGGATATAAATATCGTGTAAATACAAGTTTTTCCATAGTTAAGTTTTTTACTGTTTATTTAGATAGTTTATAAATAAACAAGAATCAATTTTTTGGTATAGAATAGAGAAAATAAGGTACCAAATATAAAGAAAAAAGGAAAATTAAAATATTTGCATTCAAACTTAAACCGGCCAAAATAGAACTTAGTAAGACCGTAAAAATCATCATTAGAGCATCATTTAAAAGGACGGAAGGTCCAGATTCTTTGGCATAATCTTTAAAGGTGTCTAAAATCGCGCTACGACCTCTAGGTACCGACATAAATAATTGTGCAAACAAAAGGTCATGCGTTATTTGTACTATTACTGTTAAAAAAAGAAACGATAAAAGTGAGTATTTGGTAAAAATAAAATGGTAAAAATGTCTTACTAAAACAACTCCTAAACTTATACTTAATACATCAGCTAAAACCCCGGAAATTCCATATTTGTGGTACCAATCTGTAAGAGAAACCGATTTAACTTGTCCTAAAATTAATCGTAAAATAACTAACAAGTCAATAATCAATGCTGCAGTAATAATCGGTAAATAATCAGAGGTATTATTAAAATTAGAAATATCCTTAAAAATCATATATAATAATATGTGATTTTTACAATTGCTAAATCATATGAGACCCATACCCATACCATAAAATAATAGATAAAATACTACCAATGACGAATCCATTACCGGCACCAGCAAGAGTTTTACCCATCAAGTAATAGAACGCAACGGGGAAAAGTAAGTAGGATAAGAAAATGTAAAACGCCATGATACCAATAAACTTATTAAAAGAAGCAGGATTCATGACTTTTAATATAATTTATAAGAATATTTTTTTCAAAAATTAAAATCATGAATAAATCGTTTATAAAAAGTTGTATACGTATTTTGTAATTTATCAAATCGCATATTAAATTTTCCATCTAAAAAACGATTATCTATACTCTCAATAACAATACGGTCTTGTAACATTGTTTTATACATCATATTTCTAAAAATTCTATCTCCTAAACCATTTTTCCAGAAATTACGATATGTTTTTACAAAGAGAATACTTTTTTCTTCTGTTACAGGTAAAGCAAATGTAACCACTGTGTTAACATAATTTCCAAATATGATTCTCGCAACAGTTGTATGTGGTAGAATAAATTCATTTTCTACAGTTAAATTAGAAACCGTAAAACATTTGCGTGCCAAAGAATCATGCCCAGATTCATATTTATAGGAGGTTTTAAAATGATGCGGCGCAATCATTTTCGGAGGGTATTCTTCTATGGGCGCAGGATTTTTCGTATTACCAAACGTGTGGACAAACCCAATATGCATTATATCTAGTGAATTTTCGGTTAAAATACGGGAATAACATTTAAAGTCCATTTTTAAGAATACGACAGAATCATTACGCGAAACTTCTTCTTCTTCAAATAAATTTGTTTTTACGGAATCATCAGTACTATTTACTCTTATGTCAGAATAGGTATTCAAATAAACCCAGCCGTTTTTTTCTACGATTTTATATTTTGAAAGATAAAATATTGGCGATGGATGGAAATTAATTCCGGGTATTGTTGTCAGAGTTCCGGTTTCATTGAACTCATAACCATGATAGGGACATACGATTTTATTATTACATATTTTTCCTTGTGATAGTGATGCACTTTTATGAGAACAGACATCATCTAATGCTACATAGGAACCATCTATGGTTTTCCATACCACATAATTTTTATTCCATACTGTTATTTTTTCAGGTTTATTAATTGTAAATTCAGAATCTATCCCTACTACATACCACTGTAAATCATACTTATCCTGGTCGCTAAGTTCACTGTAATCTAATTTAGGATAATCATATATTTTTTGTGTCTCTACGATTTGTTCCTTGTTTTTATTATTACTGATTATAGATTTGAAGGTTTTCTTAATAATATTAGGTATAATAATTCCAAATGGCTCAGTGAAATAAAATAAAGACCACACTATTATAATTACTGATTTGAAGTACATTATAATTAATCCACAAAAATCTTTATTTTATTTCCATAATATATAAATATGAAATCCAGAAGATATACTTCTTATAAAAAACGTAATGGTTTAAAAAGAAGAAAAACTATTTCCGTAAGTAGATTAAATAAAACATATTCTGTGGAAAGAATGAAAAATAGTAAAACAAGTAAAATCAGTAAAACAAGTAAAAATAATAGTAATAAGTCTATGATGGTAACCTTTTTCTTTGAAATGTTAAACACTGTAAAATTATATCATTGGAAAACCAAGTCATACGCTCAGCATAAAGCCACGGATGAATTATACCAAAATTTAAATGAAAATATAGATAGATTTGTGGAAGTATGGCTAGGAAAAGAACAAACTAGAATTCAAATGATAGAAAAAAAGTTAGATATTTTGGATTATTCCAAGGTAGATGATTTTAAAGTTCGCATCCATAAATATAGGGACATGTTAACTAGTATGAATAATATTTTTGATGAAAAAATAGATTCGGATTTATTAAGTATTCGTGACGATATATTGGTTAACATAAATCAATTCTTATATTTAATGAGCTTCCATTAGGGGAATCTAAGGTTCCCCTATGACCCCTCCTTTTTATTTATTATTCATGTGCTGAATTTTAATGTAACTAAGCATATTAAAGTTTTTAAATGCGCAAATGTAAGAAGAGGGATCGCAGGGGAACCTACGGTTTCCTTTAAATCCTTCCCTTTTATTTATTATTCATATGCTGAATTTTAATGCAAGTAAGTATATTAAAGTTTTTACATGCGCAAATGCGCAAATGTAAAAGGAGGGGTCGCAGGTAGCTAAAAACGGTAGGTTACTGAAATTTATATAAATAAATTATCAATAAACTATAAATACTTTTTTTACTGCAGTATACCTTTATTATTTTTATAAATAATGTTCAAAGAAAAAGGAAGGGGGTTAGGGGGAAACCTACGGTTTCCCTCTAGTCGCAGGGGAACCTAAGGTTCCCTGCTAGTATATTGACTCATCATACCATTAATACTAGGAATATAATTAAGTCCATTTTTATGTCGTCCATGTAACTCCTTAAAACACATATTTTTAAGAGAACGTCTCTCTTTACTTATTTGCATTCGCTGCTTAAATACTTTTTTCCAATGCCTCTGGATTAATCGTATCCAATGAGTTTTTAAAACCACAGAATAGGTTTCATCTTCCAAAATACAAAGCTTCATAATATGAATTTTTGCGTTTTCCACACGAACAATACTGTATTTAGCAAGATAATCTCGTATTTTCTGAAAAGGATACCGAAAGAACATTGAGGGAGAAACAGAATTTACCATAATTAAATAATTTGAACTAGTACGTTTGGCTAACCCAATATAATAGTGGTCATGTGGTTTCTCACTATAAATATGATATGAATCCTCTTGGTACAATTCATCATAATCATCGTCAACATCAAACTCTCCAAAATCGTCACTATCATAATCACTTCCTATTTCATTATCAGTACCACTTTCACTAGCATTCAAATCGTTAATAATTATTTCAGAGGAATCATCCAATGTGTTTACTGTTTCATTATCATCTTCAGAGTCAGACTCGTTATACATTTTAGTAGGTTTATATTTATAATACAACCATATTATAATTTTTATAAATCAATTTTTTTAAATCCCAATAATATATATAAATGTCATCTTATAATCCAAGTAATTCACCAGAAATTCCTGCTCCACTTATTACCAATACCATACCATTAATACCAAGGCCACCTGATAATACAACTTCTAGCGCTCTAAATCCTAAAACAACAAAAGATAAAATAGAATCAAAAACCAACCCACTTCAGTATTATGTAAAAGCATCCTTTATGATAACTTATATTTTATTATTAACCACCGCAACAATAACATTCATAGAGGCAATGAGAACAAATATTCCCGAAGTTCGCCATGTTCTTAATTTAGAAACCTGTATCTCTATTGTCGCCGGTTATTTTTATTCTATTTTTATAAGTCAAATAGAAGGTTATGGAAAAGAAGATAAACCCGTTGATTGGTCAGATTTAACAAAAACCAGATATATTGATTGGACAATTACCACACCACTAATGTTATTAGCGCTATGCGTAGTTTTGGGTAGTAATATCAATAAAAAAGTAAATATATACTCATTAATGGTAATATTGATACTTAATTATACAATGTTATATACTGGTTATTTAGGTGAAACACAAGTAATTAGCACATTGACTGCATGTATTGTAGGATTTATTCCATTTATCATTATGTTTTATGTGATTTATGAATATTTTGTAAAACCCAAGTATAATTTCGCCAACTACGTATTATTTGGTGTTTATACGAGCGTATGGAGTTTGTACGGGATAGTTTATTTATTAAAGGAGGAATATAAAAATATTTTCATGAACATATTAGATTGTATTGCCAAATGTCTAATCGGGTTAGGATTATGGGCTTACTATAGTCGTATTATAATACTATAATTACACTAGCTGAAAACGGTAGGTTACTGGAATTTATATTAATAAATTATCAATAAACTACAAAATACTTTTTTTACTGCAGTATACCTTTGTTATTTTTATACACCCTTGAAGATTTAAAATGGAACGCCTTTCAGGCGTTCTACTAGATTTTCACGGGCAACGTTTCCGATAATGAATTAAAAGGTAAATCTCCGTAGGAGATTTATCCCATTTTAAATCTTCATCGGTGTAAACAATGTTCAAAGAAAAAGGAAGGGGGTAAGGGGGGAAACCTACGGTTTCCCTCTAAATTACACATACAAACTCTGCGAAGTCAAAACATACTTTAAAATCATGCCTTCTATTTGGTTCAATTTATACAATAAATCAATTGCACCAACTATCTCACAAATATTCATTAGTTCCTTAGAAACGGTCACTATTTTCATCATAGCCTTGGTAAAATCACCAATGGATATTTCCTTCTCCGATAAAACGTTTTGAATAAAATATTTACACTCCTCCTCTGAAGTACAATCACACCATTGCATAGAGAAATCTATCATATCAAATATCATTGCATTTTCATATCGTATACCAGTACGAACATCTAGTTCATTTTCTCGGGATTCTAATTCCTTGTAGTTTTTCATAATAGTTTGAATTCCGTTTCTCAAAATCGTATCCGGTGTGTTGGGAATACTGGTTCTCATATCTGCAGGTATCTTAATATCAGTAAAACATGAGAATAAACCAATCAATTGTTTAGAAGTGAAATCCGCGAAATACGAATTTTCTGCCATAAATTTGGATAGAGGTAATGGGTGAACTTCTGCGATATTGGATGCAATATTTCCCACCAAAGTAAGACGGTAATTTTTGTCTCTATTCAAGTTTTCCAAAAACCCGCCTTCCACCATAATTTTACATACATTATCCGTTTGCTCCTTAATAAATTGTTCCAAATATTCAATGGAATCTAATTGTTTCACATAATCCTTTTCTAATTGGCTAAGCTCTTTTATTTTCACTACGTCTTCCATCAAGGTTCTATATTCGTTTTTAATAGCATCCATATCTCTTTCTGCCTCTTTCTTCTTCTTATTTACTGTTATCTTAAACTTCATTTCCAATGAAATATATTTTTCACAAATATCCATAGGAGTCTTACTATGTTGAATTGTTTGACGCTTATTGTACAATTTTTGACTAATTTCATTCAGGACATTTGTCGCTTCCTGAATGGTAACGGAAATCTGATTATGAATCATACTCTTCTCGGAAAACTTATGAAAGTCGCAGGATTGCCCATTCTTGAGCAAATTCAAAATAAGACCATAAGAAATATGAAACTTAGATACTAGTTTTTGAGGTACACCACCAAGAATTGTCTTATAGTCGGTAAGGGACGGTGGTCTAAACAAATTATTACAATGAACAACATGACCAACTGTATCTATACCACGTCGCCCTGCGCGACCCGCCATTTGGGTATATTCATGGGCCATTAAGAAACGCTCTCCATTTCCATCAAACTTAGTAAGACTT
>Ga0304728_1001659_pt1 | contig 15396 bp, 11 predicted proteins | sample C_130625_MF_Meta_FD_190476 | JGI IMG/M metagenome (GOLD analysis project Ga0304728, IMG submission 190476) | Freshwater microbial communities from Lake Croche, Canada to study carbon cycling - C_130625_MF_MetaG (v2) (version 2) | ecosystem: Environmental > Aquatic > Freshwater > Lake | place... | reverse complement strand
ACTGGTGCAACCGGAGTAACCGGTGCAACTGGGGTAACTGGTGCAACCGGAGTAACTGGCGCAACTGGAGTAACCGGCGCAACCGGAGTAACGGGTGTAACTGGTGCAACGGGTGCAACCGGAGTAACTGGTGTAACCGGCGCAACCGGAGTAACTGGTGCAACCGGAGTAACCGGCGCAACTGGAGTAACCGGAGTAACCGGAGTAACCGGAGTAACTGGTGCAACTGGGGTAACTGGTGCAACCGGAGTAACCGGTGCAACTGGGGTAACTGGTGCAACCGGAGTAACGGGTGTAACTGGTGTAACGGGTGCAACCGGAGTAACCGGCGCAACTGGAGTAACCGGTGCAACTGGTGCAACTGGTGCAACTGGAGTAACTGGTGTAACCGGAGTAACCGGCGCAACTGGAGTAACCGGCGCAACTGGAGTAACTGGTGTAACCGGAGTAACTGGTGCAACCGGAGTAACCGGCGCAACTGGAGTAACCGGCGCAACCGGTGTAACAGGTTCCGCTGGCGTATTAGCTGTAACAACAATTGGAACAAGTGGAGCCGCAACATTAACAGGTACAACATTAAACATTCCGCAATATTCATTAACTGGTACTGCTGTAACCTCTTTTTCAGGAGGAACAACAGGATTAACACCTAGTACAGGTACAACTGGTGCTGTTACTTTAGGTGGAACATTAATACCAACAAATGGTGGAACAGGCGTAAATACAACCCCTACTGCAAATCAAATATTGGTAGGAAATGCAAATGGAACTTATTCTTTAGCTACCATTGCAGCAGGTACAAATATTCAAATTACAAATACTGGAGGTGTATTAACTATATCAGCTCCGAATGGAGTTGGAAATGGTTCTGCATATCTTCCAGCGTCTTTTGCAACAGCATTAAATTTTACATCATCAGGTACATTCACGGTTCCTGCAAATGTAACTACCGTAACAATTGAAGCTGTTGGTGCTGGAGGCGGAGGTGGCGGTGCAGGTGCAAGTAATTCTAACCAAAGAAATGGTGGAGGCGGCGGAGGTGGCGGTGCAGGAGAATTTCAAGGTATAGTGCTCTCTGTAACGCCAGGATCAGTTATTACATACACAATTGGCACAGGAGGTGCTGGTGGAAATGGTGCTACAAATGCAAGTACTACAATTAGTGGATTACCAGGTAGTACAGGAGGTTCCACAAATGTTAGCTATGGAGGGGTTACAATATTAAACGCAAAAGGTGGAGCAGGTGGAACCGGTGGTTTCGGATCAATATGGAATGGTAGTACAGGATTTAATGGTAATGGGGGTACAGGAGGAAATGGAGGTTCAACAACCCCTTCAACACTATATCCTCACCAAGTTGTAGGAGGCATTGGATCAGTTGGTTCACCAGGAAATACTACTAATGGGGGTGGTATAGGTGGAACTGGCGGAATTGCAAATCAAATTACTGCGGCAAAAATTACAAATAATGGCAATGGAGGTACAGGAGGCGATGGAAATACATTCGCATCTGGCAATCCAGGTAATACAGGAACAAATGGAGGAATAACAATAACCTATTTCTAGCAATAAAAAACCCACCAAAATCTTGGTGGGTTTTTTAATATCTTATCAGCATATTTTTTAGAAAAATCTACCCATTAATCTACCCCATTTTATCAACCCTTTTCGTCCCCGCATACAACTCATATTCCAATAACCTGCAATCAATCGTTGCATTGTAAAACTCAATTCTTCTACTTGGTTTTAAGCGAATTTTTTTGGCTAAATCTAAGTTACCCGTAAACACATATCCTGTATATCCGCGGCATTTATTTTTCAAGAAATCTCCCATGCGCGCATAGGTAGCATTTAATTCTATTTCATCGCCCAATCGTTCGCCATACTCTGGATTGAACATGATTACAGCGCCTTCTGCTTTTGGTATTGAGGTTGATTCAAAATCACACACTTCAAAATCTATTAAGTGCTCCACTCCCGCTACTGATGCATTTATTTTTGTTATTTCAATGGCTTTATCACTCAAGTCAGATGCGATAATTTTTAAACCTGGCACATCAATGATTTGCTCATTTAATAGCGCTCTTTGTTTGGTATACATTGCTGCTTCGTATCCTAACAAATGCATAAACGAATAATTGTTGCGCAGTAATCCTGGTACCCTATTCGTAGCTATTAATGCGGCTTCTATTGCCAGTGTTCCTGATCCACACATTGGATTGATAAACGGTGAAGTTTTATTCCATTTAGTGGATAAAATAGTGGCTGCTGCTAAGGCTTCTAACATAGGTGCTTTACCCGGTAGTTTTCGATAGCCGTGTTTGGCTAGTGTTTCTCCTGATGTATCTAAAAAAACTTCTGCTTCTTCGTGCTTCCAAAATAAATACACAACTGCTCCAGACAATTCAGATCCTGTTGATGGACGCTGTTCTGTTGCTTCTCGCATGCGATCTACTACAGCATCTTTCACGCGCAAATTGGCAAATAAATTTGTTTGTATGGTAGGATGAAACACATTACTGGTTACTGAAAAATAACCTGTAGGCGCAATCAATTTTTCCCAATGTATGGTTACTAATTGTTTGTATAATTCGTCGGGATCATTACAAATAAACGCTTTCAACGAATACATTACCTGACTCGCACATCGTAAATTTAAATTCAGTCTAATACAATCTTCAACTGTTCCTGTTAATTCAACCCCTGTTTGAAATACCCGATCTACTGTAAATCCTAGCGCAACGACTTCTTTTTGCAACGCATTTGCGAGCCATTTATGACAGGTGATGATAATTTTTCGATTTTTAGTAAATACTTGCATAACAACAAACTTAAGTCAATCTAAAAAATCCCTTCTATTTATTTAGATAAAAGAGTAATTTGAACTTGTTATTAGCCCATTAAATCATTCAAATTGAACCACCATGGATAAACGTAGTTTTTTAAAAGGTCTTACTCTTGCAGGTTTAAGTGTTCCTTTATCTGCCAAATCTTTTGAATCTTTAATGAGATACGCCAACAACAAAAAACCTAACGAATTAGCCGTAGATGAGGCTTTTTGGGAGGGTATTAAGGGTAAGTATCGTTTAAAACCAGAATATATTAATCTTGAAAGTGGTTACTATAATATTTTACCGCAAGAAATTCTTGAAAAATATATTGAACATATTCGTGAGGTAAATTTACAAGGCGCCTATTATATGCGCACAGTTCAGTTCGATAATAAAAAACTAATGGCCAATAAAGTGGCTAAAATTGCGGGCTGTAGTACCAATGAATTAATCCTTACCCGAAACACGACCGAATCTCTTGATATGGTTATTGGTGGCCTTAATTGGCAAGCTGGTGATGAAGCTATTATGGCCGAACAAGATTATGGTGCGATGCTTGATATGTTTAAACAAGTGAGTAGAAAATATGGTACTATCAATAAAATAGTATCTGTTCCAAATCATCCTAATTCCGATGATGAAATTGTTCAGTTATATGCCAATGCCATCACACCAAAAACAAAACTGTTAATGGTGTCGCACATGATTAATATTACGGGGCATATTTTACCAGTTCAAAAAATATGCGATATGGCGCATGCCAAAGGTGTTGAAGTGCTTGTTGATGGCGCGCACGCTTTTGCGCATTTTCAATACAATATTCCAGACCTACATTGCGACTATTATGGTGCGAGTTTACACAAATGGTTGAGTGTTCCATTGGGTGTAGGTATGCTGTATGTAAAAAAAGAAAATATCAAAAAAATATGGCCTTTATTAGCCGATGGAAATTTAGACTTGAATGATATTAGCAGATTAAATCATTTGGGTACACATCCTGTACACACCGATTTAGCCATTGCCGATGCGGTTGATTTTTACGAAAAATTAGGGCCTGAAAATAAAGAAGCTAGACTTAAATATTTACAACAATACTGGACTAGTAAAGTACGCAATCAGGGCAATGTACTAGTGAATACACCTGTTGACCCTAAACGTTCTTGTGCTATTGCCAATGTGGGTATTAAAGGAATGGCTCCTGGATTATTAGCCGAAACTCTTTTAAAAAAATATAACATTTACACCGTTGCAATTGATGGTGCAAATGTTCATGGTTGCAGAATTACGCCGAATGTATTTACATCGCCCAAAGAATTAGATGTTTTGGTGAAAGCTTTATTGGAGTTAGGATAATATTTTTTTAAAAGCTCCATAACGAAATTGGTTAAGGACAAAAAACGCAATCAATTCAGCGCAAAAAAAAGCCTTCCAGAATTAACTGAAAGGCATGTACTTTAGGGAGTACGTAATTATAATTAGTTATTGTTAATACGATCTCTGTTTAGTTGTCTTTGACTTACTTTTTTGGCTGGATGTAGCACATACATTAAAACAGCAAAACCAGCGTAGAATAATAGCATCTCGTTCATGTCTTATCTTTTAGTTTGATTGTTTGTTTACATTGTAAAAGAACTATTTAAAATAGCTATAGAAAATACCAAGTACTGGGTATTTTTGAAGGAAAGGGCGTAAATTTGCCTATCGTATATTAGGAAATAGGAAAAATGCAAGAGAAATTAAAGGAGTTCGCTAAAATATTTGATGGTGATTTTTATTTTGATACTACCATGCGTACTCTTTACGCTACAGATGCATCGGCCTATAGAGAAATGCCTTTAGCGGTGGCCATTCCTTACAATGATGGCGCAATCAAGCAATTAATTCAATTTGCACACGAAAACAATACGGCTTTAATCCCTAGAACTGCTGGCACTTCATTGGCTGGTCAAGTTGTAGGTAATGGCATTATTGTAGATGTGTCTAAGCATTTTACCAACATATTAGAAGTAAACGAAAAAGAGCACTGGGTGCGTTTGCAGCCTGGTGTAATTCGCGACGAACTAAACCTTCATTTAAAGCCTTTTGGCCTATTTTTTGGTCCTGAAACTTCTACTGCTAATCGTGCTATGATGGGTGGTATGGTGGGTAATAATTCTTGCGGATCTAACTCTGTTGTTTACAGAAGTACCCGTGAACATTTATTAGAGGTAAAAACCATTTTGAGTGATGGATCTGAAGCTTGCTTTAAAACCATTTCAATAGATGATTTTCACAACAAATGCGAAGGGAATAATTTAGAATCAAACATCTACCGTTCTGTTCGGTCTATGTTAAGTGATTATAATAACCAAGTAGAAATTAGAAAAGAGTTTCCAAAAAAATCAGTAGAACGCAGAAATACCGGATACGCGATTGATGTGCTATTAGACTCCGCTCCTTTTACTGCTGGCGAACAAGATTTTAATTTTTGTAATTTAATTGCAGGCTCAGAAGGCACACTTGCTTTTATTACAGAAATCAAATTAAACCTTGTTCCTATTCCACCAAAAGAAATTGGTTTACTCTGTGTGCATTTTAATTCTATTGACGAATCTTTACGCGCCAATTTAATTGCACTCAAATACCAACCAAGTGCCAGTGAATTAATTGACCATTATATTTTAGAATGTACCAAAGACAATATTGAACAAAGTAAAAATCGTTTTTTTGTTGAAGGAGATCCTGGCGCTATTTTGGTCATTGAATTTGCTAGAACGAATAGAGAAGAAATTATTGCTATTGCTAAAGATGTGGAAAATGATATGCGCGCTGCAGGATTGGGTTATCATTTTCCATTGTTGTTTGGAGCCGATACCAAAAAAATATGGACGCTTCGTAAAGCGGGATTGGGTTTGTTAAGCAATCTACCTGGCGATGCTAAAGCAGTACCTGTTATTGAAGACACCGCTGTTGATGTAAATGATTTACCAGCATATATTCGTGATTTTAATGAAATACTTACCAAGCACGGATTGCATTCTGTACACTATGCCCACGCGGGTTCTGGCGAAATTCATTTAAGACCTATTATCAATTTAAAAACGGTTGAAGGCAACCAACTATTTAGAACCATTGCCGAAGAAATTGCTACCCTAGTAAAAAAATACAATGGCTCATTAAGTGGCGAGCATGGTGATGGCAGATTAAGAGGTGAGTTCATAGAACAAATGGTTGGGTCAAAAAACTACCAACTGCTAAAAGAAATTAAAAATATTTGGGATCCCAAACACATATTCAATCCTAATAAAATTGTGGATACGCCATCAATGAATACGATGTTGCGTTACACACCGGGTCAACAAACACCTAGCTTCCCTACTGTTTTTAGGTACCATAACCAAGATGTATTGCAACATGCCGAACAATGCAATGGTTCGGGTGATTGCCGCAAAACAGCGCTATCTGGTGGCACCATGTGTCCATCGTTTATGGCTACTAGAAACGAAAAAGATACTACACGAGCAAGAGCAAATATTTTACGAGAATTTTTAACGCATTCCAATAAAATAAATTGCTTCGATCATAAAGAAATTTATGATGTGATGGATTTGTGTTTGAGTTGCAAAGCTTGTAAATCGGAATGTCCTTCTAATGTAGATGTAGCCAAATTAAAAGCCGAATTTTTACAACAATACTACGATGCCAATGGCGTGCCTTTTAGGTCGAGAATGATTGCGCAATTTGCCACTGTTTCTAAACTAGGTTCAATAGCACCAAGTATTTATAACTTTTTTCAAACCAATAAATTCTTGAGTACTCTGGTTAAAAAAACAGTTGGTTTTGCTGTTGAAAGATCAATGCCTCTATTGCATACCACCACTTTACAAAACTGGTTAGCCAAACATAAAAAACAAACCCAAACTAGTAATAGCAAATTGGTGTATTTGTTTTGCGATGAATTCACTAATTATAACGACACCCAAATTGGCATCAAAGCCATTTTATTATTAGAGAAATTAGGGTACGATGTTGTAATACCTAATCACGTAGAAAGCGGCAGAGCAAGGCTTTCAAAAGGATTAATTAGGGAAGCCAAAAAAATAGCTTCAAAAAACGTAGCCTTATTACATCCTATTATTAATGCCGAAACGTCTTTAATTGGTATAGAACCTTCTGCGATATTAACTTTTAGAGACGAGTACCCAGACTTAGTAGACGATGCGCAATTGGCAGATGCAAAAGCTTTGGCTAAAAACGTTTTTTTAATTGATGAATTTATATCCGCAGAAATTAGCAAAGGAAATATTCAAGCTGGTTCATTTACACAAGCAGCAAAAACCATTCAATTACACGGACACTGTCAACAAAAATCAATTTCATCAATCGATCATTCTGTAAAATTATTATCACTACCTGCTAACTATTCTGTACAAGTAATTCCTTCTGGATGCTGTGGTATGGCCGGCTCTTTTGGATACGAAAAAGAGCACTACGAACTGTCGCAACAAATTGGAGAACTGGTATTATTTCCAACAGTGCGAAAACAAGATGCTTCGGTAATTATTGCTGCACCTGGCACAAGTTGTAGACACCAAATTAAAGATGGTACCAATAGAAAAGCATTGCACCCTGTAGAGGTATTATTTGAGGCACTTAATTAATAAAAGCTATGGAATTGCAAATAAAATCAATTACAGTTTCATCAGTATCTGCACTTTCTGAATTAGCCATTACTATTTACAAACAACACTATTTACAACTCTGGAACGAAGGCGGCGCCGATTGGTATATGCACCAATACGCTTATCCTATTGATGTGTTAACAGCTGAATTAAATGACGAAAACAACCAGTACTATTTTGTTTATGAAAACGATATTCGCATTGGCTATTTAAAACTTAAACTATCTACTAAATTAGTCAATAATGCTTTAGAAATAGAAAGAATTTATCTTGATAAAATCCATACAGGAAAAGGGTTTGGTAAAAAAATAATGGCATTTGCCGAGTCAATAGCTATCGCTCAAAATAACACTAGCTTGGTTTTAAAAGCAATGGATTCTAGCAAAGATGCTATTGCTTTTTATGAAAAAATGGGCTTTGAAATTATTGCAAGTTCTACACTTTCTTTCGAGTTAATGAAACCTGCTTTTCGAGGTATGGTTACCCTTCAAAAAAACATCCAATAAAGAAAATTAATCTGTTGCAATTAATTGAATACCTGTTTTGGTAAAGGCAATTTTTTGTTGCTTATACAATCCGCCAATAGTCATTTTAAATACTTTTTTGCTCATGCCAAAAAAATCGTAAATCTCTTGTGGTTCAGATTTATCATGATATGGCAAGTAACCATCATGCTCTTGTAATAAGCGTAATACTTTTGCGCCTTCGTCTTCTACTTTTTGAAAACCTGGCTTTCCTAGTACCACATCAATTTTATTGTCGGGGCGAATGGTTTTAATAAATCCTTCTAATTTTTCGCCAATTATTAAGTCTCTGTAAATTTCATTGGTATGTAATAACCCTATGTGTTGGTTATTAATTATCATAGCATATCCTAACTCGGTTTGTCTGTAAACGATTAGCGATACAATATCTTTTTCTTTGACTGTTAGATTATCGTTTTTAAGAACGGCATCAATTTTTTCAGTTGCTGCTACCCTTCCGGTCATTTCATCTAAATACAATTTAACTAAGTATTCTGCACCTAGTCGCATGCCACCTAATTGTTTTGAAACAGGCACAAACAAATCTTTCATCAAACCCCAGTCTAAAAAAGCTCCTTGTTTGGTTACTTCTACCACTTTCATTTTAACAATATCTCCAACAACTGCTTTGGCTATTTGTGTGGTTGCTATTAAACGATTATCGGAATCATGGTAAATTAGCACTTTAATATCGTCTCCTATTTGTAAGCCTTGGGGTGCAAATCTTATGGGCAATAAGATGCCTTCGGCGCCATCATCTAAGTAAAATCCAAATGCCACTTTACGGCAAACCTTCATTGTATTGTATGCTCCTACCTCAATATTATTCATTCTTTCTGCTTTATTCAGCCTACAAAGTTACAATTGTTTGCGCTCTTGCGCGTATAAATACCTATTTAACACCAATGCCAGGTTCGATACTTAAAACAATTCAGGTTGTGGATGATCGTCTTTAGGTAGTTGCTCCCAAGACATTTCAATCGTTTTGCTAAAGTCTGTAAGCTTTGCTCCTACTGCTTTCCAGCCCATTACTTCCACCATATTGGCTACTTTAAATTTGGCTTTTCTAACCATTGCGCCTTTTCCAGACTGCACCACTAATATGGGCGTTGGATCTGAACTGATGGCTTCTAATCGGTTGCCTTCTCCATCTTTGATAAACAAAAACTTATTTTTTAAAGTAGTGGTTTCAATCTTAAAGCGTTTAATATTGAACTGTTGTTTGTCGTTGTCTAAATAAACTGCGGTGAATGTTTTTTCGGTATCAAACTTTTCAACTTGTAAAATTTTATCCATTTCAAAACGCTGTACGAGTTCAGTATCAGTTAATTCATAACTACCATCTTTGTAGAAAATAATTAATTTTTCGTCTTCAAAACTTCCAAGGTATTGACCTTTTGATTCGGTATTTAATCGGCCGAATTTTTCATCGTACCATAATTTCCTTCCTGCTAAAGTGCTTCTGCCTGCTTCTTTTAGTTTAACTGTTTTAATAGGATATTTTGTAACCTGGTTACCCATACTAGATCGACCCTTAATTTCAAGTTCTTCAAAATAATAGTCTAGTTCTTTTACACGAGCAGTGCAATTAGGGCTTAGAGCAATTTTTAATACTTCGGCTTCTCCGTTTAAGTTGGCTGAAAAATAATGCACTTTACTTTTATCGGAGCCCTTGGTTAAATCGTATTCTTTGTCGCGCGTAATACCTGTTACATTAAAGCGCTTGGCATAACTAGTTCCCGATCCACCATCTAAATACACTATATTATAGGTAGTGCGTTCGTCATTTTTTTGGAAAACTGCGGCATAAATAATATCCTTTCCAATAAATATTTTGTCGGATACTTTTACCACTTTCATTTTACCCGATTTGGTAAAAGCAATGATGTCATCGTAGTCAGAACAGTCTGCTAAAAACTCATCTTTCTTTAAACTGGTTCCAACAAACCCTTCTTCTCTATTTAAATAGATCTTGGTATTGGCAATAGCAACATGTTTTACTTGAATGGTATCGAACTCTCTAATTTCTGTTTTTCGCTCTCTTCCTTTTCCGTATTTTTTTTGTAGGTTTTCGAAATAAGCAACGGCATAATCGGTTAAATGCGCCAAATCGTAATTCACTTGCTGGATGTCTGCTTCAATGCTTTTGATTTGCTCGTTGAGTTCATTTATATCTAATCGATAAATTCTGCGTACAGGCTTTTCGGTTAGTTTTAAAATATCTTCTCTTTCAATTGGGAGTTTAAGTCTTTTTTTGAATGGATCAAATCCTTTGTCAATGGCTTCAATCACTTTATCCCAAGTGGCATGCTTTTGTTCTAGCTCTTTGTAAATTTTTTCTTCGAAGAAAATTTTCTCTAATGAAGTATAGTGCCATTTATCTTCTAGCTCACTCAATTTAATTTCTAATTCTCTATTGAGTAATCGCTTGGTATTTTCGGCAGATACGGTTAATAATTCTTCAACCCCTAAAAACTGTGGCTTATTGGCAACAATAACGCAAGCATTTGGCGAAATACTTACTTCGCAATCTGTAAATGCGTATAAAGCATCAATAGTAATATCTGGAGAAATACCTGTTGCCAAATCAATTTGTATTTCAACATCCTTGGCTGTTACGTCAATTACTTTTCTGATTTTAATTTTTCCTTGGTCATTAGCCTTTGTAATACTCTCCATTAATTGCGTAGTAGTAACACCATAAGGCACATCTTTAATGACTAAGGTCTTTTTGTCTAACTCTTCTATATGTGCACGTACACGTACTTTCCCGCCCCTTTTTCCACCATTATAATTCGCTACATCAATCATACCCGCTGTTTGAAAATCGGGATATAATTCAAATTTTTTACCTTTTAAATATTTTATAGTGGCTTCTATTAATTCATTGAAATTATGTGGCAAAATTTTGGTAGATAAACCTACTGCAATTCCATCGGCACCTTGCGCTAATAGCAATGGGAATTTCATGGGTAATGTTACTGGCTCATTTTTTCTACCATCATAACTCAAAGACCATTCGGTTGTTTTATTATTAAAGGCCACTTCTAATGCAAATTTGCTTAAACGTGCTTCTATATAACGTGCAGCAGCTGAATCGTCACCTGTTCTTACATCGCCCCAGTTTCCTTGGGTTTCAATTAATAAATCTTTTTGTCCTAGGTTAACCAATGCATCGCCAATACTTGCATCTCCATGTGGATGGTATTGCATACTCTGACCAATAATATTGGCCACTTTATTAAAACGACCATCATCCATTTCTTTCATGGAATGCATAATGCGTCGTTGAACTGGCTTTAGTCCATCTTCTATTGCGGGAACCGCCCTTTCTAATATTACATAAGAAGCATAGTCTAAGAACCAGTTTTTATACTGTCCTTGAACACCTGTTTCATTTTCGTAGACGCGATTGTCTTTTTTTTCTTTTGCCATATTTATACTACCCCTTTTTCAAAACTTGCATCATCAAACTTAAAGGTATCTCCCTGACCATCGGCCAAAGCATTCAATTCAAAAACTACAATATCTGTTAATGCAACTAATTTGTGCCAAATCCACGATGGTATGATTACTTTGCATGGTGCTATTAATTTCTCTGTTCCTTGCTCTGTTCCTTTAATATTTTTCCAATCAAGTATGGCTTCGCCATTCATCAATATAAGTTCTTCAGGATTTTTATATGGCGATAAACCTTTATGGTATTCATTGCCACTAATAGTTCCAGATTTTCTATACCCAATTATAAACTGCCCAGTTCTATTGGTATTAAAAATATGTGTGCTCCCCCTTTCGTCTTCTCCTATTTTCTCTATCACTTGAATTGTTACCATTGTATTTAATTTAAACAAGTTTAACCATAATTTCCTTCCATCCTTTTTTCCACTCTCCTGTTAATTCAATTTTTAAATCCACTGCCATCTCGCTAATACGCCAAACAATAAAAACATCGCCTGTTTTTATTTTCATTCTGTTGATTGTATTGCTTAATACCCTTGGTAATTTTTGCGTTTCTGCTGTAATATTGCTTAAGATTTCTGTATCATAAAAATTAACATCTTTTCCAACTATTTTTTTGCCACCTTCTAAAAAACGAACGCCATCATTTTCTGCACATAATTTTTTCCATTCATCCGGATCTACTTCAAACTCGCTCAGGGTAATAGGTCTGGCTAATTTTTTTGCCTTTAAAAATTCCTTTGGTTGAATCTCGGCTAAATGTGTTGGATAAAATATTTGACCTTTTTCGTTTATAAAAGGCAAATTATTTAAATACAAAACCTGAATTCGTCCTTGCAATTCTTTTAGCTGTGTCATTAACCAATAATAACCGCAAACATCATGTGCATTTTGGGCCATCCATATCCATACTTCTTCGTCAGTATTTTCTTCTAAGGTTCTTAGTAATTGATGAACCGTTAATTTATCATCTACCAAATTCATTTGGTCTTGATAGGGAGAAAATTCTAATAAGGTTTTCCACCAATCACGACGCGCTTGATAGCCTTCTGTTTCAAAAATATCTGCAATTGGCCCAACAGCATAGTCGTCTTTTATTTCAATAACAGTTCCTTGAAGGCTTTCATCTAATTCGATAGCTTTATTTAGTGCGTCTACATTTGCTTGTTCAAAAACGATATGAATCATACTGGAAATTTAAAATTCTGTTTTTTTTTATGCATTATGAACAAGATCAAGTTCAATCTTTAAATTATTAATGATAAACTCTTGGCGTTCCATGGTATTCTTTCCCATATAATATTCTAATAGGTTTTGAATATGGTCGCCTTGTTCTAGAATAACTGGCTGTAAACGAATTTGAGGGCCAATAAAACGTCCGAATTCTTCTGGAGAAATTTCTCCCAATCCTTTAAATCGGGTTATTTCGGGCTTACCGCCTAATTTATTCACTGCTGCTTGTCTTTCTTCGTCGTCAAAACAATAAACGGTTTCTTGCTTATTACGCACCCTAAACAAGGGGGTTTCTAAAATGTACACATGCCCTTTTTTAACAAGGTCTGGAAAGAACTGTAAAAAGAAAGTCATCATTAATAATCGAATGTGCATACCATCTACATCGGCATCGGTAGCAATCACCACATTATTATAGCGTAAGCCTTCTAATCCGTCTTCAATATTTAGGGCGTGTTGCAATAAATTGAACTCTTCGTTTTCGTACACCACTTTTTTTGTCAGTCCAAAAGAATTCAATGGCTTACCCCTCAAACTAAATACGGCTTGGGTATCTACGCTTCTACTTTTTGTAATACTTCCACTAGCACTATCTCCTTCGGTAATAAAAATGGTGGTGTTATTTTGTTGTGCTATAAACTCTTCTCTATTTTTTAAAGGCGCTTCATCGTTTAAATGTGATCGACAATCGCGTAATTTTTTATTGTGTAGATTGGCTTTTTTAGCGCGGTCATTGGCTAGTTTTTTAATACCGGCCAATTCCTTTCTTTCGCGCTCATTTTGCTCTATGCGTTTACGCAAAGACTCTGCAACTGTGGGGTTGCGGTGTAAATAATTATTTAATTCACGTGATAAAAACTCTTCAATAAATTTCTTCATTGATGGGCCGCCTTCGAACACGTTTTGAGATCCTAATTTTGTTTTTGTTTGACTTTCAAACACCGGTTCTTGAACCCTAACAGATACAGCTGCTACAATACTGGTACGTATATCAGATGCTTCGAAGTCTTTTTTATAAAATTCGCGAATCACTTTTACATATCCTTCTCTAAATGCTTGCTGGTGTGTTCCGCCTTGTGTAGTAAACTGTCCATTAACAAATGAAAAAATATCTTCGCCATAATCGTTGTTGTGTGATATGGCTATTTCAATATCTTCTCCTTTTAAATGAATGATCGGATAACGCAATTCATCTGGATTGGTTTTACGCAATAACAGATCTAACAAACCATTTTTACTAACATATTTTTTACCATTAAAATGCATGGCTAATCCTGCATTTAGGTAACAATAATTCCATAATTGGTTGTCGATATATTCATAGATATAATGGAAATTTCTAAAAACAGTTTCGTCAGGAATAAAGTTTACTAGCGTTCCATTTGGCTCATCTGTTTTGGCTTCTTTGTGTTCTTTAATGAGTTCGCCTTTTTCAAACTCTGCAGTTCTTTCTCTACCTTCTCTATACGCTGTTACTTTAAAATATTGGCTAAGTGCATTCACTGCTTTTGTTCCCACCCCATTTAATCCCACACTTTTTTGAAATGCTTTGCTATCATACTTGGCCCCTGTATTTATTTTGCTTACTACATCCACCAGTTTTCCCAATGGAATACCACGACCATAATCACGTATAGTAACCGTTTTGTTTTCAATGGTCAACTCCACTTGTTTACCATAACCCATGGTATGTTCATCAATACAGTTGTCAATAACTTCTTTGATTAATACATAAATACCATCATCGGGCGCAGAACCATCACCCAATTTTCCAATATACATTCCTGGACGCAAGCGAATATGTTCTTTCCAGTCTAATGACCGAATGGAGGCCTCATTGTATTCCGATAAATTCTTTTCTTCTGCCATAATCTCCAATCTATTTAATTAGCCATCAGATACTATGGCTACAACTCGCAAATCTAACTACCTCTAGCGGCGGCACAATTTTACTTTTCTACAAATGAATGCACAATGTGGATAAAACAATTCAAAACCACAATTTTGCACCCATTCTGGCTAAACTTGCCCTATTTTTGGCAAATCCAAACCAAAACTGACCATATCGAAACCAATTTGTTGACAATTTCTTCGCTGAGTAATATTCGTGAACATGAAAATGAGCGGTTCAAAATGTTTTTACAGCAAATTGATGGCGGCCAAGTTGACAGTAAAGTGCTAGAACTGAATCATAGCATTACTCCTAAAATAGATTGTACCCAGTGTGGTAACTGCTGTAAATCATTAATGATTACTGTTTCTGATGAAGAAGCCAATCTGTTATCAGCTACTTTAAACCAAACTAGGGAAATTTTTGACGAACAATATTTAGAGAAAGGTTCGAATGGATTAATGCTAATAAATACCATACCCTGTACTTTTTTATCGGATAATAAATGTACCGTTTACGAACATCGATTTGCTGGTTGCAGAGAATTTCCTGCCATGCATTTGCCTAATTTTAAACAAAGACTATTTACTAGTTTCATGCACTACCATCGTTGCCCAATTATCTTTAATGTAATTGAGCAATTAAAAGATGTATTAGCATTTGAACGCGACTAATAATACCACCATGATTTTATTTGGAATAGACCATTTATTACAACAACCCGAGCAAATAAAAAATCAACGTATTGCATTGGTTACAAACAATGCAGCAAGAACAAGAGATGGAATTTCATCTAG
>Ga0304728_1001654_pt1 | contig 15413 bp, 10 predicted proteins | sample C_130625_MF_Meta_FD_190476 | JGI IMG/M metagenome (GOLD analysis project Ga0304728, IMG submission 190476) | Freshwater microbial communities from Lake Croche, Canada to study carbon cycling - C_130625_MF_MetaG (v2) (version 2) | ecosystem: Environmental > Aquatic > Freshwater > Lake | place... | reverse complement strand
GGTGTTTCGGATCCTACGATAGGTATCGGTTAGGCGGGCGAAGATTTCCTCGGAGAAGGGAACATCATCGGTGAACTGAACGCTACTGGCCCAAAGGCGGACGATATCGGCCCCATACGTCTTCACGAAATGATCGGCTTCTGTCGGTTTCTGGTACCCCCCGCCATCCTTGCCTTGGTTCGACTTCGAAATCTTCTGACGGGTATCGACATCGACCACAAATCCATGTGTCAGGACAGTTTTGTAGGGTGCTTTTTCATTCAGGGCCACCGAGGTCATCAGCGACGACTGGAACCACCCGCGGTGCTGGTCGGTGGCCTCGAGGTAAAGATCTGCAGGAAATTGTAACTCGGGTCTTCCACGCAAGACAGCTTCATGACTCACGCCACTGTCAATCCAGACATCAAGGGTGTCATTACGACGAACAGATCCAGCGGGAGCGCCCGTCAGGCGGCACCACTCTGCGTCATCGAGAGAGAACCAAGCATTCGAGCCGCGCTCGGCAACGACTTCCGAGACCTTTGTAATAACTGACGGATCTAGGATCGGATCACCTTCAGGTGTGTAGAAAACAGGTAGAGGAACTCCCCAGGAACGCTGGCGGGAGATGCACCAGTCGGGACGCGACTCGACAGTTCCACGGATTCTGTTCCTGCCCCAATGAGGGATCCAATTGGTGGCATCGATTTCCTTAAGAGCAGTCTCACGCAGGGCATCAATACGAATGAAGAACTGCTCCACCGCGCGGAAGAGGATCGGTGTCTTCGAGCGCCAGCAGTGGGGATAACTGTGCTGATAATCTTGGCGACCGAGCAGGGCGTTCTTCTCCGTGAGAATCCGAATCACCTCCTCATTTCCCTCGAAGACGTTCTTCCCCACAAGGGATGGAACACCGCACTCTTCGGTGAACTTTCCGTAATCGTCAACTGGAGAGAGGAGTTCGAGGCCGACCTTGCGCCCAAGTTGGTAATCGTCGTCACCATGTCCGGGAGCAATATGGACGCAACCGCTTCCGGTCTCAAGCGTGACGAACTCAGCCGTGTGGATCGTGGCCGTGCGTGGCAGGAAGGGGTGCCGTGCTTGCAACCCTTGTAAGGCAAATCCCTTACGGGCATCCCCTTGCTGTGAGAGTTCCAATCCGGTTGACTCCTTGAACTTTTCGGCAAGGCCCGCGGCAACGATCAAGCGCTCCGCTGCGTTCTCCAACTGGACATAGTCGAAGTCCGCATGAACAGCGATCGCAAGGTTGGCGGGGAGAGTCCAAGGCGTAGTGGTCCAGATGACAATACTAAGAGGCTTGTCAGCAGGGAGCCCCATACGGGTGGCCTCGAAAGCCTCAACCTCGAACTTCACGAAGATCGCGGGCGAGGTCTTCTCCTGATACTCTACCTCAGCCTCAGCCAACGCAGTCTGGGCACCTGTGCTCCAAAGAACCGGCTTCTTGCTCCGATAAACAAGCCCCTTCTCGACCATGCGCCCAAAGGAACGAATGATTGCCGACTCATAAGTCGGATCGAGCGTCAGATAAGGATGCTCCCAATCGCCGAATACTCCAAGCCGACGGAACTGGCCACGCTGGATATCAATAAACTTGCGGGCATACTCCTCGGACTTCTGCCGCACCTGAAGCGGCGTGAGGCCGACCGATGACTTCACCACACGGAACTCGATCGGGAGACCGTGGCAATCCCATCCCGGAATAAAAGGGGCTTGGAATCCAGCCATCGTCTTAGATTTGACGACAAGATCCTTGAGCACCTTGTTGAGTGCCGTCCCCATGTGGACATCTCCGTTCGCAAAGGGAGGGCCATCATGCAGTACATACTTCGGGGCACCATCACGGGCCTTTTGAATGGAAGCGTAGAGTCCCACGTTCTCCCACTTGGCCAAAAGCTCCGGTTCACGCTGTGCAAGGCCCGCCTTCATCGGGAAAGCGGTCTTGGGCAGGCGAACGGTATCCTTGTAGCGGCTCATAGTTGATCAGGTGGATGTTTTGAAGACTATTAGACTATTAAGGAAAGAGGGATAGAAACCTGCCCAAACTGTTAAGCTGGAGTTTCTTCCGGCCAACAGCCCTTAGACTTCAGTCTAAAAGCTTATTCAGCGGTGTCGTCGAGCCAGGTAAGCAACTGAGAGATCGTCTCCACAGTCTCGTCACCCATGTTCGAGATACGGAATGTCTCCCCCTTGATCTTGCCGTAGCCGCCATCGATGATGCAGGAGTGCTTGGACTTAAGACGGCCAATCCATGCAGCAACGTCAGTCCCCTTGTTATTCTTCACACAGGTCAAGGAGACAGAGCGATACCCCTCGGGGGCAAAAAACTCCCAACCTCGGGCTTTCACCCAGTCGTGGACGAGAGAGTTAGTCGCCTTGTGACGGATATATCGGTTCTCAAGTCCTTCGGCGGCAATATCCTCAAGCTTCGACTGAAGCGCATAGATATGAGAGATAACGGGGGTACTCGGCGTCATGTCACCCTCGTGGTTCTTCTGGAACTCAATAAAATCAAAGTAATAGCCACGTCCCTTGATCTCGGCGGCGCGTTTCATGGCCTTCTCGGAAACGGAGAAGAGAGCCATGCCTGGGGGAAGAGCCAGAGCCTTCTGGCTCCCTGTCAGCATGACGTCGATACCAAGTTCATCCATCGGGACGGGAAGAACGGAGAATGAGGAAACGGTGTCGACGATAAGAAGCACCTCGGGGAACTGCTTCAGGACATCGGTCAGTTCCTTGATAGGATTCATGCACCCCGTCGAGGTCTCGTTGTGGATGAGTGTCACGACGTCGATATCTCCCTTTGAGAGACGCTCACGCAGCAGTTCGGGAGTGATTGGCTTACCCCACTCGACCTGAAGCTTCTCGGCTTCGTAGCCACAGCGTTTGGCGACATCATTCCACTTGTCGGAAAAAGCACCGGTCATGCAGTTCAGGACCTTCCCCTTGACTAGGTTGCGAAGAGCTCCTTCCATGATCCCCCAAGCTGAGGAGGTGGAGATGTAAACAGGCCGCTGCGTGTGAAACAGTTGCTGCAACCCCGGTTGGACAGAAGCATACAGCTTCTTGAAGTCATTGCCTCGGTGTCCGATCATCGGCTTACGGAAAGCTTGGAAAGTTTTCTCGGAGACCTCAACGGGTCCCGGACTGAAGAGTTTGATGTGTGGGCTCATGAAGGGATGGATTTTGTCAGAAAGCTTTAGTTTTCCCAGAGAAAGTTTTGTAACCGCAGCTTGGTCAACCTGGCCTTGGCCTCCTCCGACCTGGGACCTGCTTCAGCCTGAACCTGGGAGTAAAGGGTTACGGCATCGTTCCACTGCCTTCGGTTCTCCAGTAATCTCGCCGCTTCAAAGGCGGCCTTATCGTGCCAAAGTTGTTCCGGATCCTCAGTTCGCGGATTCTTGAAGGCATCGTAATAGGCTGCAAGAGCCGCATCGTCCTGCTTGAGGCCCTCCAGGACCATGCCACTCTTGCAAAGGGCCTGATTGCGCCACCGCACGGGCAGCGAGGTATCAGACGTGAGTTGGCGCCAAGTGCTTACGGCCTCCCACTCGCGCGCCGGATCCTTTGCACCCAGTTGGTGCAGGGTATCCCCCTTGGCCATGAGAGCGGCAGCGTAGATTTCATCGTCCGGACCAGCGCCATTCGCAAATGACCTAGAAGCAAGGATCTTGTCATAGATCGCCAGAGCTTCCAGCGGGAGATTCTGGGAGTTTTTAAGCGATCCTTCCTGGAGTCTTGCCTGCCATACGAGTTGATCGTTGGTACCGGTCGAGGCAACCCGCTCCAAGAGCATCAGCGAATCATCAATGGATGCGGGGTCCATCGCACGGGAGGCCGATTGAGCAGCAAGGAAGAGGGATCGTCGCTGAAGGTCACTACCTACACCCGTCGAGGCAAGTTGCTCAAACTGAACCCTTGCTCCCTGTTCATCGCCTGAGGAGAGGAGCGTTTCAGCAAGTTTCAATCGGACTTCCGAGGCAAATCGAGAATCGGGATGAGCTGAAAGAAATGCACGGGCAGCCACCGAGACGGCTGAGGCGTCGGATTTCCTACCCGTATCTTTCAGAAAAACACCCAGATATTCTTCCCTCTCAGGTTCTCCAGAATAATCATGCACCGCCTTCGAGAGATTCTGATTCGCGTCCTCCCCCTTACCCGACTTCATGTTGAGTTCGGCAGCAGCAAGTCGGGCGCGGGATTTGAGAGTCGGTGAGGATGAACCATCGGCGATCTTGGCAAGGAGGGGCAGTGCCGACGTCTCTCCGCGACGTGCAAGATCAAGGGCAATCTGGAATTCCATTTCCCCGGAGGGCTCTCCCGAGTTCATCTCCACGATGGCCTTGGCAGCCTGCGAGAGATCCAGCGAACCCTTATCCGTTGTGGCAACCAGAACCGTCTTATTGAAAAGAGCCTCTCCTCCAAGTGTAGGATCGAGTGATACTGCGGTTTGGAATTCCGACTTGGCCTGATCCAGCTTGCCAAACGACGCGTTAGCAAGACCTCTGAGAAAAGCTAACCGCGCCCTAATTCCGGGCGCAGCTTCCGTAAGGTCGCCACTCCAGACCAACGAATCAGCTGTAAGGCCACGCTGAAGCAAGGAAGAAGCCAGCAGAAGTCTGGCCTGATCCGCCAAGGGATCCTCAGGGTACTTCCTGATAAATGCCTGCAGAAGTGACTCGCCTTCCTCGGCTTGATGGAGTCTCAGCACATTTTTGGCCTGGTAGTAAGCCGCCAACTTTGCCCGGGCAGGCTTTGAACCATCGAGAGCCCATTTTTTCAACGTGGTCACGGAGGATGTGCCGGAAGATACGTAGAGTTGATCAAGAAGGCGGAACTGCTCTTCCATCAAAGGCGACTCGTCGACCGTCTCAAGATGCTTCTCCAGGAGATCAATTCCCTTGGGAGCATTCGATGAGGAGGCTAAACAGAGTGCGGCCCCCAAGGTGGAGGCGGAGGATGTCCAAGGGGAAATCGGCAGGATTAAGGCAAAGAAATTATTGGCCTCTGCAGTTTTCCCCATGCGCCAACTCGAAAGGGCCTTCAGGTAGATTGCAGAGGCCTTACCCTCCTTGCTTTGAAAAGAGCCTGTTTGCATCAACTTCAGAGCTTCATCAGGGCGGCCTAGGGCAATCAAATCCGCGCCCTTTTCAAGCAGCACATCCTCAGCCAACGGAGAGTCCACTGAAATTGTCCCCAGCACATCAAGCGCTTCGGCAGACTCGTTGTTCGCACGGAGAGATCTGGCCAAGCAAAGGGTAATGAGATCAGGCGAGATCCCCGGCACCGAGACAGCCGATTTATGCAGAATAGCGAAGATTCCTTTGGCCGTGACTGCGTCGCCAGTTCCCAAGAGAGAGATCCCCTTCCAGAAGGCAAACTTCGTATCATTCACCGAATCCTGATTGGCAATCACCGCTAGCGCTTCTTCGTAACGACCACCCGTCACGAGAAGGTCGACCAGACGACGCGTCAGATCTATTTTCTTAGCGGGACCCAGTTCCTGCTGGATCTGGGTTCTTAGAACAGCGACAGAAACTTGGGGAAGATTCTCGGCGTAGGCCTGCTTGGCGAGATCAACCGGCGCCGGTTCATTACCCGGCAAGGCCCACAAGATGCTGGAGGGGAGGATCAACGATCCAGCACTCGCCGCAACCAAAATCCAGTATGACTTAAGGGATGCTCCGAAACCTCGTTGGGTGTCCCGCTGATCACGAGTTCCCCTCCCTGTTCTCCCCCTTCGGGGCCCATATCGATGATCCAGTCCGCGCATTTGATGACTTCTAGATTGTGTTCAATGACGATGAGTGTATTTCCGCCTTCGCGCAACCTTAGGAGCACTTCGAGCAGTTTCTGAATATCTGCAAAATGAAGTCCAGTTGTCGGTTCGTCGAGCAGGTAGAGTGTCCGGCCGGTCGCTTTCTTGGAGAGCTCGCTGGCAAGTTTTAGTCGCTGGGCCTCTCCTCCGGAGAGGGTTGTGGCCGACTGACCGAGCTTCAGATAACCGAGACCGACCTCTTGAAGCACCTCCAGTTTCCCATGGATAGCCGGTATGGGGCGGAAGAATCCTGAGGCTTCGTCGATCGTCATTTCCAGCACGTCGGAGATATTCTTTCCTTTGTAGGAGATTTCCAGCGTCTCACGATTAAAACGCCTGCCACGGCAGAGTTCGCACTCGACGAAGACATCGGCCAAGAAATGCATTTCGATCCGGATCACTCCATCCCCCTCGCACCCCTCGCAGCGCCCCCCCTTCACGTTGCAGGAGAATCTGGCCGGTGCATACCCTCGCACCTTGGCTGCTGGCAGCCCACTGAAGAGATCACGGATCGGACCAAAGACCCCAGAATAGGTTGCCGGATTCGACCTGGGTGTGCGACCGATCGGGCTCTGATCAATCACCACGACCTTATCAAAGGAATCGGATCCCATGATTCCATCGTGGGCACCCGGCGTCTCCTTGGCCCCATAGAACTGACGTGCCAGCGAACGATGCAGGATGTCGTTCACGAGTGTTGATTTACCGCTGCCTGAGACACCCGTGACCACGGTGAACAGCCCAACGGGAAAACCGACTGTCAGGTGCTTCAGGTTATTCTCCGTGGCACCGGAGACCGTCAACCAACCGGGACCGGAAGGCCCTTTCACAGGTGGGCGAAGTCGGACTCTGGGCACTGAAATACGCGCTTTACCCGAGAGGAACTGACCAGTCACTGAGGCTGGATTGGTAAGGATCTCTGCAGGGGTACCCGTTGCGACGATCTCCCCTCCCCTGGGACCTGCTCCGGGTCCCATATCCAGAATATGGTCTGCAGCCAGAATCGTCTCTTCGTCGTGCTCCACCACAACGACGGAATTTCCCAGGTCTCTCAGGCCGCGCAGGGTCCCCAGAAGTCGCTCGTTATCGCGCTGATGGAGACCGATACTGGGTTCATCCAGCACATAAAGGACGCCGGCAAGACCCGATCCGATCTGGGTCGCAAGCCTAATGCGCTGAGCCTCGCCTCCTGAAAGTGTCCCGCTTTCTCGGTTAAGGGTCAGATAACCAAGTCCCACCTCCACCAGAAATCCGAGTCGAGCGCAGATCTCACGGAGAAGGTCTTCGGTGATTTTTTGTTCTGTCGCAGAGAGCCGGAGTCCGCTCAGAATTTTCCAGGCCTTGGCAGCCGGAAGTGAGCAGAGTTCCTCAATATTCCATTCTTTAGAATCAGTATCCGTAAGAATTACCCCCAGGATCTCTGGGCGTAAACGGGCACCATCACAGGTGCTGCATGCTTTGCGGGCGAAGTATGTCTTGAGACGATTTTTTTTGAGTTCGCTTTCCGAGGTCTGCATCTGGCGCTCGACCATGGCCACCAACCCCTCGAAAGGCTTGAGTTTGGCAGCCCCCCCTTTGCCTTCCCCAGTAAGGGATTTACCCTCCGTGCCGTAGAAGAGCATCTGCTTAAAAGCCACTGGCAGATCGCGGAAGGGAGTTTCCATGCCGGCACCGGTCGCTTCGCAGAGAGCCTCTAGCACCGCCTGATAGTAGCGGCCCATCCTCTTGTCAGGAGTGCGCCAAGGGCGGATGGCTCCCTTGCCGAGTGTCATCTCGGGATCCACGATCAGAGCGGGATCACAGAATGCTTCCGTGCCGATTCCTTGGCAGGCGGGGCAGGCACCCAGATGACTGTTGAACGAGAAGTGGCGGGGGGTCAGTCGCGCCAAGGTGAATCCCGTTTCGGGATTGCAGAAGTCCGTGGAGAAGGGACGTTCCTCCCACTGATCCGACGAGGAACCGGAGGCACCCGGAGCCTGATGAAGCACCAGCACCATATTATTCCCCCATCGCAGGGATGTCTCCAGCGAATCGAGAAGCCGTTCACGGATCCCCTCGCCGCCAATCTCAGATTTCAACGCCAATCGATCGACCACCGCCTCAATCGTATGCTTCTTGGTCTTGAGCAACTTGATCGGCTCGGGACGTCCCACATCGATGATCTCCCCGTCGATCCGGAGACGTACAAATCCCTCGCGGCGAGCCCGATCGATCACATCACGAAACTCTCCCGCCTCATTGCGGACAAGGGGCGCAAGAAGCATCAACCGAGTTCCCTCCGCCCAGGAGAGAATTTCAGTTCCTATCTGCTGAGGAGATTGGCGGCGAACAGCAGCACCCGTCTGAGGGTCATGTGGCACTCCGACCGAGGAATAAAGAACACGAAGATAATCATAGATTTCGGTCGTGGTAGCGATCGTCGAACGCGGATTGGGAGGGGCGATTCGCTGCTCGATCGCGATTGCCGGTGAAAGTCCCTCGATATGATCAACCTCGGGCTTCTGCATCTGATCAAGGAATTGCCGGGCATAAGCCGAAAGACTCTCGACATAGCGCCTCTGTCCCTCCGCAAAGAGCGTGTCAAACGCGAGCGATGACTTTCCCGATCCGCTCGGCCCCGTGATGACGACGAGTTTATTACGGGGAATCTCCACATCGAGATTACGCAGGTTATGCTGCCTAGCCCCCTTGATACGAATCATCAACGCCTCCTCGGATGCCGCCATACTCAGACAAGTTCAAAGACAGAGACCGATTCGATTTCGGCGGTCTGCGGGAACATATCAAGCGGAGTCACCTTGAGAAGCCTGTAGCGGTCGGAGATTAAGGTGAGGCGCTTTGCATCGCGCGCTAGGGTGGCGGGATTGCAAGAGACATAGACAATTCTGGCCGGTGGTCTTTCCAGAATGATTTCGGTCACCATATCGGCTAGCCCTTCGGAAGGAGGATCGAGCAGGAGGACAGTCCCGGCCGACGATCCTGCGGAAAGCGCCGCATGAATCATCTGCTCTACATCCCCCGCAAGATACTCCTCATTACCTTCAGCCTGACGACTCGCCATAGCCACGGAGGCAATAGAACGCTCAATACCTATCACCTTGGTGAAGAGGGACTGCAATTCATGTCCGAAAAATCCAGCGCCGCAGTAGGCATCAACAAGCAGTTCATCGATCGCAGGGGATCCGCCGGAAGGCCTGACTGCTTCACGGACAGTTTTTTTCAGGATTTCTGCCACGGCGTTATTCACCTGACGGAAGCCTCCATATCTTTTCTTCTCCCCAATAAGGTAGTTACCATCCTGAGGACGAGATTTACGCAGATCCTGGAACCCGTCATTCACCTCTCCCGAGGCAATGAGACACTTTTCGACCGGGACGACCTTGTTCGATCCCTCAGCGAAGAACCCGATGTCCCCGTTCTTAACATGCACCGTGATACGGTTACGATAGGCGTATGGCTCCGGCGAGGGGATCATCTCACCGACAGGAGGAGCCTCGATACCTCCGAGTCTGCGTAACGCTTCACGAAGTTGGGTTTGCTTGACGGAGAGTTGGTGGGGGTAGTCGATGTGCTGGTAGGAGCAGCCCCCGCACTTCAGAAAGACCGGACACGGCGGTTCCACGCGATGGGGTGAGGGTTCGATCACACCGACCAGCCCACCCTCCATCATGCGGGATTTTACCTTCCAGATACGGGCCTGAACTTTTTCGCCATCGATCACACCCGCTACGAAACAGGCTATCCCATCGACACGACCGACCCCCTTGCCACCAAAGCCAATATCGTTGATATCGAGCTGGACTTCCTGACCAGGCCTCAATTTTGGAGTCTGGATTGCGTCAGAGCTGTTTTCTTTATTGGCCATACCCTAGAATCGGCCTACGCCCAAAGAGGAGCAAAACAAAAAGGATGAAATCAAAGAATCAGGATCCACAGGACGAACTCTTTATGCGTCTGGCCATGAAGCAGGCGATCCGCGCACTTCGCAGAACTGCTCCTAATCCCGCCGTCGGGGCGGTGATTTTGAAAAACAGTAAGGTTCTAGCCAAGGGATACCATAGATCCGCAGGACTTCCCCACGCCGAGATTGATGCACTCCAGAAGCTCGGCGCTTCAAAGGCCGTCGGATCCACGCTTTATGTCACCTTGGAACCCTGCTCCTCTCACGGAAAAACCCCTCCCTGCACTGAGTCAATTATTGCAGCAGGCATCAGCCGCGTCGTTTACGGTGCTACCGATCCAGACAAACGACACCGGGGGAGAGCTCCTCGGATTCTCCGCAAGGCCGGCATTGTCGTGAGAGAGGGAGTCCTTGCCAAAGAATGCAGCGCCATCAATGCCCATTGGAATCACCGCGTCTCCACCGGTCTACCATGGGTCATCGCCAAGGCGGGGATGTCACTCGACGGAAGGATCGATTCCCCCCTCCATATCTCCGAGCGGCGATGGATCACCTCGGCTGCCAGTCGTAAGGAAGGCATGCGGATCAGAGCAAGTGTTGAGGCTATTCTCGTAGGTGGAGGAACTGTCCGTACCGATGATCCTGCTCTCACGATCCGTGACATCAAGATACCAGAAGATCAGCCTCACCCTTGGCGTATCGTCTGGTCAAAGAGCGGAAAGATCCCGAAAAAGTCGAAGCTCCTCACTGACGCCCACCGCGATCGCACACTTCTCTTCACCAACATGACGCTCCGAAGGGTTCTTAAGGAACTCGGCAAACGGGGCATCTCCAGCGTTTTAATCGAAGGCGGTGGACATACCCTTGGCGAGGCCTTCAAACGCAAACTGGTGGACGAAGTCCGCTTCTTCATCGCTCCGGTGATCCAAGGAGGAAGGGTTCCTGCAGTCAATGCCCACATCTCCCCTGCCCATCTGAACGAGGTGATTTATACCAAGATCGGATCGGATGTGATGATCTCGGGATTGGTGAAAAAACTGAACCCAGAAAGCTGAGAGGTGGGTTTGGTTCCCCTCACCCCCTCCACCCTAGAGGCATATAGAATGTGCTTCTGCAGCCTTTAAGAAATTAGTGTAACTCAGATTGTAACTTTTGTGACTTTTGGGTTTCTTGCACTCTCAAGCTGCAATCAGCCTTGAATCTACAGTTAGAAGCCACGCAATCTTAACTCGTTGTAGCTATTCCTTTGCTGATAAGAAAATTAAACGCCCTACTATTTGCTAGAAACTTTTTCGACAGAAGGGTCGTTAAAAGACAATAAACTCTGGTTGCCTAAACAAACTAATTCTTAGTGTTTTTTGAGATCAGAAAAACTAACCGAAAGTGGTTTGTATTTCTCCCATCCTTGAAAATCAAAGTGCCACCATTCGAACGGATAGCTCTGAAAACCGTGCCGGGTCATAACCTTCTGCAATATGTCACGATTATACCTCGCTTCTGGTGTTCCTCCGGCATAGGAAACAGCAGATCGAGTTGAGAACTCGTCAAAGTTGCTGGGCATTGTTAAATTGTTACCAAGCTTATCGATCAACGTGACATCAACGGCAGTTCCTCTGGTATGACGACCACAGTTAACTGAGGGATTAGAAACGAATCTTTCATCATGGATGAGATCCCACATCATCTGTTGGATGGGGAGAGGTCGGTATCCATCGTAAATTTTTAACCCCATTCCCTTCTGAGCCAAATCCTTCTGAATCTCCTCCAAATAAGGAATGAGTTCTTTGCGGATATATGCTACTGGGAATGAGTAGAGTTTTGTGCCCGTAAAATTAAAAGGTGTGGCGTAACGTATCTCCTCAAGCGGAGCGCGTTTCATTGTGGATACATCAACTAGATCCGATCTATCTCCCCCCCTCAGAGACGTAAAAACCCCGAATAATAGAACGAATGTAAAATTAGTTTTCATTCACTGATTTTAGAGCTAAATTCTACATCACAAGCAACAGGGCAATGCGCTTCTGATTTCCATAGCAGCGATTACGCAGAGAGTTGATTAATCAGGTTGCCCTAAAGAAGTATATTCAATAGCCAAATATCTTTTGATCAATCAGAAAAGTCTTTGTTGTTATCTGGATCATGCGAATTATCAGGATTCAATTAGCCAAAACGTAGGTATTCAAACTCAAGTAATTCATGAAAATTAGTATAATGTTTTTGCTGAGCTCATTGTTTAAAAAAGCATTGACTAATATTTAACTGATATTTCATATGAAATATCTCCCAATTCTAGTGGCTCTTTTTAGTTCACTCTGTACATCCTTTGCAGGTGATAATCCCAGGAACTCTTTTACTCCCGTGCAAAATGCTCTCTTCCGTTCAAATGAACTCCAGACTGATGTTTATATTGCTGGGAGTGCAGGGACTGTATCTGGGGTCACCACTACTGGTGTGGGTGGCGGCCTTGGCATTAATTACTTCGCAACCAAATATTTAGGATTCGGCGTAGATAATGCACTCGAGGGACTCAATGGAGATGGAAAGACATATGACAGCCTTAAAGGTTCGGTTATCGTCCGATTACCAATCGAGAAATGGCACCTTGCTCCTTATGCAATGATCGGCGGTGGTGCCTGTTGGGCCTCTGGTACTTCAGTCGGATGCGGAACCGTCGGTCCAGGAATCGAGTGCCGCATCAACCGCAACGTCGGCCTGTTCCTAGACAGTCGCTACATGTTCGGCAACAGACCCCTCAACGAGACACAGACTAGGGCAGGCATTCGCTTGGTCTTTTAAGCGACAGAGAAGGTAAGTAAGCCTCTTTTGTGGTGGAACGCCCTCGAAGTCATTGGGAGGAAATTTTGGGGTAAGATGTAGAGATTTACCGCGACGCGGGGTTTTACATTCTCTGGCCTGTCGAAAAGATCAAGGATGGAGTTCCATCGTCCGTTGATGACAGGATCACTTGAGGACTCTGGGATGGAGATCTATGCTTTGAAGTTGACATCGTCGATGGAGATATTCCTACCACTCCCAAGCCTACCTCAACTTCCTCTTGAAAAGTTCGAGAGTGATCTCCCAACCAATGCGTGTGGCCGCCGCATCATATCGGAGGCCCTCATCCCGTGCAAAGGCATGGGCTGTGTTGAACTCGTGCCAAGTGAAGTCCCTCCCCGTTTCGGTGAAATAATCGTAGATCTTACGGCGTCCTTCCGCGGGGACATGGGGATCCTGACGACCGAAGATCATCAGTAACTCCGCCTCGATCTCACCGCTGCGCACGAGCGTGTCATCGCACTGTCCCTTCCCTAAGGTCGCGGAGTGGATATCGGTCGCGAACCAGCAGGCCGAGGCAAGCACGCGGGTATCGAGAGCTGTGCGCAAGGCAAGATGTCCTCCCAGGCAAAAGCCGATCGTGCCAACCCCCTTCCTTCGGTACTCTGGACGATTCACGAGCGAATTGATCAGTGCCTTGGAGTCGGAGTCGAAGCCCGAAACCGGTTTCTCGAACTTGAGGAAATTCCCCCGATCCGTCCCCTCCTTGTCATAGCAAAGGACGGTGCCCGGAGCCTCGTACTCGTGGTAGATCTCAGGGACCAGCACTTCAAACCCTTCGCAGGCGAGACGCGCAGCCAATCGGGAAATCGGGCCGGTCATCTGGTAGATCTCAGAATAGAGAATCACGGCAGGCCAGCCCCCTTCCTTGGGCAGAAACCGATGCACGCGCATCGGGCCGGTCGGAGTGGAGAGATCGATGAAGTCAGGTTCCTTAATAGTCATTGAAAGGTGATGGCGATGCTATCGAAGAATTAATATGGAAAACAGGAAAGCAGGAAGAGACTATTTGACTTCATGAGCAGTCCGCTGATCAAAGCCGTCGTCCGCACCAAACTCCTTCTGACCGGACGTGCCTCAGCGACCAATGGCATCATCAAGATTCGTGACCAGTATCTGGGACTCGCATCCAAGCTCTCCATTCAGGAGGGGACAACCGCTGTCTCCATTCCTCCGATGATCGGAGTCGATCCCGAGATGCAACATTGGTCTTTCTTCCAGATTCTGGAACACAATGCCATTGTGAACCGGATGATCGCGCACACCGTGGAGAAGTTGGCCCGCCGCGAGGATCCCACCCCCGAGCGCCCGATCAACCATAAGACCGATGTTCTGCCGCATGAAGTAGCCTTATCAGGTTCGGAACAGATCGAGGCCTTCCGTGAGTCAGTGGATGACTATCTCTCCATGATTGAAACTCTCCCTCATCTCCGAGGAACCGCAGAAACTCCCCATCCTGTATTCGGTCTCTTTGATGCCCACAAGTGGCACTGCATGTTCGGCTTTCACCTTGGTCTTCACTTGAAACAGGCGGAGAAGGTGATCTCTCTCTTGCCTCGCTGAATCATGAAACTTGATCTCCGCCAATCCTGGCTTCCTGAGCAAGAGGGCGATTTTCATCCCGGTACGGCCACCTTCTCCTGGAAGGATGGAAGACTGATCTTGGAAGCCAACTTCATTGACGATGAGGTAGGAAGCTCCGCCACCGCAAATCAGCAGAAGATGTGGGAGCATGGTGATGTGATCGAACTCTTTTTTCAGCGCGAAGGAAATATCGATTACCACGAGTATCAGATCTCCCCGAATGGGTTTACCCTGGCGCTTCACTATCCGGATTATGCCGCGGCCGTTGCCGTGAGAAAAGGTGAACGCCAACTTGAAGAGTTCTTCATTCCCCCTCCCTTGGAAGCTAAGGCGCAGAGGACAAAAGAGGGATGGTGCGGGCGACTCGTCGTCCCTCTGGAAGGCGCGCCCGGAGACCGGATCAGGGTAAGTTGCAGCAGATACGACTACGGCACCGGAAGAGTACCTATTCTCTCCAGCACCTCACTTCACAAAGCCCGGGAGTTTCACCGCTCCTCGGAGTGGCAGGAGTTCATTCTTTAGGGAGTAGACGTTTATTCCTTCGGGGTTCCGTCTTGAAAGAAACCCCGTTTGTTGGGACCGAACGGAATCTTTTCAGCTTGGAAGGCGTAGGAAGAGACAAGTTCCTCGAAGGCAGGAAGCGCCGCATCAAAGACCTTTTCGGAACGGCAACTCAAGGTCACGAAATCAATCGTCTGCATCTCCTTGAAGTAAGCCGTGGCCTCGATGTCCCCTGTTTTCGAGCCACTGCAACGATAGATGATTCCTTCCTTCCCATGCTCGGTCTTAATCGTCTTGAAGAACTTGGCGCTGTAGTCCGGATTTCCCTGGACACGAAGGGCATCCACTGCCGCCTGCACAGTCGCTTCGATGGTATTGACTTTTTTGGTTCGCGGGCGGGCGCGGGCATAAGCGACAGCGGGACTCTCGGACCAGGCGGCTCCTTTCGGATAGAAAACGGCGGGTAGTCCTTGCTCCACACCGCTTGCCGCATCGATCACCCATCCCATGGGGGCCTTAAGTGTGAAGGCATAGCCCGGTCCACGGACGATACCATATCCGTTTTCGACAATCTGGACATCGGCTGCTTGAATGAAGCCCAAGGCTGGTAGAAGAATAAAGGTGCACAGGAGAGCGGTTTTCATTTCTTTTTTCATGACTTGAATCAGCGTTGCCAAGATCCTCCAAATCCCCATCCCTTCAAGATGATTCGATGAAACGCCACCCCTTCCGCACAAAACCGGATAATGAACCGGTGCCCGGTGGTCCTGACGATGC
>Ga0304728_1001647_pt1 | contig 15438 bp, 35 predicted proteins | sample C_130625_MF_Meta_FD_190476 | JGI IMG/M metagenome (GOLD analysis project Ga0304728, IMG submission 190476) | Freshwater microbial communities from Lake Croche, Canada to study carbon cycling - C_130625_MF_MetaG (v2) (version 2) | ecosystem: Environmental > Aquatic > Freshwater > Lake | place... | reverse complement strand
CATCATCATCGCACCCAGAAAGGCCAGCAGCCATCATTGTAAATACAAGTATCTTTTTCATTTCAATCATGATTTTACCCATGAATTTAAAGTGTTTGCCGCATATATTTCTTTTGTTTTGGTAAATGATTCAGCGAGTCCTTTATTGTAAATATCAAGAACAAGCGGCGGAATTGTTGCATGGCGGGTAATTTTATAGCTAATGCCAACAGTTTGGTAGTTAAAGACAACAGGCTGCACAATAGTCTTTACCTGCATCAGCTTGTCGGCTGTGATGACGGCTGGGGCGGCGATGACCCCAGTCAATACTTTGAGGAATGATCTGCGTGGTATGATGAGATCGCTCATAGTTCACCTCTAAATATATTGCGGAGAATATCCCACATAATGTAAGTGGAAACGATCACTATTCCGATGACCATGAAGCTAGACCACAGGACCACGAGTGTTGTTAGAAAATCATTCATAGACTAGCCACCTTATTCGATATTTTTTTTGCTCGTTTAGCTGCATCTTCGGGATGCCCCCAAGCAATATGGGTAAGGCTTTTGAGTTTTTGTATCGAGGGATAGATTTCACGAGAAACCATACAGAGCGTAGGATTACGGTCATCTATGTAGCCCTTAGCAAAATCTGCAAATCTGCCAATTCTTTTAGGCAAATCTTCTAGCTCACCCATTCCAATATAAGTATCCGCAAGTTTCATAAAGCTGATTATCTCCGCCTTGTGGACTTTAGGGCTGGGGATAGCATCAAAATTAGGATCTGGCATTGGGTCTGAAGCCACAACTTCTGTCAATTCAGGTGCTTGTTCCAGCTCTATAATTATATCCGCAACACAAACAACAGCATCAGTTTTCTTTTTCTTCTTTGGTTTTTTTATTTCTGGCGCTGGTTCCGCAACCACTTCTAGCAAATTATCTTCACCTTCAATTACTTTATTCTTTTTCTTATTTGGTTTTTTTCTTTCTTCTGGTTTTGCCAATTCCATAACTCGCATTATGTAGAAATTGCTAATGCTAACAAATGCTAGCTCAATCTCAATAAGAGCTAATTGTCTTTTGTCTATCGGGCTTTGTTGCAACATATTCATAATGTCACCTTCATAGTTTTGGGTTTTGTAATAATAATCGTTGTTGAGAAGTGTTTAGAGCCGCACCTTTTTAGTCTATCAGCGCGGCTCAATTTTTGCCTGAAGTTATTCGCTATCAGTTCTAGGTAGCGGCGCAAACTTACGAGCAATTTCTTGTACTCCAGCCATCAGATCATCATCTGTCTGATCTTCTTTGCGTTTGGGTGCAAACATCATCCTAAATGCGCGGTAGTTTATTCCATCAAGATAACTATCAGCATTTTGAGGAGACGTTGCAATCCTAGCATCTTTAACCGACTCTAAAATTGTAGCCACCATGTACGGTGTAATTTCTACATCCAATTTTAAAGACGCAATTTGAGCAGAACGCAAGAAGTTTTCTTCAATGCTGCCGTAATCTTTACCGCGTTGGTTAATAATTTGTCCAGCTTGATTTAAAATTTCATACGGGGTCATATTTTTCTCCTATTGATAATTGATACTCAGCTACTTTGCCGATTAGTGAACAGTTAAGAACAAGATTACCGCGATCTTCCAAATGGGGATTTGGGTGATTTTTTTTGTAATATTGTTTTATCGATATATAGTCTGTTGTGTTTAGTGTCTTGCATAAATCTTCGCATGACTTGGCTGGATGTTCGCCAATCACTTGATGGATATTCCTTTCGTTTACGGATTCCATGTTCATAGTAAATAAGAATATCACATTAACCTCCTAATGATCGACGGGATCACGCAATACAACGGTCCCATCCATCTTTTTTTTCCACTTGGAATTTCTGCCCATCTGCATGGGTGATTTAGATTTCCTAATGCCTAAGTGCTTTGCCTGTATCCGCTTCACTTTAGCGATTAAAGGCATATCTACTTTAGCTGTATGCACTCTATGGCACTTGCGATGGGCTACCAGCCAGTTGCTTTCATCGTCCTTGCCACCAGCTTCCAACGGGATCTCATGCGAGACATCCCAATCTTCGCCGGGGATAACCTTCATATTGCACAGATGGCAGATGCCTCCATGCCGCATGAAAATATCAACGCGCATTTTTGATGTAATGCGGATGCGGGTCAATGCACACTTCCTTCAGTACTATCCAAAATCATGCGTGAGCCCATCGCGTGTTGCAGCACTGTCCTATTAAGATTGAGAAGGAATGCCGTTATACCTTCTGCACCAGCATTTGTATGAGCAAGGCAAAAACCCAGTACAACAGATAGTGCTTCAGCCACTATATCAAATCTTTCATTATCTAATAGCTTAGACACTTCATGTGCCAATTCACGAATTTTTTGTTGTTCTTCTGCTGTATATTCTTGTTCTACTTGTTTTGTTTTTCTCTTCTTAGCCATATCAATCTCCTATAATTTCATTTCTGCTCGTCTGGTTGCATTGAATGATTGCCATTCATAGTACTTCATTCGAATATATTCTAAATCCATTTTCAATTTTGTAGCACGTTCTCTGGCTTGCACCATTGATACAACATGCTCCATCCATTCATCTGAGGCTTTGACTTTCATTTCTGCACGACTGACTGGCATATCACCAAGATTAAGCATCATCTTTGACAAGACTGCGCTTTTGGTTTCCTCCAGCATATTAGCGGCAGAATCGGCGTCAACCCATTGTTCTGATATTATCCTGAATTGTTCTGAAAATGGTGAATTGTCAGTCATTGATTCTATGCCCCATCAGTATTTTGGCGTTTGTCATATCAATATATGCGTTTTCTCGAACTATTTTACCTCCATTAACAGTTGCTTGTGTCTTTGACATTTTAGTTTCTATTTTAACATTCCATCCTTTGTTAGGTTTCCACAATGTTTCAAAATACAAAGCATCTTCTTTTGCAAGATAGAAGAAGCCTATAAATGGAACTTGCAGAAACTCAGCAACCTTAGCCCCTTTACGGATCTTCTCCGCTGTCACAAGCCATTGCTCATCAAAGTGATGTCGGAACTTGTCCATAGTCAAGACACTCCGACACTTTGTTTCAACAACACCGACAACAATACCATCTCTCACCAAGATAGCATCAACAACGGCTGGCTTGTCTTTTGGCGTCTCGCAATATCGCAATGAAGGATATTGTTGATGCCACAACTCAACAGCTTTAATTTCTTGTAATCTAGATCGTTGACCTTTCGGTGTGAGAATATCCACTAGAAAGGAATCTCGTCATCAATGCCGGTAGGGGCTTTAGTTTCGACACGGGAGCGTGTCGGAGGTACTGCATCTTTTGGCTTAAAAGAGAAGGAGAAGAACTTGCCTGTTTTGCCTTCTTTAATCCAAGCAGAGATCCAGTATTCTACGCCAGAGATAAGGGCTTTGCCATTATAGTCAGGGTGGGAATCCTGCTCTTTACGATCATTCTTGAATAATGTACCCGTGTTGTCTCTAACTTCATATGCCATTTTACTATTCTCCAAGTTCATTCAGTTTGTGTATTTTCTCGTTAAGCTCGTTAATAAACTTAACAACCTCTGCTTCCAGATCTGCAATCCTGCTATCGTCACGTTCGATACGCTGGGTAAACAACGCAAGTTTTGGTGGGACGCGAGGGTCGAAGCTGATAAAATCACACCATTGCCTTCCGGTGCAAGCCATCTGCCACATCATTTGCGGAATATATTTGTCAGGTATTTCTCCCGACATTACAGTTTCCAGATGAGTGCTCGTGTTGGGACACTTGATCTCGATCAATCCGTCATCATCAACGAGCCCATCTGGACTGCATCCGCTGTTCTCAATGCTGGGGTGGGGGACAAACCCGATTGTCTGAACGAGATTACCGTGAAGGCCCTCATACACCTCACGAGCAGTCTTTTCATGGGTAGTCCCCCACTCCATCGCTGGTGTTTTGTATTTCTCGACTGGTAACCCAGTAATACGCTCCACCAACAATTCCGACATATAAGTTGCCCGCAATGACGAATATCCATTGCGAGTTCTAGCTGAAAGATCTGCAACGCGGCTAGCTGTCACCTTGCCGCATCTGGCATCGAACCACTCTTTAGAGCCCTGTTCCATGTCAGCCTCCCTGCTTTTCTTCGTCAGCCAGAACACCAGCCCGTTTCATGTCTGCAATGACATTGGAGTCAATTGAAACACGAACATTCTGAGGAAGTATAGACCACCAAGAACGAAGCTGGATAGACCCTAATGCAGCTCGGCTAAACCCTTCTGCGATAATGTCATCAATGCTTTTATCAGCCACATCAAACTCTGTGTCAGGCTTTGGCTTGGCGGGTGCTTTAGCCTTCTCACCCTTCTTAGGTGCTGACTCTGCAACGAAGTGGTTCGTTGCAAACTTTGCCTTATCGGGCTCAACAGCGGCATTGCCATCATCATCTTCAGTCGCAAGGCATAGTAGTGACATAATGCCATAGCGCCTTGCATAGGTTAGTGCAGAGCCGATGCCATGAGCATCTGCCTTAGCGATAGGAACCCATGTGGACGCCACCATGAATTGGCCGGAACTGTGTAACAACATTGTCTCCACTGACACGCCATTCTGGCCTACAGTCGGGAATTGAGTTAAGGCCAGCTCATTCACGGACAATGGATCTTTAATCGCATTACGCACTGATGATAGATCTGCATACTTAGATTTAAAAAATGGATTCTGTGCATTCTTCATAGCATCTTGGATTGCACCTTGTGCCTTAGCTAGTGCTCCAGCTAGCTGACCAATTTCTTCACTCATCTTCATCTCAAATGTTCCTTTCAATATATGACACAATGTCATCTTCACAGGCATCGAATATTTTCTGATACATCGTATCAGATGGCCCCGCTGTATAAGTTGATGGCGGTCCTTCATCATCGTAATCAAGCCAATATGTCATTGGCCCCATTTCTAGTATTTCTGGGTATAAGTGAGGTTCACCAACACTGCGGTCACCCCGCAGCATATCGTAACATACTTCGATGCTGCCCGTTGCAAAGCGGCTAGACCCATCGACAATGATTCGTAATTCGTCAAAACTGTATATCAAGGACTCCATTTCTATCTCCATATCAATCATTGCCCGCACATATGGCAATAATCAAATAAGGTTGTCAAGTTATATTTGACAAGCTGATAGAATAATTATATACAGTGAGCATGAAACACGAACGAAGTCCGACACTTATTCACATATTAAAAAATCGCGGCACTGCCAGCGCAATAGCGAAAGGGCTCGGTGTAACCCGTGCTGCTATATCGGCTTGGCGTGAAATCCCGATTACAAGACTTAAAGAAGTCAGTAAGATAACAGGCATTCCGCGCAATCAATTAAGGCCAGACATATTTGAAGAATTATATGGAGAATAAAATGGTTTATACCGCAGATGAAATAATTAAATTATTTAATGAAGGACATGAAACATACGAAATTGCGGCAATTTTACATATCCAAGAAGCAGAAGCCTACAATGTGCTAGCAGTCGCCAGAGAGATTAAAAATGTCTTCAAAGATCACAGTAACTTTGCCGCTACCTCCCTCAGTAAACAGGTTATGGCGCACGACCCGTTCGGGTGGGATGTACCGAAGTCCAAAGTACGCAGCGTGGCTAAAAGAGTCAGCGTGGATAATAGCAGCCCAGACAAAAGGTCAAAAGATAACAGGATATTATACGTTGATTTTAAAGGCAGTAGCGCCAGATAAACGTAAGCGGGATTTAGACAATCTACTGAAAGCTGCAAGTGATGTGCTGACCCATTCGGGGGTTATTACAGACGATCATCTTTGTAGAGCATTAAGGGCCGAATGGGTTCTTGCTGACTTTGAATGCGAAATAACTATAGAGGCTGTCGATGTCTAAGATACCATTATCAGACCAAATATTAGCTGTTGAACGAGCCGCCATTAACTTGAGAGGCCATATCGAGATCTTGCAGGGTCTGGTCGCGCAAAAGAAACGTGATCCTATCGTGTTGATAACAAAGGAAGGTTGGTTGCCGGATTTGGAAGCAGCTTTAGTTACATTGAGATGGTTAGACAAAAATAAAGATAAATTAAAATAAGACATATTGACAGGGATTTAATTAAATGGTTTGTTAATATTGCCTTAACAAACAGGAGTACATCATGGGTAATTTAACGGATGCAGATTTGAAATTGATGCTTAACAGTTCACGGGAAAAGCAGCTCCGCGATGCAATGAGCGACTGCGGATTAGACATCTCCCAGCTTGCCTCGCTCTGCGGTGTAGGCATTAGAACTGTCTATCGGTGGCTCAGTGGGACAACCAAACCACCCCAATCTACCTACACAATTTTGCACCTTTTGTCACCGATGCCATGACTAATTGACATGACAAAATAGCAAGTCAGGCGTGTCAAAATGTCTGGCTTGTCGGATGGCATGAGTCTTGCGGTAATAGGTAATAATATATTAGTTACCTATTGAGGCAATAGTAACTTCTAGTGCGTCCAGAGAATGCAATTATAAGTTAGATATACTATAACAGGCTAGAGCCATGATCCTTAGAGATTACCAATTACAATCTATAGACCGACTGCGTCAAAGTGTCAGTTCTGGACATAAGCGCCCAGTGATCCAAAGTCCCACCGGAAGCGGCAAAACTGTCTTGGCCGCAGCTCTGGTTCAAATGGCAAGGCAGCGAAACAAAACTGTGATGTTCACTGTCCCAGCCCTGAGCCTTATCGATCAGAGCGTCGATAGGTTTGCTAGTCAGGGTATCCACTGCGGTGTGATCCAAGCAAATCATTACCTGACCGATCCATCCATGCCTGTGCAAGTTGCGTCCGTGCAGACATTGGCTCGCCGGACAATCCCGCTAGTCGATCTCGCCATCGTGGATGAGTGCCATATCTCGTTCGAGCTGTATCAAAAATGGTTTAACGATCCAGCTTGGAACAAAATTCCGATTGTTGGTCTTACTGCCACTCCGTGGCAAAAGGGCATGGGCAAGCTATGGGATGATCTGATTATCGGCACTACCACACAAGAGCTGATCGACAAGGGCCACCTATCCGATTTTAAGGTTTTCGCTCCCGTGAGCAAACCAAATTTGAGCAATGTCAGGCTAGTGGCTGGAGATTACGATAAAAAACAGCTCGGAAAGGTCATGGACGATGATCTCTTGGTCGCAGACATCGTTTCGACTTGGCTCGAACGAGCGAAAGGACGCTCAACGATCTGTTTTGCGGTAAACCGCTTACATGCCAAGCACTTACAGAAACAATTTGAAGATGCGGGCATCAAAGCTGGTTACATGGATGCGTACACAAAACCCGACGAGCGTCAGCAGATTGTCAGCCAATTCGCATCAAAAGATATTGAAATCATTTGCAATGTCGGTGTTCTGACTACTGGGTTTGATGCTGATGTGCGGTGTGTGATCTTAGCTCGACCGACAAAATCCGAAATTCTATACACGCAGATGATTGGGCGTGGGTTGCGCCAAGCCACTGGAAAGGATCATTGTTTGATCCTAGACCACAGCGATACAACTCTGCGGTTAGGGTTTGTGACAGACATCCATTACACGGTTCTTGATGATGGGACGAAGAACAAAACAACCAATAAATCCAAAGAGGTATTGCCTAAGCAGTGCCCTAAATGTTCATATCTGCGACCACCAAAGGTGCGTATCTGCCCATCATGCGGCCATGTGCCTGACCCCAAATCTGACATCACGACTGGGGAAGGCGAACTGGTAGAGCTGGATCGCAAGACTAAAGCTGCTATTAAGAAATCTAAATCGATGGAAGAGCGGCAGGATTTCTACTCTGAGTTAATTCAACACGCTAATGTGCTGCAATACAAATCAGGTTGGGCCTATTATGCCTACAAAGATAAATTCGGGACATTTCCACCCTATTTCTTCCACACTGAACCAAAATCTTTGAGTCTTGAAACCTTTAATTGGATCAGGCATCGCAATATTGCCCGTGCTAAAGCCCGTGCTAAAATGTCAGGTGACAAATGAGCACTGAAGCACAGGAAATTGTGCGGGGCAGGTGGCGTGAACTACTGCCCCAGCTTGGCGTAGATCCGATATTCCTCCGCAATAGACACGGACCATGCCCGATCTGCGGTGGCGCTGACAGATTCCGATTTGATGATCGTGACGGTACAGGATCGTTTTACTGCAACCAATGCGGGGCTGGTGATGGCTACACACTGGTTTGCAAAGTGACTGGTCAATCGTTTCGGGATGTTGCCAAGCAAGTCAGGACCATGATGGGCCTTAAAACGATTGCAAGAGCGACCGCGACCGACACCGACGATAAAGTAGCTATGAGACGGGTTTGGGAGGCCGCGCACGAGACTTCAGAGGGTGGTCCGCTACCCATCTACCTGACGAGGCGTTTAGGCGTTGTATGGCGTTCTAATTCAATCCGCGAGGCATCCAGTCTGTGGCATCCATTCGCTAAGTCAAAGCACCCAGCTATGGTTAGCAAAATTGCTAACATTGAGGGCAAGGTGGCTAACTTGCATCTGACTTATTTGACCGCAGATGGTCATAAGGCTCCCATCGAAAAGCCCAAGCTCATCATGGCTGGCAAGCTGCCGGATGGGTGCGCTGTGCGTCTTGGTCCTCCACAGCCGACAATGGGCATTGCGGAGGGGATCGAATCAGCGATGTCAGCCAGCATTCTTCACAGCGACATGACCGTCTGGGCTGCGACCAACGGGACCATGTTGTCAAAATGGCAACCACCGTTTGGTGTGACCAATGTTGTAATTTTCGGTGACAATGACCGATCATTTACAGGCCATGCAAGAGCTTATGCGCTTGCGAATCGCCTAGCTATAAACGGTTTTGGCGTGACCGTTATGATCCCGCCAAAGCCTGACACAGATTGGAATGATGTTTTGTTAGGTAGTTGAAGGTGGTGCTGGTAATGGCATCCAATGAGTTGGATATATTTCGCCTAACTCTAAAACATAAAAAAAGGCATCGTTATCCTCACTTGTATGGTCTGTCCACGCTTCTCCAATGTAAATTGATTGTTCTGGGACAAACATTAAGAGCAATTTATCTCTTGGCGCTGTTTCAATTGGTTGCCAAGATAAAACATTAAATTGGTTATAATGATCTGTAGTTGTGTAATTGGTCATTATTGCCCCCAATTATCTGGATGCTGCGGATCATAATAATCTCGTGGCTGGCATGATTTATAAAAAGCCCACACTGCTGCTGCAAATGGGCTAACAATTATCACTGCCATAATTACATCGACCATTGTCATTCTGTCACCTAATGGAATGATGCTAGCAACCAATCAATGGCTGCTTGTTTACCGTCAAAGTGCATGATCTCGCCCCGAATGCTTAAAGCGCGATAACCGCCGTGCGGGGGTCTGACCCTAATCGGATTAACCCAGCCGACCGTGCGACCATTGTGCTCGACCAACCAAACACCGTCTCGACCAAGCTCCAACTTGACCGCGCTTTCTGGGCTGGGGCGGGACGCTGAGCTTTTTGGTTGCATAACCGCACCGTGCATTTGCTTGAGAAAATCACATAATAATTCACTCATTTTCATTTTCCTCCATTTCATCGACCGAATAGTCACTATCCAAGATTTCAAACTTATCTGTATCAGCTTCCATTGCCATCTCTAAGGCTTCATCCTCATTATCGGCTTCGACCGTTAAGACATGATGAACGGAATAGAAAATGCGATATTTCTTCATTACTGCCCCCTATTCATCTGCTATTTGCGGTTCAAATTCATACCCACCCAAATACCAAGCACATTTAGGTAAATCTTCACTAATATATTTATTGACCGATAAATAATTCAAAAACCCCCATTTATCTGGCATATCTGTGGGATGTTTTGGTTTATGTTGCTTAATATAATCAACAGTAACAGTTTTTTGGTCAAGGTCCTTAAGAACGACAAAAGGCCCGTCATAACCAAAGTCACTATATTCGCCGCTTTCTGTTGTCAGGATTGTTCCTGCTTTGATAATCATTGCTGCCACCTTACCATGTATCGACCACTAGACCATCGACCACCAACACTGCACCCAGCCGATCTGCTTGCTCGATCATTGCTAGTGCCATCGACATTACGTGCATGATTTCATATAACATGCCGCATCCAAGACCGCTTTCCGGCCTATCAGCGCAATCGCTGGCATCATAATTATAAATTGCGTTTTCCGACCTAGCCTCTTGATATGTTTTATATTTTGCTTTGTCGAAAATGTAGATGTTGACATTTTGTGTGCTCATTTTAGCCCCCCAAACCAATGCAAGTTAAACCAATGGCCGCGACCAATGCGCCCAGCGCGAATATTTCTGATAAAATTCTAATAACAAACATTACAGACCCATTAGTGACTAATTGTGAAAACATAATCCCCGTTGGGCAAATTGCCAGCCCCCGTGATTTTCACGTTCCAATTCATTTTATCAATCAGCTTTAACGCAGCGCATCTGGCATTGTCTTCAGATTGCAACGAATGATCATACGCAAGGATAACTTGCAATCCATCCTCTGCAAATGCTTTCCAGCGCGATGGTTTGTGGTTAGTGCACCCCAGATATCTAACTTGAATGGCTTTCATATCAAAATCTCCTCATGCTGCCTGTTGTGATAAAATGACAGTTTGAATGCGATAATTATGCCGCAACATTTCGACCGCTTTTATATCCTGTTCTGAAGTTAACGACAGAATTTTCGATCCACCATCTTTATAGACTTGATCTGATTTAATTTGCAAAATGAACCAATCTTTGGCTCCACGCTCAAAATAAATCACGGTTGATTTACGGGCATATTTATAAGCATTTGGGACTTTATCGCCGCTTTCTGCATAAAATTTGGCCCCTGCAAAGCATTTCTTGGGAACCAATGCAGACAGTCTTTCTTCAGCTTCAACGACCAATGTTTTGATTTGCGTATAATAATTATATGTGTGCTCACTGGCCCGACCGTTAACAACCTTGAGCATTTCCTCAATTTTATCTTTATTTTGATCCGTCACGGCTATTTTCATTTTCAATCTCCATCAGATAAATGGGGGACGGTGCCCCCATAGTTTAAGCATATTTGCTTAAGAATCTCTTAATTTGCTTGACTTCTCTTTGGGCTATTCTTTGTTCTTCGTCTGTATATTCGCCGATTAACATATCATTGTTTCTAGTATCAGTTTCGTAGTACATCCCAAGCTGATATTTGGCTTCCGCAATTAATTCTTCGTCGGTGTAATCATTAATATCTTTGCCATCATCGACGCAAAGATTGTTAATGAAAACGTGAGCCAATTCATCACACTTGAGAAGATCGCGCACGATTTTACGCATGATCAATCTCCATCATTATCGACCAACGACCGACCAAACGATTTGCCGACCTCGACCGATACCTAATAATATCATGTTGAGACATTATGTCAATAGGTTTTTTGTAAATAATTCAGAATATTGGTAATTTCTTTAACGACCAACTTAACTGACAAAATTACATTTGTGCTGAATTATTTACTTGACATGACCGACCAATTGTGTCATTATGTCATTATTGATCGACCGAAATGGAGATTTAGATATGGCAAAATATACAGTTATCGTCAAACAAGAGTGCTGGCACACGCTGCTTATTGAAACCGATATGACCGATTTAGGTGAGATTGAAAATTTGGTTTATGATATGACCGAAGCGCAAGAAAAGGCGGCAATAATTGAGACGGAAACCCATCTTTGGGAAGTCGAAGAGATCGAATTGCAAACGACAGAAACGACCGAAACGACCGAACAATGTAAATGACAAAATTACATTTGTGCTGAATTATTTACTTGCATCTGCCAGTCAATTTGCTAGTGTCATTATGTCAACGACCAATGAGGTTTGATATGTCTTATAAACCCGAAGTCCAAACAGATAGCACTGGCAAGTGGTATGATAATGCATTGCGCTTTGCGACCGAACAGGAAGCTTTTGATAGTGCCCGCGACCTAGCGGGGCGGTGGTTTGCTGTTTTGTCATATCGTGCGACCAAGAGCGATGAGCCCGTGAATTATACATATCACGACCGCAAGCTTGTACAAGCAGCAAAGGAAACGACCAATGACCATTGACCAAGCCATCTCAATTCTAGGTATCAATCGCGCAAGGTACGAAGTCCAAAACATGGCGCTTGCGCTGACTTTCGGCTCTTGTCTTAACACAAAAGAGGAACAATTGAGGCTTGATGCCAGCGCTTATGTGTTAAAGCGCTGGAAAGCTTATCAAAAGGCTTGCCAGCAAGAGCGCGACAAGCTGTGGCGATAAGCAAACATAATGCTTGCATATAGTGACATAATGGCATATTGTCATTGTGTCACTAATCTTATGGGGGTTTGATATGTCTTACAGAATCGAAATTTTGACTAAAACAGTAAACAGCGCTGGCGTAATAGTTGAGGTTTGGCGTTCGCTTCGCCCGAACAATGGTTCGCCCTATGTTTTTGATACAGAAAAACAAGCCGAATTGGTGTTTAATTCTTGCTATCCAAAAGGCTCGCCAGCTAGAATTGAGTGCAAGGCTCGCATTGTCAAATATGATTTTTAAATGACACTAATCTTATGGGGATTGATATGTCTTACAATGTTGCCTTTACAAGATTTTCACGCAATGCCAAAACGGGACCGATACCGGTTTCGACCACTACATATGAGACTTGCCCTAATGGTTGCCCTTTGCGGGACAATGGTTGTTATGGCAACGGGGGACCATTAGGAATGTTTTGGGCCAAAGTGACTAGCGGGAGCGCAAGCATTGGTTGGGAAGCTTTTATCAAATCAGTCTCAAAACTACCTAAAGCCACGCTCTGGCGACATAACCAAGCTGGTGACTTGCCTAGTCAAGATAAGGTAAACATTGATGCGATCGCGCTTGAGCAATTGATTAAAGCAAACAAAGGCAAAAGAGGCTTTACTTACACTCATTACGATATTTTAAACAATGACCATAACAAGCAAGCAATCAAACAATCTAATGAGCAAGGTTTTAGGATTAACTTGAGCGCGAATAATCTCGCACACGCTGATAAGCTTTACGAGACTGGAATTGCGCCAGTAGTAACAATATTGCCGGAAAGCGCAAAGCCTAGTGACAAGATTGAAACGCCAAAAGGTCACAAGGTAGTTATCTGTCCGGCAACATATCGCGACGATGTTACTTGCATGTCTTGCGGCATATGCGCCCAAGAGCGCAAGGCGATAATTGGGTTTCCCGCGCATGGGGTCCAAAAGCGCAAGGCCAATGTGGTGGCCAATAGCTAAGGAGCGACAAAGAAAAGGCCCCTAAATGGGGCCTAGTCTTTTGTTTTGTTTAATTGGTTTACTTTACTGCGGTAATGAGCCCGTCCTTTAGTGTGACTTGTCCGAACCATTCGCGCCCTAGATTAGTAATGTGAGGCCGATTGGCGACTGTTATTGTGCCATTGTCTTTATATTCAGGGCCGAAAATACTAGTTTCAATATAGCGCAAAGGCTTGCCAATGTTTGCTTTGCACTCTTTTTTTGATGGATATTTTGCGATCAATGTCATATCAAACCCCTGTTGTTTTGCGCTGTTCAATCATTGTAGACAGATCAATAGCAGCCTGTGCATGTGATCCTCTCTTGTAATTTTTGCCCGTTGCGTTGCTTGCTAACAATAGCATTTTTGTGGGCGTCAATTGAGCGTTTGCTTGCATTTTAAATTTTGCATACATCTGCAATGCTTGTTTCAAAACGATAAGCCTGAATGTTTCAATGTTATCTTCACCTGTGATCATGGTCATATCAAACCCCTATTGGTTAAGTTACATAAAGACAATATAATAATGACATTATAGCACCAAGTAAATAATTCAGAATATATGTAATTTTGTTAATTACTTTAATTGTGAATTGTTAATCTGGCCTTTACATTGTCAAGTAATTTGTTACAATTAATTAGGAACGGTTTTAAAGGCTTGTGAGAGGCTTTCGACTAGCGTGGTGCAATCATACTGGCAATGGCATTTTGTCGCATTGGTGAAGGTTTCACGTTTTGTTCCTGTTTTGAGAACGGATTGCAGGAAAGCGCTGCGAAACAGCTTGGACGCAGAGAGGATGAGATAATGGTCAAAGACACAGATCAGGCAAAGCAAGAGAGAGCAAAGGCAAGAGAGGCTAAGAGAGAGGCTAACAGGCTCAAGTGGGCCGCACTAGAACAAGACGTCAAAGGACAGATAAACGATAAGGCTGACAATGCTATTGTAGCATTGAGGCAAAGAGCTGTTCCAGTCCCATACAGTGACGCAATAGCGACAGAGATTTGCGAGCGAATGGGACAAGGCCAGTCGCTTGAGAAGATTTGTGAGCTTCCGCATATGCCAGCGGTTTCAAGTGTAATGAGATGGCTTAATGATATATCAAAGGCCTCTTTCAGAGATGATTACACGCGTGCACGCGAGAGGCTGTGTGATGCATTATTAGATCAATGTGTGACGCTAGCAGATGAAGCGCTTAATCCTGACAAAATGACAGATGACATTTCAGCCAATGATAGCATTCAACACGCAAGGCTCATGATTGAGACGCGTATAAAGGCCATTGGTAAGATGCTTCCAAAGAAGTATGGCGATCTATCCCGCATGGAATTGACTGGCGCAGATGGCGGCGCAATCCAAATGCGCAGTGTCACCATGACAATCGATAGCGCAGTGTTGGACGCAAGCCAGCGCGATGTGTTGCGACAGGCGCTCATCGCGGCGCGAGATGGCCATAATGTCATTGAACATGACAGCGACAAAACAGCAGACAAAAGTTAGGGTCCCTGACCATCGACCACCCATACCCCCGCCTATAAATAGGCCCCCGTCATTATAATGGTTCCTCCACTCCCCGTTAAACGCTACCAAAAACCCAACGGGTCCCTTTTGTCATTCTGTCACGGGTCCCTTGCCATTTTAGCAATATGGTCCCCTCCCCCCTATATAGCTATGGGTCCCCCTATATTGTTATATCTGTATAGGGTCCCATATAGCCCCTATGCAGCCAAGATGCTTTGCAGCCGGGTCCCCCCGATTGTATGTAAAGAATATTCCTTACCCTTGTATACCTTGACTTAACAAACAAATCTGATAGGGTCCCCCTATGGATGACGTAATAGCAAAATTACTATCTTATAACGTCCCTAACAGGGAGTTAGCTATATACCGTGACAATGACGGCATATGGATTGCCGAATATGTCAATATTGATATGACGCAAGATATTTGGGACTCGCATGGGATATATTACGGCACCGGCAAATCTCTGGACGCAGTGTTAGTGCAATTGCTGGGTAATCTGGAACAGGCTTTAAGAGATGACACTTATTAATATTGATGGGTCCCTAGTTAATATCGAAGATCAATTG
>Ga0304728_1001646_pt1 | contig 15440 bp, 14 predicted proteins | sample C_130625_MF_Meta_FD_190476 | JGI IMG/M metagenome (GOLD analysis project Ga0304728, IMG submission 190476) | Freshwater microbial communities from Lake Croche, Canada to study carbon cycling - C_130625_MF_MetaG (v2) (version 2) | ecosystem: Environmental > Aquatic > Freshwater > Lake | place... | reverse complement strand
CTGTCTGACCAGTAGTTCCTGTCTGACCAGTAGTTCCTGTCTGACCAGTAGTTCCTGTCTGACCAGTAGTTCCTGTCTGACCAGTAGTTCCTGTCTGACCAGTAGTTCCTGTCTGACCAGTAGTTCCAGTTTGACCTGTAGTTCCAGTTTGACCTGTAGTTCCAGTTTGACCTGTAGTTCCAGTCTGTCCTGTAGTTCCAGTTTGACCTGTAGTTCCAGTTTGACCTGTAGTTCCAGTTTGACCTGTAAAACCAGTAAATCCTGTGTAGCCAGTAAATCCAGTCGCACCAGTCTGACCTGTAGTTCCTGTCTGACCTGTAAAACCAGTAAATCCAGTCGCACCAGTCTGTCCAGTCGCACCAGTCTGTCCTGTAGCACCAGTTTGTCCTGTAACACCAGTTTGTCCTGTAACACCAGTTTGTCCTGTAACACCAGTTTGTCCTGTAACACCAGTTTGTCCTGTAGCACCAGTTTGTCCTGTAACACCAGTTTGTCCTGTAACACCAGTTTGTCCTGTAACACCAGTTTGTCCTGTAACACCAGTTTGTCCTGTAACACCAGTTTGTCCTGTAACACCAGTTTGTCCTGTAGCACCAGTTTGTCCTGTAGCACCAGTTTGTCCTGTAGCACCAGTTTGTCCTGTAGCACCAGTTTGTCCTGTAGCACCAGTTTGTCCTGTTGTTCCTGTCTGTCCGATTTGCGTATACATTACCTGCATTACGGTTGCAATTACTGACGGTATAGCTGGAGCAGGGGATGTAGCAGCTTGTGCAAATAAACGAACATGTGTATCTGTTGTAGACCACATTAATTCAAAATAATCACCAGCATTTGCTGATAACATAAAATTCCAAGAAGGAACAGCTTTTGCAGAATTTGCATCTCCAGTTATTGTGACTTCAGTATCACTATTATTTACATCTACATTATTTTTTCTAAGCCAAATATTTACTTGATCAGTACCCTTATTAGATCTATCTAATTGTGCGGAAAATTGAATGTTGTATATACCAGCATTACCAATTGTAATTCTGCTATTAGAAACAATAGTTATGCCATTATTTGATGGATCAGAACTATTGAATGTCATTGCATAAGCAGTATTAATTGTAGATACAGTTTGGGTTGTAGTATCGTAAAATGCACCCCAATAACCCAATGCTCCACCAGCACCAGTAGCACCAGTTGGTCCTGCTGGTCCAATACCGCCAACCTGAGTGAAGTTTATATTGTCTGTGCCGATGCGAATGCTTCCATCTACATTAGAACCAACTTCGTACTGCAAAGCAGAAGTTCCATGATTCGTAGTTCCTTCAACAATGAATAAGTAATCACCATACTCAACTTGAGCAGCAATGTGGTTGTCAAAATCTGTTGCTCTAGTCAATTTATAAACAGCAGATGCTCCGCCAGTGGCAGTAACAGTGTATATACCATTATTTCTTTGATCTGATTGATTTTTTACGAGTATTCTATCGCCAACTGCAACTGCAACACTATCAACGGACAACGCACCATTTGTGGTTGCTTGAATGTAAGCACCAACACCAGTTCCATTGGATGCGTCTGCACTTCCAGCAGTATAAGTAGGTGAATTGTTTAGAGCAGTTGTTGTCGCCAATCTAGCAGACAAGTGAGAGTTTTCGGTATTTTGCGGACCAGTAGCACCAGTTTGACCAGTAGCACCAGTTTGACCTGTAGTTCCTGTTTGACCTGTAGTTCCTGTTTGACCAGTAAAACCAGTAAATCCTGTGTAGCCAGTAAATCCAGTCGCACCAGTCTGTCCTGTAGTTCCAGTCTGTCCTGTAAAACCAGTAAATCCTGTGTAGCCAGTAAATCCAGTGTAGCCAGTAAATCCAGTCGCACCAGTTTGACCTGTAGTTCCAGTTTGACCAGTGGTTCCTGTTTGACCAGTGGTTCCTGTTTGACCAGTGGTTCCTGTTTGACCAGTAAAACCAGTAAATCCAGTCGCACCAGTTTGACCTGTGGTTCCAGTCTGTCCTGTAGTTCCAGTTTCACCTGTGTAGCCAGTAAATCCAGTCGCACCAGTTTGGCCTGTTGTTCCTGTCTGACCTGTAGTACCAGTTTGTCCTGTTGAACCTGTTTGGCCTGTTGTTCCAGTTTGACCTGTTGAACCTGTTTGGCCTGTTGTTCCTGTCTGACCTGTAGTACCAGTTTGTCCTGTAGCACCAGTTTGTCCTGTAGCACCAGTTTGTCCTGTAGCACCAGTTTGTCCTGTAGCACCAGTTTGTCCTGTAGCACCTGTTTCGCCCGTGGTTCCAGTCTGTCCTGTAAAACCAGTTTGTCCTGTCGTGCCAGTTTCACCTGTAGTTCCAGTCTGTCCTGTCGTGCCAGTTTCGCCCGTGGTTCCAGTCTGTCCTGTAGAACCTGTCTCACCAGTAGTTCCAGTTTGTCCTGTAGTTCCTGTTTGTCCTGTAGTTCCAGTTTGTCCTGTAGTACCAGTTTGTCCTGTAGTACCAGTTTGTCCTGTAGTACCAGTTTGTCCTGTAGTACCAGTTTGTCCTGTAGTACCAGTTTGTCCTGTAAAACCTTGATAACCAATAAGGGATATTTCCCATGAAGTAGATGTTCCAGCAACAGGTGTTCCGTGTACCTCAGTAATAGGTCGAAGTTGATAGTTAATACCAAAACCACCCGCAACCTGTGTAAACAGTTCACCTACATATGCAAGTGTAGAACCAGCGGTCTTGTCTGCAACTCGAACATAAGTACCACCAGCGTTAGCAAATGCCGAGTCTGTTGTGGTCGAGAATATATTGAATGGATTAGTTCCTACTGTAGCAGATGTTGATTCTGCATTACCAGACGCAGCAAGAGGTGTAAAGGTAAGTCCAGTAGCACCAGTCTCGCCAGTGGTTCCAGTTTCACCCGTGGCACCTGTCTCACCAGTAAAACCAGTTTCACCTGTCGTTCCAGTTTCACCAGTAGAACCAGTTTCACCAGTAGTACCTGTTTCACCTGTGGCTCCAGTCTGTCCTGTAGTGCCAGTTTCACCTGTCGTACCAGTTTCTCCCGTTGTACCAGTCTGTCCTGTAGTGCCAGTTTCACCTGTGGTTCCAGTCTGTCCTGTAGTGCCAGTCTGTCCTGTAGTGCCAGTTTCACCTGTCGTACCAGTCTTTCCTGTAGTTCCAGTTTCACCTGTAGTGCCAGTTTCACCTGTCGTACCAGTTTCTCCCGTTGTACCAGTCTGTCCTGTAGTGCCAGTTTCACCTGTGGTTCCAGTCTGTCCTGTAGTGCCAGTTTCACCTGTCGTGCCAGTCTGTCCTGTAGTTCCAGTTTCACCCGTGATTCCAGTTTCACCCGTGGTTCCAGTTTGACCTGTAGTTCCAGTCTGACCAGTGGTTCCTGTTTGACCTGTAGTTCCTGTTTGACCTGTAGTTCCTGTTTGACCTGTAGTTCCAGTTTCACCCGTGGTTCCAGTCTGTCCTGTAGTTCCAGTCTGTCCTGTAGTTCCAGTCTGTCCTGTAGTTCCAGTTTCACCAGTAGAACCAGTTTGTCCTGTAGAACCAGTTTGTCCTGTAGTACCTGTTTCACCAGTAGAACCAGTTTGTCCTGTAGTACCTGTTTCACCCGTGGTTCCAGTCTGTCCTGTAGTTCCAGTTTCACCTGTGGTTCCTGTTTCACCTGTGGTTCCTGTTTCACCAGTAGTTCCTGTTTCACCAGTAGTTCCTGTCTCGCCTGTGGTTCCTGTCTCGCCTGTGGTTCCTGTCTCGCCAGTGGTTCCTGTTTCGCCAGTAGTGCCTGTTTCGCCTGTAGAACCTGTTTCACCAGTAAAACCTGTTTCACCTGTCGTGCCAGTCGCACCAGTCTGACCTGTAAATCCTGTGTAGCCAGTAAATCCAGTCGCACCAGTCTGACCTGTAAATCCTGTGTAGCCAGTAAATCCAGTCGCACCAGTTTGACCTGTAGTTCCAGTCTGACCTGTAGTTCCAGTCTGACCTGTAGTTCCAGTTTGACCTGTAGTTCCAGTTTGTCCTGTAGTTCCAGTTTGTCCTGTAGTTCCAGTTTGTCCTGTGGTTCCAGTTTGACCTGTAAAACCAGTAAATCCAGTCGCACCAGTCTGACCTGTAAATCCTGTGTAGCCAGTAAATCCAGTCGCACCAGTTTGACCTGTAGTTCCAGTCTGACCAGTAGTTCCAGTTTGACCTGTAGTTCCAGTTTGTCCTGTAGTTCCAGTTTGTCCTGTAGTTCCAGTCTGACCAGTGGTTCCTGTTTGACCTGTAGTTCCAGTCTGACCAGTGGTTCCTGTTTGACCTGTAGCTCCAGTCTGACCAGTAAATCCTGTGTAGCCAGTAAATCCAGTCGCACCAGTTTGTCCTGTAGTTCCAGTCTGACCAGTGTTTCCAGTCTGACCTGTGGTTCCAGTTTGACCTGTGGTTCCAGTTTGACCTGTGGTTCCAGTTTGACCTGTAGTTCCAGTTTGACCTGTGGTTCCAGTTTGACCTGTGGTTCCAGTTTGACCTGTGGTTCCAGTTTGACCAGTAAAACCAGTAAAACCAGTAAAACCAGTAAAACCAGTAAAACCAGTAAAACCAGTAAAACCAGTAAAACCAGTAAATCCGGTAAATCCAGTCGCACCAGTTTGTCCTGTAGTTCCAGTTTGTCCTGTAGTTCCTGTCTGACCTGTAAAACCAGTAAATCCTGTGTAACCAGTAAATCCAGTCGCACCAGTCTGTCCTGTAGTTCCAGTTTCACCTGTTAAGCCAGTAAATCCTGTAAAACCTGTATAGCCAGTATTTCCTGTTTGACCAGTAGCTCCTGTGGTTCCAGTTGATCCTGATGGTCCTTTGGTTTTTCCAGAACTAAAATTTGAAGCACCTATAAACATTAAATTATATTCCTATTAAACATATTTTTTGATTTATATCAGAGGCTATAACATATAATCGATTCGTATTATCTATTGAAAGAGAAATGCTTTCCCCTGCATTCAATTCAAATCCATTTGACGAATCTACTCCAGACACCCCAACATAAACCACAGCGGAATTTCCATTTAATGCTTTGACAGTTACCGAATAATTCAAAGGATTGTCTGCCAATTGCAATTCAGAAGTTCCAATTGTTTCTTGAAAAACAACTACATTTGCTTTGCCTATTTTTTGATCTGAAGCAATTACAATTGGAATGCTATCGCTACTTGTTGCTTGTCCTTTTCTTGCTTCTCTAACTACCAATCCTCTGGAGTAGTTATTTGGCAAATCATTGGCAGTATCGACAATATCATCGGTACCTTCACCAGTTAAAACAACTCTTGGTCTTTTTCTTACCAACGGTACATCAACATAGACAACTTCTGTTTCGTCCATGGTATCGCCACCGATTCCAGGATTTAATACTGTGTATGTATCTGCCATAATTCCTCCTATTGTATTTAGAAAAATAACTAAGATAATAAAGATTATTTTTCAAATAAGACATTGATCTTTTCATCTATCTAGATGAAAATGAATTTTTAGGAAAAGAATATGGAAAAAAACACACTTTTGGTCATTGAAAACGATTATTCCCAATTGATAACAACCGATCAAAATGTAAAAGCCACTCTTTGGGATGCCCTAAGATTTCGTGAAAAAAATTATTTCAGAAGCAGATTGTACAAACAAAGGATTTGGGATGGTTACACTGAATTTTTCAAAAAAGAAACTGGAAGATTTCTTACAGGATTAATCCCTGAAATATCTGCTGCTTTGAAGCATTTTGGAATGGAGTATGAAATTCAAGACAAAAGAACAAATACAAAATTTGAAATTGAAAATATAAATGAAAATTTTTTGAACCAATGGTTGCCTGAAAATTCCGAAAAAGTAACACTTTATGATTATCAAGTTGATTTGATAAATACATCAATCAAACAAAAAAGAGGTATTATATTTGCTCCAACAAGTGCTGGAAAAACTAATGTTCTTTTAGGCATTTTGAAATCAATTCCTCCAAGAACACCGACACTTGTTTTGCAGAATCGTATTGGGTTAGCAGAACAAAACTATTCTGAATTAAAAAAATGGAATTTTAGCAATCTTGGTAGACTTTGGGGAAAATGCGTTGAGCCAAATATCATAACTGTAGCAAGTATCCAATCGGTAATGAAAATGGAAAAAGTTCTTCCAAAAATAAAATGCCTTATCGTTGATGAAATCCATGACATGATGAGCAAAACTCCAATAGCGGTCTACAAGAAGCTTAAAGGTGCTGATATTAGAATTGCAATTAGTGCAACCCCATTCAAATTTGGAGAAAGAGATAAAGTACAAAAACATCAAGTAAAAGGGTATTTTGGGCCTGTTCTTAAAATAAAGTCTTCGGAAGGTGGAGTACTAACAACAGCACAACTTCAAGAACGAGGGATTCTTTCTTCTAGCAAATGTACATTTTATCCAATTAACGAACCTGCAATTCCTTATGATATTTATCTTGATGCTGTAACAAGAGGGGTTGCTGAAAACACATATTTCAATGATATTGTGACAAGATTAGCGAAAGGATGTACTGGGAGAACACTTATATTGGTTGATCGTGTTGCTCATGGAGATAAGTTGAGTCAAATGCTTAAAAATTCACTTTGGGTACAAGGAAAAGATACTACAGAAACAAGGAAAGAAGTTGTATTGCAATTACAGCAGTCAAAAGAGACTATAGTTGCAATTGCTACTCAGCAAATTTTCAACACAGGGATTAATGTTAAGGTACATAATCTTATCAATGCTGCTGGTGGTCAGGCAGATCATCAGATAATTCAAAGGATGGGTCGTGGTTTAAGAACGGCTAAAGATAAAAATGAATTAAATTATTACGATTTTATTTTTAATATAAATCCATATCTTTTGACTCATAGCAAAAGAAGAGTAAAAATACTAAAAGATCAAGGTCACGAAATAGAAATCAAAGATATGGTGGATATATGATAATTCCTGAGTTTGACAAAGAATTTTATACAACTCAAGTCGAGCAAATGTGTACAAGATATGAAAAAATATTTAAGATTTGGAAATTAAATTGGATAAAATTTTATAATTTTGTTTCTTCAAAATTAAACAATAGCACTTATAGAATATGGATATTCCTGTTTGGTTTGGAGCCAATAATTAAAAGTTGTAATTTCAAACCAAGCAAAAAAGAAAAATTGGATTTCTTACAGGAAAATTCTAAAAAAAGAATTTATCAAATAATAAAAGATGACGAAAAGATAAAATTCTTTCTAAAAAACATATAGGTGAATCATGTTAGAGTTCGATGTAATAAATGATATTATTATTCAAATTTTTCTTCGCCATTTTCGTCAATAAAATGTAAAACAATTCTTCCCAAAGTTGTTGTGTATTTGCGAAAAACACTTATTATTTTTGAGTGAATTTTTCTATGGCAAAGAACACAAACTGTTATCGTATTCATTTCGTGATATTCACCACCATCTTTTCCTTCAATTATCCTATGAACATCAAGCAATGAATATTCATTCTGTTGACAAAAATAACATTTTTTATCAACTAATTTTTTAATCTGTTTTTTGCTATATTTTTTGCTCACATAATATTGTAAGTTTTATGGAGTTAAATTTCATAGATACAAATATGAATTTTCATAATTTTATAGACTCTGGTTTGTCAAGGTATTCAGAATTTGAAAAACAGTTAAAAACCTGTAAAAAAGCAATTATTTCAAATATTGGAGATTCAGAAACCCCAATATATCGTGCGACAATCAATCCAAACATAGACAGAAGCATTTACATCATAGGTTGTATTCATGGAAATGAAACCGCTGGAACTACTGGTATTTTAGATTTTATGAAAAAATCAAATATGCCAAAAAGCATAAGATTAGAAATAATTCCACTTCTTAATACATCTGGTTTTATAAACAACACAAGAAACAATTCAAATGACACTGATATTAATAGAGATTTTTGCAAGACGACTCTTCAGCCAGAAACAACAGCGATTATGAATTTATTAAAGGGTGATAAGCCAGAATTATTGTGGACTCTTCACGAAGATGCGTCATGTGACGATTTTTACTTATATTATTCAAATGAAGAAAAATTACATTTATGGAAAAAAATTGTTAATTTTGCGAGCAATTATTTTCCCATAAGAAACAAAAAAATACATGGAGATGAGTGTGACAATGGTTTGATTTCTCATCCATCTGAAGATAAAATCTCTAAACATCCAAAGCACAAGTGTTCGATTGAAAATAAATTTCACAACATGGGGATAAACTATTTAACAACCGAAACCCCTTGCAATGCTAGTCTCGCAAAGAGAACCTTATGTAACAGAAAAATGTTAGAAGTTCTATTTAAAAATTATGCCTAATTAATCATATTGTTAATCAAATCAAGTATAGTTCCACTTTTTTCACCTTCTATTTTTTTCATTATTTCTTGTTGTTTTTTGGTTGGTAACAATTTAAAAATTTCCAAACTTTGCAATTTGCTTTTTAAATTGTCTATACTCAACGAATCTATAGTGGTTGAAATCCCTTTTTCAGAATCAAGATTCAATGCTGGTAATATAACATTTTTGAAGTCTTCGAATTTTCTTTGTTTTGTTTCAGTCCAAATTTTATACGATATCATTTTTTTATCCTAATATTAATTTTCTATTCTATATATTATCATGAGTAATTATAGTTATAACAAACATTTGAATTTTAAAGAATGGGCATCATTTGGTTTTGGTGAAAAAAAATTACATGACCCAGAGGGTGGCACTAAAGCAATTGATGGTCATGAACCAATTGATATAATTCATTCGAGCAAAATTATATCTGAGATTTTAGATTCTCCTCCGATTGGCAATCTTATATTAAATCAAAAATTTCAAGACTTAATCGAATGGGGTTCAGAGGTTGGAGCATTGCAATTGCAATTAACTCCACTTGGATCTTATAAAATAATTGCTAGAAGAAAAATAGCAGATGCTACTGGTCATGTTAATTGGATTTGTAAAAAAATGTTTCCACTTGAAGAAGGCTATCACAACACCAGAGAAGAAATCTATGCTTCTGAAATTCATGATTATCTAACATCACTCAATGAAACTATGATTGATAAAGCGAAAACAGATTTCAATGGATTCAACAAATTGTCTTTGAAATTGTTTGGGGCTGTAAGAAACACTTATCCATCATATTGTATGTTCCCAATTGGTATGCTTAAAAAAAACGAACACTATCACAAATATATTTTTGAATTTAGAGGTGGTGGTGTTGAAGCCCCAACCGCTGGAAGAGCAGAACAATTCGATATAGATTTTTATTGGGATGCCAAAAAAGGATTATTGAGATGTTGGGGATATGATATTGATTCATCGACCAAACAACACTCTTGGAAAGTTCAGCCATCAGAGTGGGATGAATGGTTTGCCCCAACGCAAGAACCAAAGGAGATTATTGATGCAGTCGTAAAAGCTTTTATGACCTATTAAAAAATATGAAAAACATTATAAACATATCTTTGGCTTCAATCTGTTTACTTTTAATTTTTTTGACAAACAAAAAGAATGAAAATGTATTGATTACAAAAGAAAATTACAATCAAGAAAAAATATATACAGCAGAACAAATAAATGATTACAAAGAGATTCTTTCTGCTGCTAACAATTCTAATCAAAAAATATTACTTGTATTTTGTTCGAAGTGGTGTATTCCTTGTCAAAAAATGGAACATGAAGTATTCAGCACTTCGAAAATTAAAAATAAAATTAAACAAAAAGAATTGTTGAATCTAACCATAGACATTGATCTTGATAAAAACAAAGAAATAGTTTCAAAATACAATGTTAAAGCAATACCTTTTTATGCGATCATCGACAAAAAAGAAAATATTGTGAAAAAAGATGAAGGATTTAAAGGTTCTAGAGAATTCAATAATTGGTTAGATTAAATTCAATTTAATTTTTCGTTTTTTTAAAAACAGACACATTCAATCGTAAAAACTTTTAAAATTATAAAAAAAATGACTTAAAATCACTTAATTTTAAGTCACAACCATGCTATATTTAGGAATCAAAAAATGAAAGGATACTAATAAAGGAATTAAAAAATGGAAGATAATCTTTTTAAAGAAAATCAAGTGGAAAAAACAAATGACTGGCGTGAAGAGTGGAAGGACATGCCAGAATTTGTTCAAAACAAACAAGAACCATATGCAAAAATTATCTTCCGTTTTGACAACGAAGAATCTTTACAAGATTTCGCAAAACTTATAGGGCAGAAACTTACAAGCAAAACTAAAAGTGCTTGGTTTCCATTCAAGTCTCATTTTCAAAAAACAAAAATGAAATGGGTTGACTCAAATCAGCTTGAAATTGATTTCAAACCAGAAATTGAAAAAGAAAATAAAGAAAATGAATAATCCCAAATATCCATTTTACATTATATCAAAAGGTAGGGGTAAATCTTGTTTGACGGCAAGAGAGCTTCTAAAGATTAATGTTCCTTTTCAATTAGTGATTGAACCACAAGAAATAGATGATTATAAGCACATTACAAAAAACATCCTTTTACTTCCATTTAGTAATTTAGGTCAAGGATCTATACCTGCAAGAAATTGGGTATGGGAACATTCTATTGCGGAAGGACATGAAAAACATTGGATTTTAGATGATAATATAGAGGGTTTTCATAGGTTAAATAGAAATGTAAAACCAGTAGTTTCATCGGGAACGGTTTTTAAATGTGCAGAAGATTTTACAGACAGATATGAGAATGTGGCGATAAGTGGATTTAACTATTATTCATTTTGCAAAACTACAGACAAAGTTCCACCATACTATCTAAACACAAGAATTTACTCTTGTATACTGCTTAAAAACGATTTGCCTTATAGATGGAGAGGTAGATACAACGAGGATACTGATTTAAGTTTAAGGGCTTTAAAAGATGGATATTGCACTATATTGTTTAATGCTTTTCTCGCAGGAAAAGTTACAACAATGAGAATGAAAGGAGGAAATACAAATGAAATTTATAAAGAAACAGATAACAGAAAAGAATTTGCACAATCGTTAGTAGATCAGCATCCAGATGTTGCAAAAGTAACTTGGAAATTCGGCAGGTGGCACCATCAAGTTAATTACAAGCCTTTTAAAAATAATAAACTAATAAAAAAAGAAGGTTTGATAATACCAGATGGAATAAATAATTATGGAATGATATTGATTAACGAAAAAAAATAAAATCATTCGATTTTTTGATTATTCCACATACCTAAGAATTTATCTCTACCAGAAAAATAATGACTAATCCAATCTTTGGTTTTTCCATCAAATATAGGAACCCAAAGTCTTTCTATGATGTATCCTTCTAATGGATTTTTTCGATTGCTCAAATATTTTATAAGATATTCATAAAAAACTTTTGATCTAAATTTTATATTATTTGTTGGAATTATCATTAAAGAATTTCTTGTCTGCTCTAAATTCTTCATGTATGAATCAAAAAAAAGATGATAATAAAAATTGAATACTGGTAATCCTATTGGATGAACTTTTTCAATTGGTTCATAATAAAAATTAATTTCATGTGAGCCAACCTTCTTAAAATAAAATGAATCATTTGTATAATTATCTGATATTTTTAATTTTTCTAAAAATTCACCACAGTGATCAAATGGATTTGCTTGGCAAAAAAGTATATTGTCATATGTCGATAGTTCTTCATAATTTTCAATGATATGATGCAAATAGGTATGTGATTCTCTGCCGACATTTTTTAATTTTATAGTTTTGTATTTATGATATGAATTAGAATTGCTTTTTTCATAAATAACTATGTCTTGAAATAAATGTTCAATTTTTTTAATCCAATCTATGGATTCTCCATATCTGGAAACTACTAATTGTTTTTTACTTTTTGAGTGCAGCATTTCATTTGAATTCGTATTCGAATTGTTTTTTGAAAAATTCCACCACATCATTATCAATACCTTGTTTGTAAATATTCAAATCAAAGTTTAATTTCTTTAAATCATCTTTGTTTATAATTTTTTCAATATATGGAGACAAGACAAGATAATAGGGTGATATTTTTCCAAAATTGATCCATCTGTACAACTGTTTGCTTGATTCGTAGGCTTTGTACTGCTCAATTGTTGGGCATAATCCGATGGATTTATCGATGAATTCTCTAGTTTTTTTAATAGCCTCATAGATTTTGGCGTTATAAATTTTAACTTCAGGCATTTTTGTTTTGAGTTGAGACACGGTATCATATTTTTTCTTCCATAATTTCCATCGTTTCCAAGCTTTATCGCCAACAAGACAATTGACATCTACGAGAGGATGTCCTTTTCCCATATTTATGTGTCTGAGAATATCTAATTGAGACTGGACATACAAACCATGATTAAATTCATCCAAAAGTCCTTGTGTCTCTCTTACAAGCTTATAACAAACCTTAAATATCAAAGATTTTCTAGGATCTCCCTTTCGAAGATTTATGTGATTATAATTTGGAAATATTTTTCTACTTTTTTCAATCCATATCAAACAGACCTTAAATGCTAATGATTCTAAGTTGTCCATTTTGTATTTTTCAATCATTTTTTCAACATCCTCATGATTGATCATTTTAGCTTATTTTCCTTTTATTCACAATATATTATGTTATTTAAACATAATATATTTGTTTTTTTAATCAATTCATGTTATATTATATACAACTTGTTACAGAACTGTAAAAAACGAAGATGGAAGCTTTCTCTTCCCCTCTAAATCTTAGTATGAAAGTATCCCAACTAAGAGATATTGGAAAAAAAACTTGGGTGGCCCATAGCGGGTAAGTCTTTGTAGTGAAAAATCACGAATGGTGCAACGAGAACCATTGTTACACCCGAATGTTAAGTAAGCCTTAGATTAGAAATAAATAGCCGACTTCTATTCTTGCAGACAAGGGAATAGACTAACTAAGAGTTTTAAAACATAAATTGATACTAATTGATTTTGTAAATTGAATCTTTAAACATTGTAGTTTAAGGGTTTAACTTACTTGTTTATTGGATTGAATAAGGGAAGTTATGTTTAAACACAGAATATCTTATTCAATTATATATAATAAGTTTATTACACAATAATCTTTATATATAACAATAAACAAAGCTAAGTCGGCACTCGGTTTAATGTAATTTAAGATAAAGTTTGTCTCAAATTATATTTGTTGCAATTTGCAATTGGATTTTGTATATTTGATATTATGTCTAAAACTATTTCAAATTATATGCAGCTTATGGAAATGTTTTCTGATCTAGAATCCGAAAGCACCTTATACATCTCCTACAATGATGATATTTTGGACTTTACCGACAAAAGCAAGCAAGATGCCTATAGGTTGGTAATATCGTCTAAAAAAGGCATTTATGAGATTCCTATGTCCAATGCATGGATGATGAATCTTTTTAACAGGGCTGCATCAAAAACTATATTTTCAAGCAACAAGAAGATATTGACTTGGAATTGGAAAAACTTTGTTTCTTTTTGTTTTGGAAGATTCAAAATAAAATTTGAATTTTTTTGTTCAATTATCGATTTGAAGATTATTGAATCATTTTTTGGCTTACGACAAAAAAAGCCAGAAAATTTTAGCGAATGTTTAAGAAGGCTTAAATTTGTTTTGGATTCTGGAAAATGGCCACAATTACAATCTATTTACAAAAGTGTTTATTTACCGCTAATGCTAGATGTCATACCAGCATTAGAATGTGTTGGAATATTAAATCAAGATAGGTTACATGCGTATTATGAGATAAATGGTCAAGAAAATGGTCGTTTGTTGTGTTTTAATGCTTACACAAAGGGATATGTTCCTCATGTCATAACACCAGATCAGAAGCTCGAATTTAAGCCATTAGATTTTGATCAAGTTTTTTTATACTTTGACTTTAAGAGCATGGAAGTAAAAGTACTTCAATGGTTGTCTAAAGATCCAGAACTACAAAAAGTATGTGAAAGTTCTGATGTCTATAGTTCTGTATATGAACTTATAACAAAAACATCTTGCGATTCAGAAGATAAAAGAAATCTTTGTAAACGATTCTTTTTACCAATTTTTTATGGAATGGGTGTAAATGCCATATCTGAAAATTTAGGACTTCCAATCAAGGCGGCAGAATCAATAGTAGAAAGGGTAAAGAGTACATTTTCTGTAGCGTACTCATGGATCGAATCATTTCAGAATAAAGCAAAAGAAGAACATGCTGTTTATGATATTTTTGGTAAAAAAAGAATATTTTTAGAAAAAGAATATAAAGCTAGAAACTTTGTAGTTCAATCTCCAGCAGCAATATTTTGTTTAGAAAAACTTATACAATTATACAAAAGCTTGAATGGTAAAGCTAAAATCGCTTATAATGTACATGATGGTTATATGCTTTATAGCACAAGGGATAATTTAAAGGATGTAATTTTAGAATCACAATCTGTTTTGCTTTCTAAAAGTCATTTGTTCCCAGATATGAATTTAAACATTTCGTGTTATGCGGGAAGAAAATTATCAGAGCTAAAGAAAATTAACATTAACAAAAGAGAATAAAATGAAAAGTATTTGTCAGTCATTCCCGATCACATCTAAAGAATTTGACGAATTAAATAAGAGTTTTGGAAAGCTTTGTTATTACGCTGCTCATCAACTTCAAAAAAAGAATTGCAAAAATAATTATACTGATGATTTTGACGATATAAACCAAGAATTACAACTTTCAATTATTAGGGCTGGATCTTATTACAAAAGACAAATTTATATTGAGAAGTGTTTTGATAGCGTTTCTGATAAAAAATTTGACTTATTTATAGAAAAAATTATAACCAAATTAAAAGACTTGTGGCAAAATAGAACTCGCCATGGTGCAAATAGACAAAAGTTTGGAATGAAGCAAGAAATTATTCTAGATAAAATTATTCAAAAATTCATTTCAAAAAGTAAAAGGCCAAATAGAAATGCTGAACTTGAAATAGATACGAAATTTGCCACATACTGTAAAGCGATTGTTTGGAATGGTCAAAAAAGTATGGGCAAAAAAATAACCAGAGAAAAAGCCATTCGATCTGGCCAAGTTTCTCTATCTGAATTTGATTATCTTAATGGTGAATAAATACAGTCAATGGAGAGTGGGGTAATAGATTGTCGGGAACTTATACATTATAGATAATTTCAAATCCTAGTATTACAATCCTCCACTCTTTATTTTTAAAAGCCCTATTTACTCGGTGTGGGTTTTTTGTTAGTTTCCTAAACAGGAGATAAACGAAAATGCGAGAGTTAACACCAGAAGAGCAAGACAAGTTAGAATCGCTCACAGACCCAGATGTAATAAAGTCAAAATTTTCATGGGATGATACATTTCAAAGAAAACTTCTTAGTATGTTGCTTGTGGATAAGCACATGCTAGTTCAAAGTATCGACAAGTTAAAGCCTACTTA
>Ga0304728_1001637_pt1 | contig 15503 bp, 12 predicted proteins | sample C_130625_MF_Meta_FD_190476 | JGI IMG/M metagenome (GOLD analysis project Ga0304728, IMG submission 190476) | Freshwater microbial communities from Lake Croche, Canada to study carbon cycling - C_130625_MF_MetaG (v2) (version 2) | ecosystem: Environmental > Aquatic > Freshwater > Lake | place... | reverse complement strand
GTCTTCATGTATTTTTAATCTGGTTTCTGTAAAGTCATCAATGTTTATAAGGTTAATTTGATGTTTATCAATATATTGAATAATAAATGTTTTGTTATTTAAAATAGTGTTATTTGGAGCTTGAAAACGTATGACATCGGACAATTGAAGATGTATAGATTGTATTTCTTTTTTTCCCTTTTCTTCCTTTTCTTCCTTTTCTTCTTTTTCTTCCAATGCATCTATATTTTGTGAATAAATAGATGATAACATGATTCCTATATTTATAATAGAAATTTTTTATCATAATCACAACTAAAATAAAACTAAAATAAAACTAAAATAAAAATATTAAATCAAAGTTAATGAAAGTAATATAAATTTAAAGATACCATAATATCATTGTACAAGACATGTATAAAGTGAATGATATATTGGAGTTTAACAACTTACTACTAAATGAATTGCCTGAAACAAATAAGTATTTTAAAAAAGACAAGTATACAAGAAATAATAATACTTATAGCATGATTCAGTATAATAAACAATTTTTATCTATTGATTTGATTTCTACTATAGGATTAGTGCGTTCTATTATAACAAATAAATATGGACGCATCATCTCTTTTGCACCACCTAAATCGCATCAATATGATTTCTTTATTAAAAAATACCCAAATCCGAGCGATGATATAGTAGCAGAAGAGTTTATAGAGGGAACTATGATAAACGTATTCTGGGATGAAACCATTGGACTATCAGGTGACTGGGAACTTGGTACTCGTACTACTGTTGGTGGTGACATTAGTGTTATAAAGAATGGAAAAACCTTGCGCGATATGTTCAAAGAAGCAGCAGAAGTAAATTATTTAGATATAAAAAAGTTAAATCCACTTTACTGTTATAGTTTTGTATTGCAACATCCTGAGAATATAATTGTTACACCCGTAGAATATCCACAGCTCTATTTAGTTGAAATATATGAAATAACCCAAACTGAAGGTGGTAAGGTACATATTTTTTTTCAGGAGAAAGAGAAAGAGAAAGAGAAAGAGAAAGAGAAAGAGAAAGAAAAAGAAAATAAATATGAAATAATGAATTCATGGTATGCAACAGGTGTTAAGTTTCCAAAGAAATATAATTTTTCAAGTTATGATGAATTAAAGAATACTTATGCAAGTATGAATACTTCTTATACTAGTATGGGGGTTATTATTAAAAATAAGTTTACTGGAGAAAGATGTAAAATAAAAAACCCTGTATATGAGTATATAAAACATATGAAAGGAAATCAATCTAAACTTCAATATCAATATTTGGTCATGCGCAAAGAAGGTAAGGTGGAAGAATTTTTAACACAATATCCTGAACACAAAAAAGAATGTTCTTATTTCAGAGAAAAAATACACACGTTTAGTTTTATGCTTTATAAAAATTACTGCAGTTGTTACATAAAAAAAGAAAAAATATTAAAAGATTTTCCAGACTATTTTAGAAGACATATGCGAATTCTGCATAAATTATATGTAGATGTATTAAAACCAATAAATGAATATATATCTAATACTGAAGTAATAAAATATGTAAACAATCTGCATCCGTACTTGCTTATGAATTCATTAAATAAATGTATTCAAATACGAGCAAATGACATAGCTAGATGTCAATTAATAAGATAATTAATATATATGTTAAACTTTTATTTAGATAATTATTATATATTATAGTTAAAATTTGTCGCGAATAGTTGTATAGACAAGAATAGAATCTGCAACACATTCCTTTATATTTTGCTTGATAACCGCTTTATCAATATCTTCTTTGTAAGCAACTCGCACGATGCTGTCAGCATCGTGCGGATGAACCTTTTTAAACCCGCAATAGCTTAGTGTATTTGCACCTTCGTAAAACTTTGAATACATAAAATATTCAATGACCTTTCCTATAGTGTAATCTTCATTCTTTAAAGTAACATCATAACAATGTTTCATTGTATTGTCTGAAGATATAATAGTGAGTTCATCAGTTTCAACAACAGTGTCCAATAACTGTAACTTTTCAACTAAGATATCACATGCAGTGCGAATAATGTACTGATTTGTAAAGACACCAAGTGTTTGAACTTGGAAGTCAAAACTATTCTGTTTTACAACACGTTGACCATCTAATAGACGCCAATTTGTAGTTTCAAATTGAATTTCTTCCTTTGTTAGTCCCTTATCCTTCCATTCTTGTGCTTTTTTGGCTAAAATTTCTTCAATATGAACATCATCTTGTGTAAATCCATACGAGCACGTGGAAACAACATTAAACATTCCATCGTCCTTGGCATTGCTAATGGAAAATTCTGAAATAATATGCAATCGTTCACCAGGTATTTCTTCTGAAATCTTTGGACGCAATCTAGCAAAATCAATATAATAACCTGTTACTGGGTCTGGTGGAAATATTTTTTGTCTGTCTTCTTCTTTTAAAAACTGGTTTGTTGTAACATTTTTTACTTTAAAATCTTTGGTTGTTACATACATGATTGTATCTGTCAAGTTTTCAACATTGACTTCCATAATATAATCTTGCAATGGCATCTTGAGGTCTGAAATATAAATAGGAATGCAACTTAGACGCTGTTTCAAAATTTCATTATTTAAGCGAGTTGTATTCATAATAATATTTGCCTTATTTTGTTCGTGTGGACTTGTTTTAAATACTACTGTTGGTATATCGGACAAGATAGTTCTGCGAAGCCCATTTGCTAAACTTACATTTACATCCTTCAACGTAAAAGTAAGCATATTTCCATTTTCAGTTAGCTGTTCAATGCGAGGAATCATTCTGTCTATATTAAATAAATACTATTTAATATAGTATTATGTAATCAATTTTTTTATGGAGAAATATAATTTTTTATTATAGGTTAAAATGAATATATTGCTTTTACTAAATACTTTAGAAATAAAATCAAGTTAAAATGAGTTAAAATAATCATTGAATAAACTTATTATAGATTAATGAGTTCTATTATTTATTATAGTAATTTTTGCGAACATTCAAAAAAACTTTTACAAGTTGTTTCAAAAAGTCAAGTAAGCAAAGATATGCATTTTATATGTATTGATAAAAGAACAAAAGGTACAGATAATAAAATATATATTGTTTTAGAGAATGGACAAAAAATAATTATGCCGGAACATGTGACAAAGGTACCAGCCCTGCTTTTATTAAATGAGAATTACCAAGTTCTTTATGGAGATAATATATACAGTTACTTGAAACCTAAACAGGAAGTCATTACTCGTCAAGCTACTAGTAATAATATGGAACCTATGGCATTCGCTTTAGGTGGAGGAGGTTCTGTTGTATCAGATAATTTTAGTTTTTTAGATATGGATTCATCTGAGTTGGAAGCCAAAGGAAACGGGGGATTAAGACAAATGCATAATTATGTGTCTCTCAATTATTCAGATACAATCAGCACACCGAGTGATGACCATGATTATAAACAATCAAAAATGCCTCAAGAGATGACTGTTGAAAAATTGCAACAACAGCGTGAACAAGAACTATCTTCATTATCTGGAAGAAAATAAATAGAAAGAGTAATAACTTAAAAAAATAGTTATTATAAATATAAATTATAATTATGGCATCACAAATATTAACAGCTTTTAATGACCACTATATTGAGTTCGTGAATGATATTTGTACAGTTTTTCCCGAAGATGCAGATATTGCAGCTGCAAAAAATTCATTTATCTTAATTAGAAAGGCAAACCCAAAAATGATTATTAAAATATGGCATAAATATGTTGTTGAGAAGTATCAAGATATTATTGACCAGGATGATGTAAGTTTTTTCATCAATAAGGACTACTCAGAAGATTTATCAAATGCTGAAAATTCTGATAAAATTATGGAAGCAATCAATAGATTGAGAAATCCTGTTAAGATGATGAATCCGGAAGAACAAAAGAAAGTGATGAAATATCTCCAAAATTTGAAAAAATTGTCGGTATTATACCATTCTTTGTAAAAATAATAATAATAATAACATCAATAATATATTATATTTATTTAGTTTGATTTAAAAATAATAATTTATATCAAACATATATAATAATGGAAGAATCTAATAAAGAACTAGTAACAATTCCTGAAGAATTTACAAAAATAATGAAGGATTTTATTCGGGATATTTTAGTTACTTTTCCAGAGTATGAGTCCATTATTAATAAGTGGTGGATTTTGGATTCAGATAGTAAAGATGAATCTGATAAAAAAATTAGATGTATATTTGAACACTGTCTTAAGGTATTTCCTGAGAGATTATGTGATATTTTATACCAAAAGACTGAAATTTTTAATACAGAATCATCGGTAAATACCGAATTTTTACCAGGAATCAGTTTTAAATACTTATGGAAATGCGAGATAAGTGACAATACTAGAGAGACTATGTGGAAATACTTACAGATGTTATTAATATGTATTATTGGATGCGTTCGCAATAAGAATTCGTTGGGAGATACATCTGCATTATTTGATAACATTAACGAAGAAGAGTTTAAAAATAAGTTGGAAGAGACTCTTGGAAATATGCAAGAAATTTTTGAAAATATAGCAACTGATTCAGGAACAGAAACACCTAGCGTAAATATTCCATCTGCTGAAGATATTCACGGACACATCCATAATATGATGGGAGGGAAACTAGGAGACCTTGCGAGAGAAATTGCGGAGGAAACATCACAAAATTTAAATATGGATATGGAAAATGTTACTGATGTAAAGGATGTATTTCAAAAATTGTTTAGCAACCCTGGAAAACTCATGAATTTAGCAAAAAGTGTTAGTGAAAAGTTGGATACAAAGATGAAAAGTGGAGATATTACAGAAAATGAATTGATGACAGAGGCAAGTGATATGTTGAATAAAATGAAGGGTATGCCAGGAATGGGAAGTATTCAAGAAATGCTAAGTAAATTAGGAATGGAAAATATGGCTGGCATGGCTGGCCTTGGCAAAAATACAAAAATAAATATGAACGCAATGCAACAAAATTTAGAAAAGAAGGTGAAACAAGAAGAAATGAAGCAAAAGATGATGAAAAAAATGGAAAAAAAAATGGAGGAAAAGAAGATGGCTGAAAAAAATGCAGAAGAACAAAGTATGAGGCCCCCTGGATTAACTGATGATGAGCTAATTTCTATATTTTCAACTGGTGAAAAAGTTGAAAAAACCCCAAGACCAACTGCCGATAAAAAAAAGAAAAAGAATAATAAATAGAAGAAGAAATAATAAATAGAGTATAACATTAAATTATTTAAGTACTCATATATATATAATGACAAGTACATTTTGGACGAATGAACCAAGTATATTATTTAATAAACAATATATTTATCAAATATGGCCTTTAACAACAATGTCTTTTGAAGAAAAGTTGAATTCAATTACTCGTTTAGTAATACTATTAACTATTATTGGGTTTATGTGCACCATGTCAAGAAATATACTTATCGTTGGTATCGTTACACTGTTTATTATCTGTATTCTTTATCAAACTAGAAAGCAGAAGGTTACCAAGGACTTGTTTGAGTCTAAAGAAGGATTTAGTGGAATTAATATGAGCCAGCCAGAAGGAAAAATCATTACACCAGATACATTGCAAACTTTTTTGAAATCTGATTTTATGCCTACTAGTAAAAAAAATCCATTAGGAAATGTATTACTTACGGAGATTGTGGACAATCCAACGAGAAAATCTGCACCTCCATCTTTTAATACAGAGGTTTATGAAGATATTAATGTTTCAACAAAAAAAATGATTCAATCACTGAACCCTGGGATTAAAAATACGAATAAACAATTATTCGGAGATTTAGGCGAACAATTTGAATTTGACCAATCGCAGTGGTCATTTTATTCAACGCCAAATACAAAAATACCAAATGACCAAGGAGCCTTTGCTGATTATTTGTATGGTGATATGCCTAGTTGTCGTGACGGTAACGCTTTTGCTTGCATACAAGATAATATTAGATATAATTTGTATTAGTGAATTAGTGAATTAGTGGAAAGTTAACATATTTTAATTAAAATAGTATACATTTCTTTAGTAAAAATAATGTATACTATAGTATATATATGGCATTTGTTACGAATTATACTTTTGATAATATGAGTAGAATTGGAAATGATACATGCTTCCAAGACCAAGAAACAATTCAAAATGTAGCATCTTGCAATTATACATTGCAAAACTATTTTATCAATGACTGTACAATGAAGAATCCGATTGCTTTAGCGACTTCTCAACCAGGTGTATTCTATAATGGACCTAGCAATGTTGGCTCAGGAGGGTGTGTAGTAGATGAAAATTCAAAATTACTCATTGGAAGTATTCAAACCCATCCAAAATGCAAGATTGATTTGTTTCAACGACCTTTTGCAACAGTGCCTTATTTAGGTCGCGGTTCAGTTGACCCTATTTTGGAAGCACAAATACAACAAGGGGAACTGTTAACAAACAAACGCAGTGTCAATAAATTGGCGGAAAAGAGTTATATTAAATATCAAAATACGCCTTTATTGCCAAGTGTAAAGGACCGCGTTACAAACCCTGCTTATTGTGTTGAGGGTGTTGCATCTGAAGGATGGATTCGCGGTGGTGTTCCTTCGCGCGAATTAACTAGAGACCGTGATTATTATGCAGCACACACCAATAACCAATATGTATAAATACTCAAATATTTATTTTATTACTAGTTAATTTACTAGTAAGTATTATTATATAAAAATATGTATATAATAATATAAGTAACATGATATCGCAAAACTCTGCAAATAATTTTATTTGCATTAATGGTTTAATTTTTTGTATAAGTTTATTAGAATTTACTGCAATTGATTATTTAAAAAATATGTATATAAATTATTTTATTATTATGTTAATATTTTTGAGCAGAAATTATATTTTAATTGAATATATCAATTATGCATTAAAAAACAAAGAAAGTATAAATAATAAGTATACGAAGATTGAAGATTACGAGTCGGATTATAAGTATGAATTTGAAATGAATCTAGTATCATCAACGGCTATTGAAACAATCACTTATATTATCATTAAAAATACACTGATTGCAAACCAACCAATTACTTATAATGATATCATACTTTTTATACCCAAGTCGTTTGTATTTGAAGTTATCTTTGATTTTTTTCACTATTGGACACATCGGATTTTACATATGAATAAATATTTATACATTCATATACATAAAAAACATCATAAATACAGTTATCCAATGCCAATTTTAACGTTTTACCATTCTCCTGCAGATTTAATTGTCACAAACTCTATTCCTCAAATAATAACGTTGCTTCTGTTTCCATATATTTCACTGTTTCAATTCAATTTAATTGTAACCTATAAATCATTTATTGAGATTAGTGGTCATTCTAGTAAAAAATTATATCCTAGTGGGTCCTTCTCTCAATGTATTTGGTTACCGAATGCATTAGATATTTCTTTATATGCAGAAGACCACACTTTACACCATTCACATAATAACTGCAATTATTCCAAACGATTTTCATTATGGGATAAATTATTTGGTACTTATAAAAACAAATATAAGACAATTACACCATCGCACATTTAAAATGTGCGTGGTAACGTTGCCTTTGACACTGATAAATTCCCCAATATTGGGCAATTTATATGTGCAAAGGTGTAAACTTCATAAATATAAATTAGATTCATTGGAATTATTATATTCTATAGATTTTTGTATAATAGCATATAATTCTCCGTTATCTCTCATTTGTTTTATATTACATTTTTTCTTTTCTAGTTAAAAATACATTTGAATGATGTGAAATACGTTCGCAGTGAGAAATATGATGATAATCAAGTTCATTTGTAATACTAGAATCTCCATAAATATAATAATTTGTTGAATTGTTTATATATGGACTTATATCTCTGTACTTTTCATCCAATGTTTTATTACGACGAATTGTTTGCGGTATAAAAGCAACTACACTATTTGCTTTCAACAGTGAACCAAATAAAATGGCTGCGTATCCACCTGATGAAACACCTAAACATACAATATGTTTATAAGGTTCTATTTCTTTTTTAATATAATTTACAGTTTCATCTATGGTATTTGTAATCCCGGGTATTCCTTTATGAAATAAATCTCTATTTTTATCTACATAATAATATCTACTTGTTTTCTCAAAATATTTTTGCGAGAAACTAACAAACTCAAAACGCTGAATTCCGCCGAGAAGAATACCATGTCCTGCAAATGCAATAATCAATGTATCTGATTGATTTTCATTTTCCTTATACACCTTTAGACATTTAAAACGCCGATTATTTTACTCCTTATAATTTTTTAATTTTCGCTTTCTTGTTTTTATTTTTTACTAAATAATATTCAACAGTAGTTATTTTATAATCTTCACTCGTTTCATAATAATTATATATATATATATATATGTCAATTCATACAATTGGAGATAGTCATTCCGTTATTGGTTGGACTGGAATAATACCGCATCATTTAGGACCAGTTCTATGTTATAGTTTTGGGAAAGAAAAATTAAATAGATGTGATATTCGTGGATTTAATATTAAAGATGGTGACACTATTGTTTTTTGTCTAGGTGAAATAGATTGTAGATGTCATATTCATAAACACATAACCGATACAACAACATATCAAGATATTATAAACAATATTGTTGATAATTATTTTGAAGCAATTGAATTAAATATATCCATTTCACAAGTTAAACTAAAAAATGTATGTGTATATAACGTTGTTCCACCTATTCAAAAATACTATACTTTTAAACATGGATATCCTGAAACTGAATATCCACATTTAGGAACCGATGAAGAACGAAAACAATATTCTTTATATTTTAACGAAAAATTAAAAGAAAAATGTATTGAAAAAGAATATATATTCTTTGATATTTATAATAATTATATAGATGAAAATGGATATTTAAGAAAAGATTTAAGTGATGGCACTGTTCATATTGGTAATGGTATTTATATAAGTAATTTTATAAAAGAAAATAATTTATAAAATAATCGGCATTTGAAATGTAAAAAGGTGTAAAAACAATGATTCATCTAAATATATATAATTATAAAAATAAATATTAAGCAGTATAGTACAAATATAAATAAATAATATGTATAATATTAATATTTCTTGTACATATAGTTTTTACGACTCTCAGCTAAGAGAAAAATATCATAAAAACGAAAATTTTGATGTAAATGATGTGATAGAATTTGAGGAATTAGCTGATATTATTTATAAAGCTGAATTATTACAAATATTACATATGGAAACTGCATTTTTAAAACAAAAAAATTCTATTCATTTTGATAGAGAACAAATGTCAAGTATATTTAAAAATGTAGAATTACATAATGAATTTATGGGATGTATTAAAAAAATGAAAGAACTTCATTTATGTACTAGTATGGAAAAAGCATTTCTATTACTATTTTCATATGATTATTTATTTTTAACGCATAGATGTATTTGTCAGTTATTGCAATATGATAAAATAGACAATATATTAATTGAAGAATTATTATGTGCTATAAAATAATAATTATGAGAATAAAAATAATAATATTAGTATTTAATATATTTATGGCATCAACGCGCAATATTAATACACGAGGCAACTATGTTTTAGAACAACGTGAATATAAACACATGGAGAATTACGCATTATATCCAAATTCTCAATATGGTACAGCTTATGATACAAGACTACCAGGAAACGGTGTTAATCCTCCTCAGATACCATGGAATCAACTATCAAATAACGCCGCCGATATTGAGTCTTTTTTATTTGGAATTAATTCTACAAATTTAGTCAATCCAGCTGGTTGTTTATACCCTGAATTAAAAACACTTAAAACAGCTAATTTCTTTGAAAAAGAAAAAGTATTAATACCTGAACCATTAGTTGTTGAAAAAAGACAAAGACCCTTTCCTACACCAAATTAAATAATTAATATAAATATATTTAAATTTAATAGTAATTTTAAATATATTTTATATTATTATGAGTAACATAAATGCAAATACGGTGAATGCTAACACAGTGAGTGCAAATACAGTAAATGCAGGCAATATAAATGTTCAAAATATAAATGGTGTGCCCATTTCTTGTATTATTAATGTTAAAAATGATTGCTGCCATGAAGATTGTTGCGATGACGATTGTTGCGATGAAGACTGTTGTCATGATAAATGTCATGATAAATGTCATAATAATCCAATACAACCCTGCAATAATTGTTGCCAATCTGAATGTTGCGATTGTATACCAGGACCAGAGGGACCACAAGGACCTGAAGGGCCACAAGGGCCACAGGGACCAGCAGGTTCAGGGAGTAGTTCACTTATTGTTGGAACTACCGGAATGATTGGTGACAGTGGGATTACTGGTTATAATAATATTAATACTATTTTATTTGACTTGGACTCTGGGTTTGATGTTACCCAAGGAGCGAGTCCGGAAACAGTTGTAATTGGTATGAATAGTACCGGCAATTCTACTCTGACAGGGGCAACTGGATATACTGGTTATACTGGTGAACGCGGACCGGGCGGTAATTCTACGTTGACTGGTGCGACAGGAGTCACTGGTTATACTGGGGCAACGGGTTCAACTGGTTGTACCGGTTCAACTGGTTATACAGGGGTCACAGGTGCATCTGGACGAGGATACACTGGGCAAACCGGTGTAACTGGTTCAACTGGATTCACAGGATATACTGGATTTACTGGGTCTACTGGTTCAACTGGCTTTACTGGTTCAACCGGGTATACTGGCTATACTGGAATGACTGGTTCAACTGGATACACTGGAGTCACTGGCTCAACTGGATTCACTGGGGTTACTGGCGTAACGGGGGTGACTGGTTCAACCGGATACACTGGAGTCACCGGTGCAACGGGATACACCGGAGTTACTGGTGTAACAGGGGTTACTGGCTCAACAGGATATACAGGGAGAACTGGTTCAACCGGATATACCGGATTCACCGGTGCAACGGGATACACAGGAGTTACTGGTGTAACAGGGGTAACTGGCTCAACAGGATATACAGGAGTCACTGGATCAACCGGATATACTGGATTCACTGGTTCAACTGGATTTACTGGTTTTACTGGTAACACAGGAGTCACTGGATATACAGGGGTCACTGGATATACAGGAGTCACTGGGTCAACTGGCTTTACTGGATATACTGGATATACTGGATATACGGGAGTCACTGGATATACAGGAGTCACTGGGTCAACTGGGTTTACTGGATATACTGGATATACGGGAGTCACTGGGTCAACTGGATTTACGGGTTTTACTGGTAACACAGGAGTCACTGGTTCAACTGGATATACCGGAAGAACTGGGTCAACTGGATACACAGGAGCCACTGGTTCAACTGGATACACTGGTGTCACTGGCTCAACTGGATATACTGGATTTACAGGTGCAACTGGATACACTGGTTCAACTGGATTTACTGGTTTTACTGGTAACACTGGAGTCACTGGTTCAACTGGATATACTGGATTTACAGGGATTACTGGTTCAACAGGATATACGGGAAGAACTGGTTCAACTGGATATACTGGATTTACAGGGATTACGGGTTCAACAGGATATACGGGAAGAACTGGTTCAACTGGATATACTGGATTTACAGGGATTACGGGTTCAACAGGATATACGGGAGTTACTGGTTCAACTGGATATACTGGATTTACTGGATATACTGGTTCAACAGGATATACCGGAGTCACGGGTTCAACTGGATATACTGGATTCACTGGATATACTGGAATTACAGGTTCCACCGGTTATACAGGAAGAACTGGTTCAACCGGAGTCACTGGTTCAACCGGAGTGACTGGTTCAACAGGATATACCGGAGTCACAGGTTCAACCGGATTCACTGGTTCAACAGGATATACAGGATATACCGGAGTCACAGGTTCAACCGGATTCACTGGTTCAACAGGATATACTGGATATACTGGAGTCACAGGGTCTACTGGATACACCGGAAGAACCGGTTCTACTGGATACACTGGATACACTGGATACACCGGATATACAGGTTCAACAGGATACACGGGAGTCACAGGTTCAACCGGATTCACTGGTTCAACAGGATTTACTGGATATACTGGAGTCACAGGGTCTACTGGATACACCGGAAGAACCGGTTCTACAGGATACACCGGAGCCACTGGGTCAACTGGATACACTGGAGTCACAGGTTCTACTGGATATACCGGAAAAACAGGTTCAACTGGTTACACTGGTTCAACAGGATATACTGGCGAACGTGGAAGAGCAGGTCTTTCCACTCTCACGGGAGCAACTGGATATACTGGATACACAGGATCCACTGGCGAGCGTGGTCCAGGAGGGAATTCCACGTTAACCGGTGCAACTGGATACACCGGATATACAGGTTCAACTGGTTATACTGGTGTTACAGGTTCAACAGGTTACACTGGAGTCACTGGTTCAACTGGTTACACTGGAGTCACTGGTTCAACTGGTTATACAGGAATCACTGGGTCAACAGGAGTCACTGGTTCAACTGGTTATACAGGAATCACTGGGTCAACGGGATACACCGGAGTTACTGGGTCAACCGGTTATACTGGAGTCACTGGTTCAACTGGTTATACTGGAGTTACTGGTTCAACTGGTTATACAGGAATCACTGGGTCAACGGGATATACCGGATATACAGGTTCAACTGGTTATACAGGAATCACTGGGTCAACGGGATACACAGGAGTTACTGGAACAACAGGTTATACTGGCGTTACTGGTTCAACTGGGTGCACAGGCGAGCGTGGAGCGGCAGGCAATTCAATGTTGACTGGTGCGACAGGATATACTGGATACACAGGGTCCACTGGCGAGCGTGGTCCAGGGGGGAATTCTACGTTGACCGGTGCAACTGGATACACCGGGTATACCGGCTCAACTGGGTACACTGGTGTCACGGGAACAACCGGATTCACTGGTTCTACAGGATACACCGGATATACAGGTTCAACCGGTTATACAGGAATTACAGGTTCTACTGGATATACAGGATATACAGGTTCAACCGGATTCACTGGTTCAACAGGATATACTGGAGTCACAGGTTCAACAGGATATACTGGAGTCACAGGTGCAACTGGATATACAGGAGTGACTGGTTCCACTGGATATACAGGAGTGACTGGTTCAACCGGATATACTGGAGTCACCGGTGCAACTGGATATACAGGAGTGACTGGTTCCACTGGATATACAGGAGTGACTGGTTCAACCGGATATACTGGAGTCACCGGTGCAACTGGATATACGGGTGTGACTGGTTCCACTGGATATACGGGTGTGACAGGTTCAACTGGATATACTGGAGTGACTGGTTCTACGGGATATACTGGAAGAACCGGTTCAACTGGATTCACTGGTTCAACGGGATATACTGGAGTCACAGGTGCAACTGGATATACTGGTGTGACAGGTTCCACTGGATACACTGGAATTACTGGGTCAACCGGTTACACTGGAGTAACAGGAACAACTGGTTACACCGGTGAAACCGGGTCAACAGGCTATACTGGAGTAACAGGGTCAACTGGATATACTGGAGTAACTGGTTCCACTGGATACACTGGAATTACTGGGTCAACCGGTTACACTGGAATTACTGGGTCAACCGGTTACACTGGAGTAACAGGGTCAACTGGATATACTGGAGTAACAGGATCAACTGGATATACTGGAGTAACTGGTTCCACTGGATACACTGGAATTACTGGGTCAACCGGTTACACTGGAGTAACTGGAACAACTGGTTACACCGGTGTTACTGGGTCAACTGGATATACTGGAGTTACCGGAACAACTGGATATACCGGTGAAACCGGGTCAACAGGCTATACAGGAATAACTGGTTCCACTGGATATACAGGTGAAACCGGGTCAACAGGCTATACAGGAATAACTGGTTCCACTGGATATACCGGAGTAACAGGGTCAACTGGATATACTGGAGTAACTGGTTCCACTGGATATACTGGAGTAACAGGGTCAACTGGATATACTGGAGTAACTGGTTCCACTGGATACACTGGAATTACTGGGTCAACCGGTTACACTGGAGTAACTGGAACAACTGGTTACACCGGAGTAACTGGTTCAACAGGCTATACAGGCTATACAGGAGACACCGGTCCCACTGGACCAGTGGGGCCACTTGTAACAACTACAGTCAATATAGCCACTCCATCTACAATCTCAGGAGGTGCCACCGGGATAATAAGTTTTAATAATAACAGTAGTAATCAGTATTTTACTCAAAATACGTATTTTGTTATTGATAATAGTGCTTATTTTAAAGTATTAAGTGTTGATACAGAACCTATTACAGAAAATTATCGGATAGTTGCATTAAATATAGAAACTACAGAAGCAATTATTAATCCCGGTTTTGGGGCAGCATTAGTTGGGCCAATTGGACCAACTGGACAAACTGGAATGACAGGATATACAGGATATAGTGGTTCTACTGGATATACTGGAGTTACTGGTTCAACTGGCAAAACAGGACCCACCGGTTCAACTGGATTCACTGGTTCAACTGGATATACTGGAACAACCGGGTCAACTGGATATACTGGCAAAACAGGACCCACTGGATATACTGGATCTACTGGAGCAATCGGACCACCCGGACCACTAGTAACAAATAAAATAAGTTCAGGTACGTACCCCAGTATTCCAGCGGGGGGTACTGGACTAATTAATATGCCAACTTTAATTTCAAATAATAATTTTTTTTTTACTCCAGATAGTTATATTACAATTGCTGATAGTAATAATAATACATCTTATTTTCAAATAATAGATGTAAGTAGTTATAATCCATTTAACGGAACCATATTAAATATAGAAAATGTGACAGCAGCTATTTCTGCTAATAGTAATGTAGCATTAGTTGGACCAAGAGGAGCAACTGGATATACTGGTTACACAGGTTCAACTGGATACACTGGTTTTACTGGATACACTGGTTTTACTGGATACACTGGTTTTACTGGATACACTGGAGTTACGGGTGAACGCGGTATGCCAGGTAATTCCAGTGTAACTGGTTCAACCGGTTACACTGGATACACTGGTTTTACGGGCGAACGCGGTATGCCAGGTAATTCCAGTGTGACTGGTGCAACTGGAGTTACTGGTTCATCTGGTTCAACTGGATACACGGGCTACACAGGAGTTACTGGTTCAACTGGTTACACAGGATATACAGGTCCAACTGGTTCAACAGGATATACCGGAGTCACTGGTGTAACGGGAGTTACCGGTTCAACAGGATATACGGGGTTAACTGGCTCAACAGGAGTTACTGGTTCATCTGGTTCAACTGGATACACCGG
>Ga0304728_1001636_pt1 | contig 15512 bp, 22 predicted proteins | sample C_130625_MF_Meta_FD_190476 | JGI IMG/M metagenome (GOLD analysis project Ga0304728, IMG submission 190476) | Freshwater microbial communities from Lake Croche, Canada to study carbon cycling - C_130625_MF_MetaG (v2) (version 2) | ecosystem: Environmental > Aquatic > Freshwater > Lake | place... | reverse complement strand
CATTTTCATAAATCGTTTGTAATATACCTAAATTTTCTTCAGCCTCAGTACATTGTGTTTGGACAACATACACATCAGATAAAGCAGTTCGATGTACGGCACATTTACCTTTTAATGATTTTTTAGTACCATCATCAGTAACTGGCTCTTTGTAGATGTTATGGTCATTTCCATTTTCTTGGAACCAAGCACCTTTTGCAGCATAACCAAAAGTATCACGAGTAGTAAATTGATATGTGAATGAACCTACACCTAATACGATATTAGTAGAAGCAAATCCTTTGGCTTCTAATCTTTCGTAGATTTCAATTTGTCTATCAAGAGTAATTGAATCTCCGTAGATTGCACCAATGTGACTATCAAGAACTTTATAACCTTGTTCGTTTATCGTTCCACCAAAAGTTTCCCATAAACATTCGATTAAACCTTTGGTATAGAATTCTGGATATCCGGCTCTTAATTCTTGCTCGGTTAATTCAGTTCTTCCATGTCCACAAAGAATTTCCACTGGATCTCCTGAGTCAGGTCGAATTACCAATTTACCTGCACGATTCATAATCAAGTCTTTTTGATTGTAACAGAATCCACCTGGTCCTGGTTTTGCAACCAATGTCACATCAAATGTATCGGCAACCATTGAGAAGATTCCTTCGTTAAAATCAGTTAACCAATCAACCATCATTTGTTCTTCACCTACAGTAAAGATTTTAGTAGTTGATACCGAGTGCTCAGAAGCATTTACCGAATTGATACAAACTTCATTTTCTGGTTCATCATAAAAATAACGAGCACCAGGAATAACGATAATTGAGTCAGATCCTCGGAATGAGAATGCATGGCCTAATCCTGAAGATAAACTATCCCATGGAGAAAGTCCTCTGGCAGAAAAATCATGACATAAGAAATCGATTAACCAAGCATTTGCAGGATCGGTTTTCATTACCCATTTAACCAGGTTTCTTCTGTATTGTAATGCATAAGTTGCAGATGTAGCTGGTTTCCAAGCTAAAGAAGAGATAATAGTTTCTAAATACAATGTCAACCAAGCAAAACCTTTAACGGTATTGATGAATGTCATATGAGGTACATTTGGATCAGTCTCAATTCCTTCAGGAAGAGCTTTGATTTTAATAGGCAAATAACCTAAATCGTGAAGTGCTTCGAAGTGTGAAGCATCATAAGGCATACCTAAATATTGAGCCATATCAACTCCAAATTTGGTAGCAGTTTCTTTTGACATATCAAAGAAATTTTCTTGCCATTCTGCATGCAACCAACGCACCGTTAATTGATGACCGATTGAAAGAATTTTCTTAACGCCTTTTGGTGCATGTTTTAAACTTCTAGGAATCCAAGTTCCATATAAGAAATCTGTACCAGGAGCAAGCATCCTTTTGTGGCCAACTTTGTAACCATCAGAATAATAAGGAGCTGGTGCTCTAAATGTTCTTTGTAATTTTAACATAATATTGATTTTTAATTATAAGACAAATATAAACAATTGCCTCGACATACTAAAATATCGAGGCTTAAGTTATTAACAATTTATTCCCTTTTCTTTTAGGAATTGACGAATCTGATATTCCACGGTAGGAATTATCATACCAGCTTTAACCAAAGATTCTAAACTTTCTAAATCGGCATTGATATTAAATCGTTTTAGGATTTCCGCTTTATGTGCTTCTGGATTTTGATGCTTTGCAACAAAGGCAGGCAAAGCCATTTTAGTAATTGTATTTGTAGCTAAATCGATAGTATGCACATCATTTGAAGTTGACATGTATTTAGCGTGATACAATACCCAACGAGGGCTTTTCCAAGCTATTTTATTAGAAGCTCCTTTTCTAATTACTTGACCTCTCGAATTTGTGACTGTGTAAATTTTACTCATTCGGTTTTGTTAATTTAAGTTCTTGACTATCTGTTTCGATTTTAATTTCAGTTGCATCTGGATTTTTTGAATATTCTTTAAGAAGCTCAATAGTTCCATCGACTCCTTTTTTAATACCTTGGTCGTAACGTTGATCGGAAATCAACCCAACTCCAATTGCGATTATCAACCAACCTACTGCAGATTTCCAAGCTGCTAAATGAATAGAAAACGGATTGAATGTTATTGTTGTGTCTGCAATAAAAAGGAAAGCTGCGATACAGATGATAGAGCTGATAATTAATGATGTGTACATTTTCATTATGGTTTATAGTTTACAATTGTTATTTTACAATCTTTTAATTCAGTTTGAATGATTTTCTTAACGATTTCCCAATCACCACCAGCAAGTCCACAACCAATTCTAGGTAGACCGATGTGTTTGCCTTTAAATCGATAATTGATTTTCTTCATACACATTTCGATAGCCGCATAATTAACTGGATTTTCTTCTCCATCTTTATGATTTCTACCATATTTGTATTGAGTATATGCATTGACTACTTCTAATCTTCTGCGTTGACCATCTTCGTCGAAAACAAACCAAGCATAATGTTCGATATTTCCTAATTTAGTCATATCACCTTTACGGTCTGGAAAATCTGTAGATTCGCCATGATATTTTTCAGGGTCATTACAGGAAAATGCCTTAGCCATTTGGGGTGCAATTCCGGCACCCATTTGACAGAAGCAATTGCAGCCATGAGCAATCACATCGAAATTAGCTCGTTGAGCCAACTTTATTAAATCACCATCAATTTCTCGGTAATTTGTGCCATTCCATTCATGTGGAAATTCTCTCATAATTTGGTCTAGTGACATATTAAAAAATTGATTGAACTTTAAGTTTGTGCATTTCGTTGTCGTTAGCAAGTGAGAATCCTGCATCGTTGATTGCATGAATAGAATCGGTTGTATAGATTCCGTCAAATGCTTCGTTTAATGGTTTCATTCCAGCAGAAAATAATCCATGAGTTATCACTAAAAAGATTTTATCGTTGAATTTATCTTTTGGTCTTTGTAAACGAATAGCTTTTGCAAGTTCAGTAAAAGTTCTACCACCATCACAAATATCATCAAGAATAAAGTAAGCTTTGCTATCGGCATCTTCACCTAAATTAGGTACTTCGGTATGTGTGATTTTACCAGTAGTTACATCTCGATGTTTAGATGCAATCAAAATGTCTTTATTAAATCCTAAAGATTCGGCAGCATGATAAACTTTCTTTAGAGCACCTGCATCAGGAGAAACTAACTCGACGTTAGTATAATCGCTTTTAGGCAATTTGATTACATTAGCAAAATAATCTACTATCGCAAATTGTACAACACCTACATTTGTGAACTTTTCAAAATTATCTAAACACGCTTCTAATACATCAGAATGCGGATCTACAACTGTAACTTTGTTAAATTTTTGTAGATTGATTATCGGACATACTACATTTTTAAGATAGTTTACACTATTTTCGTCAAATCGTCTATCTGACCTAGCTCCTAAAAAGTAAGGAACATAGAGTTCAACATGTTCCGAACCTAACTGACGTAAGGTTTGATTAGCCGCAATAATGAGTTCTAAGTCTCTAAAGGAATTAAAACGAGATTTGATTATCACTCGTCTTAAAGTATCTTTGAATGCAAATCCTTTATTTTCTAAAGTAATTGATTGTTGTCCATCAGGGAATCGAGAGATTTTGAATTGAATTTCGGATTTTTCAGGGTGTGCTAAATTAAGTACTTTCATCTGTATAGATTTTATGTAAGTTATATGAACAATTGAATATTAAGTTTTAGAATTTGTTGAATGCAAATGCACAATAAAAGGTATTTTCTGGATCAGAAACCGAAGTTGCATAATCATCGATGTTATCTGAAAGTTCTTCAATTAGATCATCGCTAACTGGAGGACTTATATAAAAATTAAAAATCTGACCATCAATAGATTGAAACATTTCGATGGTATCTATTTGATTGGTATTCTTAAATTCCATTAGCATATCGAATACTTTAGGATTTAAGTAAGTTTGTTCGTGTTTCGTATGAGCAGTAACTAACGTAATAAATGTTTCCATTATGCAATGTATAAAATAGTTGGGTTATCTTTATGTGAGTCCATTCTAGGCAAACGTTCCATTATCAACGTTTGGGTTAGCTTAGCAATATTGAATGGACGAGTAATGATATGGAATCCATTTTTAGTAGGTATTTCAATCATTAGAGGTTCTCTATTTGCTTCAGTTTGCAAATTAGAGATGATTTCCTTTGTTCTTTCAATTGCACCAGGTGAATTCTCATAATCAATCCAATCGATATCGATTAACCAAGTTTTATCTGGGTCAGAGTGAAATTCACCTGCAATAGATGCATATGAATTTTTGATTGGTCGATAATTTTCACAGATAATTAAATCGGTAATTCGCTTAAGCATTTGTAAGCCAACCTTTTTAGCATCTCTACGATTTAATCGAAAATATGCTCTGGCGTTTTCGTCATTACAAATCTTAATTATCTTAGGCATTAGATTATCAAATTGCTCTAATGAATAGATGTAATAATCTCCTAAAACATTCATATCTCTTTCAAGGTCTGGATTGTCCTTTCGACGTTTAAGTAGTTGAAGAAAATAGAAATCATTAGGAGATTCAAATTTTAAAAGTGGTCTTATTAAGTGGGTATTGTTTATCATATCGTTTGTTTTTATCTGTCAGCTAATCTTTTGAATACGTCGATGTTTTCTTGGATTTTGATTTTTAAGGTTTGCCATTTGTCTTCTAAGAATTTATTGTACTCAGCTTCGGTTTTGAAACCCATTTTCTTCCAATCCATTTTGTTTGCAGTTTGTACCATAATTTTGAAGTATTAATTTATAAGACAAATATAATCAAAAAGCTCGATACGTGGAAATATCGAGCTCATTATTTTCAAAAAGTTATTAACAATCTAGCGAGGTTCAAATGCAGTTTTAGTAAACCTAACGGTTGATGTTGCATCACACGCCTCTTTAAACATTTTAAATGGTCGTCCACCTCTCATTGGCCTTCCTGTAGGTGTCGTAAGCTCAGTCCAACCTGACCTTTCGTGAGTGTTCGATGTACCCCATAAAATGTAATGTCTATAAGATGTTTTGTAATCGTTCCAACTAATGTTTCCTCCAAATCGATTAGTAAACTCTTGAAATTTACCATATTTGTCAAACTTAGGTTTTACTTTTGTTTTGACTAAAGCTATATGTCGAGGATGGAATTCACCATCATCAATTTTTTCCCAAGCAGAAAAGGTCATCAAAGCTTCTACTGGACCCATTAGCTCATGTCGTATAATTATTTTAGGTTGTTTGAACATTACGTTATTTTTTAAATTGATATATGATTGCGATAAATTCAGTGAACGTTACTTGTCTGTTTATTCGTAAAAGAATATTTGCCGCATAAGTAGAATTACCAACATAAACAAATGGCGCCTTTAATGTGCAAATTATATTAGCCGCATATTGAGAACTACTGGAATACAAGTAAGGACCTTTCATATTAGAAATAATACTCGAATCGTAATATGAGTTTTGCTTATATACAAAGAAATCCTTAGTTGTATAAATTATCTGACCGGTATAATCACAATCGCATAGGTAGATTTTTTCACCTTTGATAGTGCACAAAATATCTGAACGATATGTTGATTTGCCTTTATATAATTTGCCTTCGTTTAAAGTAAACAAAATATCCGAATCATAGGTAGAATTACCTTTATAGACATAAGTTTGAGCAGCTGCAATACAACTTACAAAAAGTAATAAAGCAATGAGTAATTTTTTAATTTGCATTTTCATAATTTAAAAGTTCGAATGTACGAGTTGAATTCATTAACATTACTTTACCATAGGATAATCCAAGAGCTGAGCAACATTGAATGTAGTTATTTGGTGATTGACCATCTAAACCAATAAGGTCGAATGTATCAATTAGAGTGTTTAGTGCATGTAAACCTGTTTTTGATTCGTAAAATACTTTACCTGCAAAATACATCCTAGCACGATTTGGCATAATACCAGTTTTTATGAAAGGACGTAGAATTTTATCTAATTCCTTAATGCCGGTATTTGCATTTTTAATACCAGAGAAATCCAATTCGCTTTTAGGATTTGGAGTAGAAGCAATCATATTTTCATAAGCTTTAATATGCATTAAAGATTGAGCCCATTCGATTGGTGTATTTTCTAAAGTTAAATTATGTTTTCGGGCTTGCATAATAGACATTTCACGAAAAGCAAATTGACGTAACATTGATGCGTGAGCACCTTCGTTTACTGATAAATCCGAACCTGCATTTTTAAAGTTATTAGCTATTTGATAAAATACATTATGCGGATCGGCCATACCATTATGTAGCATTGTAGATAATTGAGTTTGACCATCGTGTTTATCGCGAGTTTGTGCGTATGTTTGTGCAATTTTATAAGCACGAGTAACAACATCAGATTGAACAAACTTAGTTACATTTGCCGGAATTGGATATGTTTGAGAAGTTTCCGGAATGTTAACTAAAACAATATTTGAATTCCGTGTTAATGGAACGGGAGTTTCAATTGATTTGACATGAGACATCCAACGAGATTTTGCAGTCATTTTGTGACATGTATCATCGACCAAGGCTGAATCGATTATTTCGTAAGGAATATCTAACTTAAGTAAATCGATTGAATGCCACATTGCAAAAAGCGGTTGGTCAATAACTAATTTAGTAAAACCATAAGTTTTAGCTAAGTGATTAATGTGTGCAATAGGATCAGCATCCTTAAAAACAAAGAGTTTACTACCTTTTGATTGTAAAGAATTATCAAATTGATGTAATGAATGATAGAATGCATCTAAATTAGCTTGTGAACATTTTTTGTATATTTGTTGCTCACGTTTTCCTGAAAAATAGTAAGGAGAGTAAAATGTAAATGTACACTCGCCTGATAATTTAGAAGTTAATCGAGAATCTTGACGAAATGAATTTGTAATCCAAACTAATGTTTTCATATATTTTGTTTAATTTTATAAGACAAATATAGAACAAAATCCCGATACTAGGAAATTTATTATGTTAAATTTTCAATTTGTTTTACCTTTTCTTGATATTCTTTATATGCAACACTTTTCAAATGGTCTTTATTTTCTTTAAGAAGCTTTTTGGCTAATAAATTTGCAGCTATATTTACTGGAGCTTTAGTGATTTTGTAGCCTTCTATCTCATAAGTTTGATGGTCGCAATTCCAATCAATAGAAACGTGAGTACATCCACCATCTTTCATTCCATTTACCATATTAAGGATGTGGTCAATGCGAATCGGTTCGCTATCATTGTTACCGTAACCCTTTAGATGATTGATTTGAATGTCTTCGTAAGAGTCTTCATCGAATCCAAATTCTCCACGTAACAAGTAATTAGTATCTTCGGTATCTCCAGTAATTAAAAGCTCTTGATTGATGTAAAGCAATGGTAATCGGTTATTCATGAGATGGCATTATTAAGGTTCTTACTTTGTAAACTTTATAAGGATAAATTGTTTTGATTAAGAAAGCTGAGATTTTAGCAAATGATCGGTCATCTTTTGAATTGTAAAAAATACAATCGATATATTTTAAGCATTCCTTTAAATCTCGAACTTTTGGTTTATCGGTATTCATTAAGTTTTTATAGGCAACATTAAATTCTCGCAAATAATAAAGAACCATTCGATGAGTCGGAATTAAATTAATCCAACAACCTTCATCGGTACCTTTCTTCCACCATTCGAATTTCCATCCAATTTTTCTAGGTTGATATTGAACTTCAGTAGGATATTTATAGCCTTTTTCTTTTGGTGATACTACTACTCGGTATTTACCAAATCGATAATCTTTTGTTCTTCGTTTTATTGCATCTTTACCTAATTGATAATGCCAATTCCAAGAATTTACCGCAAATGGATTTCCGAATCTAGCTTCAAGTGAATTATTCAAAAGTGAATATGAAATACCTTCCGGTCTTTTGCCGGTGTAACATTCACCATCTTCAATCCAAGCAACTTCACTTTGATGTGCAATACAATCAACATTAGGACATTGAAATGCCGGTTTGATAGATGGTTCTCGATTAGGTTGAGAAACATGTTCGCCTAAATCCTGATATCGGTCTGAATGGGTGTACACTAACTTAGTGTTACAACAAGGACATAAAAGGTTGTTTTTATTTTCCATGATTATCTTTTTTGTTTTGTTCTCTTAATTTCTCACCTATCGATGTGTTGCCATAGAATCCATCGAAAAATATATTACCTAAATCATTACCGATGTATTGAAGTGCGCATACGATTAGAAATGCTATCAATAAACCAAATCCTATCGTAAAGAAAGTTTCCATTAAATTTCAAAAATTTCTTCTAGATAATTCCATAACGGCTGAGTGTAATGGCCATCTGCATATAGCATTTTTTTGAAGTGTTCATGTTCTTTTTTATATTTACCAAACATAGAACTTCCAGTCATTTTAGAATATTGAGCATTCGCAATTCTATCACATAGCTTAACATAAACTGCATGAGGAGTTTCATAGATGTCTTTATAAATAAAATCAGGCATTCTTTCTTCTCGGTCTCTGCCTCTGCCATAGTTAGTGCAAGCTCTTACGATTTCAGCAGTCATTTTGTTAGTTTGACGTAATACGCTGTTGTAGTTTTCTCTTGCATCTTCAATCAAGTCATGACAATAACAAGCAGCAATAACAGAATCTACATCTTCTTCGGGTAAAAAATTCATAAATTTCATACCGTTATTAGCTACCATTCGCAAATGGAATTCATAAGGCAAATACTCGTCGTACATATGATTTGTACCAGCATGAGTAGAAATTGCGTAATTTTTTGCATTTGTAATAAAAATGCTCGGAAATATTCTTGATGTTTTCATAAATTAAAATATTATGTCAGTGTAAGCTCTCTTCCATTCCATCCATGGTAGGGTTTCTTCATCTAATGCCTTGAAAACTTTCCAAAAATGAAATAATTTTCTTTCAGTAGAATCAGTATAGAATTTCATTAAACGATCTTGTTCGTCCATAATTCCTTTTTGATAATTTATTTTTTCTCTCAATTCATTGATTGGTTCTGGTAATGATAACATAGCCTCAACCGCTTCAACAGTTGATAATTGTTTACATGATAAATCAACAATAAGTTCTTTCAAACCTTCGCCTTTTTGAATTAATGCGTTGATTTCAGGAACCATTCCATTATGACGTTCTTTAGCACATTCTCTAGATCTTTTGAATCCATCATAATTTCCTTGAAGTTCTTTGTCGTTAACTTCTTCGTTAAATAATTCCATAACCTTTTCGAATCCGGATTTCTCAACGATTGTTTTCTTTGCTTTTGGTTTCTTTGCTTCCATATTGTTTTTATTTATAAGACAAATATAACAAAAAACCTCGATACATGAAAATGTCGAGGCTTAAAGTTATTAACAAATTATAGATTAGGGAATTCTAATTTTTTGACTCCGAGATTTTCAAGAACCTCTTTCCAATTAGAAAAATTAGGCATTCCAAAGTGGATATGAACTCCATCAAAATCGGCAACACCATTAGCAATTCTATCGTCAATTAAATAATCACCTTTTACGAGGCCTTTGTTGTGACAGAGAATAAGTTTCTTATTAGCGGATTTACCAAAGTACTCTTCAACCCATTTTCTCTTTTCTGACCAAGCATCTGGATTAGACCAAGGTGGAGTAGACAAAATGTAAGTTTCGAATTTTTCCTGAAGTAAATGCCAAGCTTCAATTGCACCTTCGATAGGTTCTAAATCTTTGTAAGCGTTAGGATGTTTAAATAAACGATGGCCTTTAATGCCTTCATTTTCTTCAAGTTCTTTAGCTCGTTTATCAAAATCACATAGCACTCCGTCCATATCAATATACATGATAGGTTTGCTAGTTTTTAAACTAGCTCTTAAATAATCTCTTTGCATTTACATTAATATGTTAAGGATTACTACTACAGCAATTCCAATTATTCCTATGATAAACTTTCTCATATTATTCAGTATAAAATGATTTGACTTTCTTTACATAACCTTGTTTATACCCAGTGATAGTTCCTTCATCTTCATCGTCTTCATAATGCCAAATAGGAACTGGTTCTTGATTAAGATATGAACGCAAATCCCTGTGATGTACCTTTCCATGAATTGCATTATGTGCAGGATGAGATTTGATAAAAGCACCATCCATACGGTTCCAAAGAACCCTTGATTGATGAGGAGTTCCAGTCTCCCACGGTAACCAAACCTCTACCATATCTCCTGAGTAAATCATCTTACCAAAAGAGTCCTTACCAATCCAATATGCCTTCTTGTAATTTCTAATTGTCATAACTTCTTAACTTCGTTATTAATTCGTCTCTTTCTTTTATATAGTCTCGAGTGTCAAAAGTTTCATCATCGATTAAACGAAAATCTTCCCATATATAATTACATTCTTCAAAATCTACAATCTTTTGATTTTCGATTAATTGAATTCCAAAATGTAAAATTCGGAGTGCATGAAAAATTCCCTTTTTGGCCGAATGTTTCCAATCATCTTTAGCTTGCAAATCGGCAATATGCCAAGAATTAGAAGCCTTTGTGATGATTTTCTTTACCATTTCTTTATTGTTCCATTTTGAAACTTTGAATGGCCAATTAGCTTGAATAACATTTTCTTCCGGAAGAGACAAACATTCTAAAGCTGAAATATCGTAGTTGTTAATAGCATCAATAAAACCGCTTCTTGAATAGAGAACGCCTTGAATGGTTCGAGTTTTATTTGATATTGCATTTTGTTTAAATGCTCCACTTTTTAACATCGAACCTTTCGTGACGATAATATAATCATGGTCAGAATCTTCATTTGCCGTACCGTAGATTCGGCTACCATATTCATAAATGTTTAGCACATCTTCATCGATACGAAGTTCGGCTAAAATTCTTTCTGCATTGGTTACCATGATATTGTATAATAGTCTTGTTCTCTAGGGTCTCGTGAATCTCCTTGATTTAACTTAATTTTAAAGCCTCTAGAGGCTAAATCTTGCTTAGCTAATTCATCTAATGTAATAAATACGTTAGCTGACATTTTATTTTCTCTTACGGCTGCCTCAATAAGAGTTCTACATTTTTGCAATTGAAGTTTTACCTTTTCTCCTAGTACTTCCATTGCTTGTCGTCTACAGTTTAATGCATTGAATTCTGCTTCCATTATTTTGCGTGTTTAAATGTTGGGTTTAACCATAGTCCATTAGCAAATATTAATGATAATAAACCTGGAATTTGATTTTGGTCGATAGAAGTTAACAACTTAATAGTTGCAACGGTATCATGTTTCATCATTTTGAAAAGTTCTTCTCGGATTCTTTCTCCACTAACAGTAGTTCTTAATTTCTCAAGAATTTCTTCTTGTTCCATAGCTTGAAAAATTGTGTGATGAATAAGAAATCCTTTAGTAATAGAAAATCTGATAGCTCTCAAGATTCTTAATGGATCGTCCATCATAGTGATTTTAGCATCAAGTGGAGTTCTTAAGATTTTCTCTTCTAAATCTTCTTGACCGTTGAATAAATCGATGATGTTACCGTCCACATCCTCAGCCATTGCATTCAGGGTAAAATCTCTTCTCATAAGGTCATCTTCAAGAGTACCTAATTCTAGGATTGGTCTCCTAGTTCCTTCCATGTAACCAATTTCTTTTCTGGCCATTACAAAGTCAGCATCTAACTTAGCAAATTTATGGTCAACTGGAAATTTAGCTCGAATAGTAAACATTTCTGGAACAGAAAGAAAGATGGTAAATCCTTGATCGGTCATCCATTTTTCCATTTCAGCAAATCCACTTTCTACGGTTTGGTCTAAGTTATCGAGTACAAAAGTAAAATCAATATCCTTAGAATTGATTCCTAGGAATGCGTCTCTTACGCAACCTCCTACTTTAAATATCTTTGGCATAATTGTGGTGTTTTAATTTATAAGACAAATATAACAAAAAAACTCGATACTTGGAAATATCGAGTCGAAAGTTATTAACAATTTAAAGTTAACCTACTCCACCAGTTCCAAGTTTTCTAGGTGGCATATTTGTAAAAATCCAACCTGAACCTGCAGTAGAGACTGCTTGGTTATTAACACTATTAGGTCCAGCATACCAAGTATTAGTTGAAGGCGTTGCAATACAATGTTGAATATTTAAGTAGTCACAATTTACTACGCCTAATGGAGATTTGTTTAGTGTAAAGGAGTTTACTCCATTCTGGCTATTCAAAGATATTAAATTACCGGTTGACCCTTTAACTGCAAAATTACCTATTGCAAAAGTATTACCTTGCTGAAAGGCTAGAGTATGTGCAGCAGTACCTAAATCTACAAAATTAACACACGAGAAAGCTCCAGAAATTTGACAAGCTCCAGTACTTCCAGCTCGATTCCATTGTAGTGTATAATATGAAGCGTTACTCCCTGAGAAACCGAGTGTATTTAATGATGTGTCAGTTATATTAATTGTTGCAGATCCTCCATCAAAAGTTAAATTTGTAGTATTTACGTTCCATACGATACCAGTATTTCCGGTAATTGTCCAAGTACCAGATCCTAAGCTGAGGGTTCTTATTCCTGTACCTGCAGCAGCAAAAGAAGCAGCGGTAACAACATAATTTCCATTGACTACAAGTTGACCAACCGTTAAAGTAATTATACCAGTACACGTTAAATTACCGTTTAAAGTTACTAATCCATTTGTTACCGTAAATGTAGGAGTTGTTATTATTGCATTATTAAAACTAGTAAACACCGAAGCTGAAGAAGTATTACTAATAACAATCGAAGTAGTTGCAGTTAAGTTTCCTTTAACATATACATATCCTAGAGCGGAATGCGCAAAAGTAGTACATGAGGTAGTTCCGTTCAATATTAAATTATTAGGGATACTGTTTGCATTGTTAGCTATAGATATTCCTGCAGATAAAGTTAGAGATGAATTAAAAGTTACTACGTCATTAACGGAAGTGATTGTCATAGAAGTAGCACTAAATGGTGCTGAAAATATTGCTCCAGCTGCACTTGTTATAGTAAGTGCCGAATTTTGAGAAGATGTATCTGTGAAATTAAAATAAACTGTTCCTTGTGCATAAGCCGTATCATTTAACGTAACTGTACCGGTAACTAAAGATTTACCGCCTAAAGAAATAAAAACATCGTAATAACCACTAGAACCAGGATGAGGCACTGAATAACCTCCATTAAAAATTAGGTTAGGAGTTAAGACAGGTGTACCTGCAGAACTTGCAATTGATAAATCACCTTGAATAGTAAGGGTTTGTGTAGTTACGGAATTAGACCAGATAGCATTTGTTCCTGATAAAAATTTTAATGAAATCAGAGTAGAAGTAGAAATTGAAATAAGAGCCGCTCCAGTGTTAGTAACATAAACATTAGTTACACTAGCTCCTGGAGTTAACCCGATAGTTGAACCTCCAGATCCTCCTAAATAAACTGCGAATATAGGAGCAAAAACCGCGTTAAGAGTTAGAGTACGAGCAACCGAAGCAGAACCAGAAACATAAATATTATAAATACTTACTGATAAATTAGTAGTTGTAGTAGTAGTAGCCAATGTACCTGTACCAGTAAGATATAAATCGTTTAAATACAAAGCTCGAGCAGTAGAATTTGAAGAAGATAAAGTATTAGCATACGTATCTCCACCAATTGATTGAATTGTACCGGCAGTTAAAGTAAGAGTACCTACAATCTTCATATCGTCATATTGAAATAAACCAGAACTAGGAGAATTGACAGTTACGTTACCTATTAACGATTTTCCATTAGAAAATATACTAACCCCACCAGTTACAGAAATAGTACCTGAATTAGTAATTGTCATACTAGGACTTAGAGTAACATTACTCCCTCCACTAAAAGTTAATGTAGTTGCACTACTATTCCAATTGACGTTCGATATCGGATCAAAATATAAATCTCCTACGATTGTCATAGTAGTACCAAAGGCTATCGTAGCACCACCAGTATTAGTAACATATACGCTATATAGATACGATGATATTGTAAAAGTACCACTACCAGTTCCGCCAATATAAATATATGCAGGATAATTATTACCAGTTAATGAATGAGTAATTGTTTTAGCCGAAGATGTAGAATTTGTAAAATACACTTGTCCACTTGTACTACTAGTACTAGCATCCCAACAAGTTATATTTGAACCAGTAACATTCCAACAAGTTCCTATTCCTGTTATTTTCCAATTGTAAGCTCCAGAACCATTTGACCAAAATGCTCGAACTCCTGTACCAGTTGATACAAAAAGACCACATTCTAAAGCCCACTCACCATATATACCCGTCACAGTAGTTATTAATGTACCTGCAGTCAATGTTACCGTTGCAGTAGAAACTGCCTTAAAATCAGTAGTATAAAATGTTGCACTCGCATTATTAAAGGTAACATTACCTGCAAATGAATTTCCTCCACAATTTACAGTTCCAGCACTACCAGTAATGGTAGTAAGTCCAGTATGAGATACCGTCATATTTAGGCTAAATACTAAATAATAAGTGACTGTAAGTCCGAAACCTCCACTATTTGTTAATGTCCCTCGAAAACCTGTACAATCTAATGAATTACATGCAGTAGCAGCCGACATAGTTAGAGTACCTGTACCTGATTCAGTTGTTAAATAAGCATCATCGGCTGCAGTTGGAGTAGTAGTAGTTCCACCTGCACCACCTGGAGAATTATACCAAACTCCAGCAGTAGTCCAGTTAGAACTACCATTATTTGCTACATACCAAAACTTAGCTGCCATATTAAAATTATATTATAGGATCTTCAGAAGGAGGTGTTTCTTCGACGATTGCTCTCGTTAAATTCAGTTGTGAGATAATATAATCTTCAAGAACTGCATCGTCCGTACCCCATTGCAAAACTATTTCATGTGGAATTATCATAGATCCTCCGAACGATTTATCTTCACCAGATAAAGTCCATAATGCTTCAACTGTATCTGGAAAAAGAGGAAACGAATTAACGGTCACCTCTAGTGAATTGATATTCCATCCTAAAGGATAGGTGAAATTATTAGTTGGTTGTATATTTGCCATTGTTATTTATAAAATATGTTTATGTTTAAATCATTTAATGCTACTGCGGCAGTATCTGTATCAGCTATTCCGGTAGTTGTAGATATTGCAATTCCTGTGGAAAAATTAATACCTGCCGGATACGAAACGTTAGCTCCAGATAATGGTGGAATAACTACGGAAAAATAAACCGATGCTCCTGCAGTAGGTGTACCCGCATTATTATGAAAGGCAACTTTTCTAGCAGAACCATTCGAATTGTAAATGTACCATCCGGTTACTTTACCGGCACTAGATTTTATGTTTGTCAGGTTAGTTGTAGCAGCAGAAACAAGGTGAAATGCCGTGGCTCCACCAGTAGCAACCTCTTGTAAGGAAACATTTACGGTTGATTGATCCGGAGATATGACAACCGGAGAAGAATTCGCTGAACCCGTTG
>Ga0304728_1001634_pt1 | contig 15516 bp, 4 predicted proteins | sample C_130625_MF_Meta_FD_190476 | JGI IMG/M metagenome (GOLD analysis project Ga0304728, IMG submission 190476) | Freshwater microbial communities from Lake Croche, Canada to study carbon cycling - C_130625_MF_MetaG (v2) (version 2) | ecosystem: Environmental > Aquatic > Freshwater > Lake | place... | reverse complement strand
AGCCAAAAAATAACATTTTTTAATTTAAAATATAATTGAAAACAAATAATCTAAATATTATTATCTTATATAAGGAAGCATGGCGAGAAACGCAAAGAACGTGGAATACAAAAATCCCTCAAAAATTATTGGGATTCAGTTTAGTATTCTGTCTCCCGACGAAATTCGTAAAGGTTCCGTAGCCGAGATTACTACTCGCGACACCTATGTTAATAATAAGCCCATTATCGGCGGTTTGTTTGACCCTAGGATGGGAGTATTGGAACCCGGATTAATTTGTCCCACTGACGGAATGGATTATATGCAAACCCCGGGTTATTTCGGTCACATTGAATTGTCGCGTCCTGTATTTTACATTCAATATTTGAGCACCGTATTGAAAGTCTTGCGTTGTGTTTGTTTCAAATGTAGTAAGATTTTGATTAGTAAAGACAAATACAAACAGGGTTTGAAGTTGGTGGGTGATGCGAGATGGAAATACGTGTTTTCGTTGGCGAGTAAAGTAAAACGTTGTGGTGAAGATACGGAAGACGGGTGTGGTTGTTTACAGCCGACCAAGATTCGTAAGGAAGGTTTAGCAACAATTTATGCCGAGTGGAAAAATGATGCGGTCGCGGCACCCGGTGAGGAACCAACACAGAATATTGTGATAAAGTTGACACCAGAACTAGTGCTGAAGATTTGCAAGCGCATTTCCGACGAAGACGTTTCTTTCATGGGGTTCAGTCCTATTTGGTCGCGTCCTGATTGGATGGTTTGTCAGACAATGGCGGTTCCGCCACCTGCGGTGAGACCATCCGTCAAGCATGATGCTCAGCAGCGCAGTGAGGACGATTTGAGTCATATCCTGGTGAATATTATCAAGACCAACAAGACGCTACAGGAGAAAATTCAGAATAATGCGCCGGCGAATGTGATTGATGATTGGACAACCGTTTTGCAGTACTATGTTGCGACACAGGTGGATAATAAGATTCCTGGTGTCGCATCGGTTGCGCAAAGGTCGGGTCGTCCTTTGAAATCAATCAAGGATAGGCTGAATGGTAAAGGTGGGCGAATGAGGGGGAATCTCATGGCGAAACGCGTGGATTTTAGTGCTCGTTCAGTTATTACTGCCGACCCCAACATCTCTATTCGTGAGCTAGGAATTCCGATGAAGATTGCCAAGAATATCACCAAACCGGTGATCGTAAACCGAATCAATAAGGCGTTTTTGTTGAAGCTCGTACATAATGGTCCCGATGTTCACCCTGGTGCGAAAATTCTGGAGCGAAAGAATGGTGATTCTATTACTCTCAGGTATATGGATAGAAAATCTATTATTTTGGAGGATGGGGACATCGTACACCGTCACATGATGGACGGAGACCCAATCTTATTTAACAGACAACCTACCCTCCATAGGATGTCTATGATGTGTCACATTGCTCGCATCATGACGCGAGGCGACACTTTTAGAATGAATGTCGCAGACACAAAACCATACAATGCTGACTTCGATGGAGATAAACAACACGGTAAACCGTCTTGTCTCCAACAGGGAGCGTGAAAAGCGTGAAACTCCCTAGTCAAATTATAATTAAATTATTAATAAAAGCAACTTAAAGCCATCAACAGATAAAGCGTATATGGAACTGTCAAAACGCCAAGAACTGTCAAACGTGATATTAGACGACCCGCAACAACGATACTGCGAAATATACAAAATAACTAATCTGACAACAGATAAGTGTTATATTGGACAAGCCGTTTCGCACATATTAAATCATAAAAGGTACAGACCCTACGGACACGAAGGAAGATTCAGATGTCATGTTTCGGAAGCATTTTCAGCAAAAAAAAATCAATGTCACTTTCTCAATAATTCCATACGAAAACATGGAATTGCAGATTTTGTGGTTGAACTTATTGAATGCTGTGAAATTGCTGATGCAAATGACAGAGAAATACACTTTATCAACCAATTTAACAGTTTGTTTCCGAACGGATATAACCTGAAAAATGGCGGAAGTGTATTTACTCATACTGATGAAAGTAAAAAACGTGTTTCTGTGGGTGTTGCCAAATATTATGAGGATAAAAAATATGAACGGTTCGTGAATATTAAGCGATTGAAAGATAACAACGAGTTATACATAAAGACGCTTAATAGAGATGGTACGCAGTATGGTTGGTATGTCTATATTGAGCGTCACAAGGCAGATTTCGGTGGAGTGCATATATCTTTGTCTGAGAGTAAAGCCCAGGCAAATGCTTTTATTAATAATTTAAGAAATAATTTGGCAACGTAACCAAATTGACGGGAACTCCTTAAAGCAAACACTACCACTCACTATAGGAAACTTTTGTGAGGAACTCGGTTAATAGCCGAACCCAATGGTAAAAAAGTGTTTGATGCGTCCTCACTCACGGACAAAATAGGTAATCCGCAGCCAAGCCCCTAAACTCGTTATGATAGAGCATGGGGAAGGTTCAGAGACTAGATGATTACGGCTCGTAAATGAAGGATTAATCAACCTAATACGGGACAAGGTATAGTCCGTCCAACTGGGAAACCTTTTGGGAATTCATGGAGATGAATTTACACTGTCCACAAGACACCGAGTCAGATGCGGAACTTAAAAATTTAGCGGCGGTTCCTTACCAGATAATTAGTCCAGCCAACAATTCCTCTATTATTGGCATCTTCCAGGACTCGTTATTGGGAAGCTATCGTTTCAGTAGAGAAAATATTAATTTTAATAAGCGCGATGCGATGAACCTTCTTATGATGTTTCCGAGAGTGAATGAAGCGCTTTTTCAGGAGAAAGAGGGAACAATTTCCAATTTTGAGATTCTTTCACAGATTATTCCTCCGATTAGTTTGAAATACAAGACGAAGCATTTCGGGGATGCCGAGGATTTCGGGAAATCCAACAATGTATTGGAGATAAAGAATGGTAAATATATCCGCGGACAGATGGAGAAGGGGGTTCTGGGTTCAGGAACCAAGGGACTTATTCACCGGGTGTGTAACGATTATGGTAATATGGCGGCGGCAGATTTTATTGATGATTTACAAAACATTGTCACTGAATACATGAAGACCAGCTCTTATAGCGTCGGAATCAGTGATTTGATTTCGGATGAGAAAACGAGCCAAGCGATTATCAAGATTATTACGGACAAGAAGAATGATGTCAAGAGTTTGATTGACCAGACACAAATCGGAGTATTTGAGAATAATACGGGAAAGACAAACGAGGAGGAATTTGAGACACAGGTAAATAATATATTGAACAAGGCGTCCTCGGAGGCGGGTTCGGCAGGATTAAAAAGTTTGAGCAAAGATAACCGATTTGTTATTATGGTGAATGCGGGTTCAAAGGGTAGTGACCTGAATATTTCGCAGATGATTTCTTGTTTGGGTCAGCAGAATGTGGATGGAAAGCGCATTCCTTACGGATTTGAACAACGCACACTTCCTCACTTTAATAAATTTGACGATAGCCCAGGCGCACGCGGATTCGTAGAGAGTTCGTATATTAATGGGCTTTCTCCACAGGAATTGTTCTTTCATGCGATGGGTGGTCGTGTTGGTCTCATTGATACTGCGGTTAAGTCGGTAACGTGGGAAACTCCTATTATTATTATTGAGCACGGGTCAGCGAAATATACCGAGATTGGTAGATGGATTGATAACCAGTTGGACGCAAATTCTAGCAACGTGCAACATTTCACGGAAAGGCAAATGGAGTTATTAAATATCAAAAACGGAGACGTATATATTCCGACAACTGATGAAAACGGCGTTGTAACATGGGGTGAAGTTACGGCAATCACCAGACACGACCCGGGATCCGAGCTTTATGAGATAAAGACAAATGGAGGAAGAACTGTCATTGTTACCGAAAGCAAATCCCTACTGATTTGGAACCCCGATACCAAAAAGCTAAAGGAAATGCTTACTCCGGATATTAAAGTTGGTGATTGTGTTCCGGTTACCGCCGAATTATGTCAGCCGCCAATTGTCGCCGACTCTATTGATATGACCAAATATCTTTCAAAGAACAAGTATGTTTATGGTTCTGATTTTAATAAAGCAACAAAAATGATGACCGAGTCTATGGAAAATCGCAAGAAAATATCACCGGGTTGGTGGGGCGAAAATAACGGAACAGCGTTTGTTCTTCCGTATACAAAGAAATCTTCGCTTCAGAGAACCTGTGTGCGTTCCAACATGGAAAATATCAAAGATGGATTTATTTACCCCTATAGCGGAAATCGTAGAGACACTAAGATTCCTGATACCTTTGTTCTTAATGAGGAGAACGGAATTTTCATTGGTCTCTTCTTGGCGGAGGGAAATGCCCACAGGACTTCTGTTTCTATTACGAACAATAATGCAAACATACAAAATTTTGTAAAGAGTTGGTTTGATAAACATTCTGTTGCGTGGACTGAGCGTTCCAGAATCAACAAGATTGGTGGGACGACAAACACGGTATGCGGAATTTCCACAGTTCTTTCGGAATTTCTCACAAAACTGGTGGGTCGTGGCGCATGCAATAAATATGTTCCTTCCGAGGCATTTATTGCTCCCGCGTCTTTCGTCGTCGGACTATTGAATGGATATTTCTCCGGAGACGGAACAGTTGGCAAAAATTCGGTGGAAGTGGGGTCAGCTTCAAAGCGTCTCATTGAAGGTATTTCCATGTTATGTTCACGTCTAGGAATTTTCGGTAAAGTTTTTATGACACAATTAAAGTCAAATAATTTGGGAACAAAAAACATAAAACCCACCTATAGATTGTCTATTCGCGCCCAGTGGGGGAAAATATTTGCTGAGAATGTTTCTTTACTAGAAGAAAATAAACAGAATAAATTATCGGCAATAAAGTGGGGAACCAGTCATCGTAATTTTGAAACATATAACGATGTGGTTTTGGATAAAATTGTAGAGATTAATATAATTGGCGTGGAGAAGCATCCCAAGATGTATGATTTGACCATTCCGTCCACATTGAATTTTGGTCTTGCGAATGGTCTTCAAGTTCGCGACACGTCTTCCACAGGATATATCCAGCGGAGATTAATCAAAGGATTAGAGGATATTATGGTGGGTTACGACATGGTTCTAAGAACGAACAAGGGGAAAATTATTCAGTTTACTTATGGCGAGGACAGCTTTGACACAGTCAAGGTTGAAAATCAGCCCCTAGCTCTGGTTGGAATGAGTGTTCAGGACATTTATGCGCATTTCAATATGCCCGACGAGACCGGTAAGAATAAGGCGATTTCGCAGATTTTCTTGAAGAATGTCATGACTCGTTTCAAGAAGCAGTATACACAGATGCAGGAAAAGTGTAAGTTTTATACCGACATGATGATTCAAAGCCGAGACGCGATTATTAAATATATTTTCAAGAACAAGGGGGATAACAGCGTGGTTAATTCACCGGTGGCTTTTGCGTTTATTATTAATAATATTCAAGAACAGCAACACTTGAATGCGAATTCAGTAGTGGATTTGACCATCCTAGAAGCGTTTGAGATGATTGAGGAAAATTTCGGAAATCTGGAGAAAATTCGTTGTGCGGTACCAAATCAGCTTTTCAAGACGCTTTACTACTTCTTCTTATCTCCGAAGGAGTTGTTATTCGTTAAGCGGTTTAATCGTGCGGCGCTGACAATCTTGTTGGAGACAATTGCGCTGAATTATAAACGTGCTATTGTCGCACCTGGTGAAATGGTAGGAATGATTGCGGCGCAGAGCATTGGCGAGCCAACAACACAAATGTCGGCGCCGTTTTCGCAGCATATTAAGTGTGTGAAAATTAACAAACAATCAAAAAATATTTCTATGGTGTCAATAAAAATTGGCGAGTTTTGTGAAAACTTTATTAACGAAAACCCTCAGCATACCTTCGGAACTGGACATCATGATAGTGTTGAAACTCTTTTGGAAACACTAGAAGACGACTATTATATTATAGGCGTAGATTCTGAGGAGAAAACACATTGGAATAAGATTTCCCATGTTAGCCGCCACCCAGTGAATGGTGATTTGATGAAAGTAACAACAAGAAGTGGACGTATTGTTGAAACTACCACTAGTCATTCTCATCTTGTCCGTAGAGAACACACAATTGTTCCTATCACAGGGTCAGATATGACAGTAGGAATGCGTATCCCTGTTGCCAAACATATTGACAACACATTCATTCAGGATACGGTTATTGTAAGTGAAAATGAATATAATTTAGATTATTTATTCGGATGGTTTATTGGTGCTTATTTAGCAGAGGGCAATTTAACAAAAAAAACTGGCACTCAGGAAGTTTCAGGAAGTATTTGTATTAGCAATGTTTCTATACATTTCATTGAAAATACCAAGAAATTTGCTTCAAGATTTGACAAGGATAGCAAAGTTAGGGAGTATAGTGGGGAATACGGTCCTTCAGTATCGTCTAGTTTCTCACATAAACCTCTAGCAGAGTTCCTCCTGAAAACCTGCGGAAACGGTTCTTTCGTAAAACATGTTCCCGATTTTGCCTTCTTGGCTCCCAATGAATTCAAGGCAGGTTTAATCCAAGCATACTTTGACGGAGACGGTAATTTCCAAAATGATAAAGATCATCATCAAATACGCGTTTGCAGTAGGAGCGAACAACTTATCAAAGATATGGCACTTTTGCTTAACTACTTTGACATTTTCGGTTCTATTAAAGCAAATTTCACGCGTGGTTCAAACATTTATAATCTTAATATTTCGGCAAAATACAGTGCCTTGTACAAGCAACATATTCATTCGCTTGTTCACGCAGATAAATTGGCAGAGTTGGTTGATTATGTGAGCAGAGAAGACGCCCATAGTTTATCCGACGATATTGATAAGATTGAAGGTCTCGGTGAAACAATTGCCAAGTGCGGTAAAATGTTAGCCCTTCCGGGTCAAAGTCGGAATTATGGGCGCTGGGCTAAAAAGAACACCATCGGGCGTCGCACTTTGGAGAAATACATTCAGATATTTGAGTCTCATGAAGACGCTAAAAAAATAACAGCAGAACTCAATATTTTGAAACAAGCCGCCACATCAAATGTCATTTGGGACGAAATTATGAAAATTGAAATTCATACACCTGACCAGTCAGAATATGTCTACGATTTTACTGTTCCTGCGAATCAAACTTTCATGACTGATTATGGTGTCATAATTCACAACACTTTGAATTCGGTCACATATGAGACACCAATTGTCGTAAGGAATCGGTCGGGAGAAATTCAAAAAGTGCAGATTGGAGATTTTGTGGAAAAACACGTTTCCAATCCGGGAAAATTAGAGTATTATTCAGATAAGGACACCACTTATGCGGAGCCCATAGAATATTTTGAAATCCCTTCTTGCAACGAAGCAGGTGAAGTTTTGTGGAAACAGGTTGAGGCGGTCACAAAGCATCCAGTGGTAAATAAAGACGGAACGGATACCATGTTGAAAATAACTACCAAGGAACAACGCGAAGTTATTGCTACTAAAGCAAAGTCGTTTTTAAAATTAGTGGATGGCAAGATTATCCCCGTTGACGGCGATTCGTTAAAAGTCGGAGATTATTTGCCCGTGTCAACAAAGCAGTTAGATTTTACTGAGGCATTCGGACTGAACTTGAAAACAATTCTTCCTCCTACAGAATATGTTTACACATCAGAAGTAGATAAAGCCAAAGAAGTTATGAATGAGTATAGGTGGTGGACTAAACATCAAGGAATCACATTTACACTTCCTTATAGACGCAGTGATACTTTTGTTGCCAAGGTAAGCGATAAACTAAGAATTGGAGCAAAAACTAAAACGGGTTTCACGCCAGGATGTGTATACGTAAAACAAACAAATATGAATTCATACAATATACCTGAAGTAATCCCATTGGATTATAATTTCGGATATTTGATTGGTGCGTATGCGGCAGAGGGTTGTATGACCAAGTTTCAAGTGTCAATCTCAAATAATGACACCGAGTATTTCAAGCCAATCCAGGAGTTATGTGAGAAATGGAATTTGACAACGAAGATTTACAGAAAAGAAATTACTGACGACTCTAGAATAAACGGAACTACTCAGGATATTCGCATTTATAATACAGTTCTTTGCAGAATTTTAGAAATTCTTTGTGGAAAGCTAAGTCACAACAAGTTTATTAGTGACAAAATTATATTCTCTAATAAGGAGTGTCTTCTTGGATTCTTGGATGCGTATATTGGTGGTGATGGTTCGGTTAGTGTAAAACAAAAATCAATATTTATGTCGTCTGTTTCAAAGGAAATGTTAATAGACGTTCAACAAATTTTGAACATTTTCGGAGTTTATAGCAGCATCAAAAGTTTAAAAATGTGCGAAAATTCTAGATTTAATAAAATTCACCAATGCTATGACCTTGATGTTAAAAATAGACAGGCACAAAAGTTAGCCAAATTATTAAACATAAAATTGCAATATAAACAAGAAAAACTGAAGGAGTTGTTGAATCATAATTATATGTATGAAATCAACCGAAATTATTTGATGATTCCCAATGAAAAAGACGGGAAAATTTTATTTGAATCAAGGAAAGACGATTTATGCAAAGACATATTGTTTGACCAAATTATTAGTATTGAGGAAGTTCCAAACACCACAAATTATGCGTATGACCTAACTATAAAAGACACACTAACTTTTAATATCTATAACGGTCTCGCAATCGACGATACGTTTCACTACGCAGGAGTCGCTTCAAAATCCAACGTGACGCGTGGTGTGCCAAGAATTGAAGAAATTCTATCTTTATCCTCGGAGCCGAAAAATCCCTCACTGACAGTTTTCTTGAAGCCAGAAGACGAAACTGACCGGGAAAAGGCTCAGTCAATTATGTATATGCTTGAGCGAACTAAACTAGAGGAAATTGTGAGGACGATTGAGATATGTTTTGACCCGGATGATTTGAATACACTCATCAATGAGGATGCACAGACAATGGAACAGTATAGGGCGTTTGAAAATATGATGGACGAGTGTGCGGAAACCGCGATTACGGACGACACGAATGAGAAATCTAAATGGATTCTCAGGATGGAGATGGATGCGGAGATGATGTTGGAAAAGAATATAACAATGGACGATATTAATTTCACCCTGAAAAATAGTTACGGAGACGAAATTTCGTGTGTATATTCAGACTATAATGCGGATAAACTTGTATTCAGAATTAGGATGAATAATATATTAAAGGGTTCCAAGGGAGCACAGAAAAAGAACAAAGTCAATCCACTTGACCAGTCGGACCAGATTTATATTCTGAAGAATTTCCAAGACCAGCTTCTACACAATATTATTATTCGCGGCGTGAAGAACATCAACAAGGTGATTTTAAGAAAGATTAAAGATACCATGGTGGAATCGTCGGGAACGTACAAGAAGCAAGATATCTGGGTTCTGGACACAGTGGGTACGAATATGATGGACGTCTTGGCGCTTGACTATATTGACGCGACAAGAACGTTTAGTAATGATATCGCAGAAGTGTACAAAGTATTTGGCATAGAGGCTGCAAGACAAACAATCTATAACGAGTTGGCGGAAGTCATTGAGTTTGACGGCACCTATATAAATTATCATCATATGAGCGTACTCTGTGACAGAATGACGTTTACGCATAAAATGATTTCCATCTTCCGACACGGAATTAATAATGACAACATTGGTCCTATCGCAAAGGCATCTTTTGAAGAGACTCCAGAAATGTTCTTAAAGGCAGCAAGGCATGCCGAGTTGGATATTATGCGTGGCGTATCTGCGAATGTTATGTGTGGACAGGAAGGATTATTTGGAACAAACGCTTTCCAGGTTGTTCTGGATATTGATGAAATGCGCAAGTTAGAGTCTACGACTCCATATGAACAAGTGGACGAAAATGAAATGATAGAGAAAATGTTCGGTGGGGTTGAAAACCCAGATGACAATTGCAGTAATAACAAATTAGTCATACAAAACAATGTGGTGAATATTAAACCATCTGATTTGGGTGGGGACAACGAGTATAATCCCGGATTTTAGTTGTAAAACATGTAAATTATATGTAAACAAATAATATTAAACATAATTGGTTAAATATTATTAATTAATGAAAACGTTTTTTACGATAATTCAAAAACATATAGGTTTGAATACAATATTTTTTCCGGAAGACAATCATTGTAGTTATTGGAGGAATATTTTCCAAAAAAAAAGTAAACAAGTGGATGCATGGAAAATGGACGACATGGTTGAGATTTTTTATTATTTTTATATATCGGATTTACAAAAAGACATTGATAAATTAAATTCCGCGCCGTTATTGAATAATCATAGTAGTTTTTTCACAGTTATAAAATTTGTTCGGTTAATGAAGATTCTGGAAAATAAATATTTAACGGAAGAACAAAAGGAACATGTTTTATTTTTATTTATGAAGATTCAAAAAACATATTATGCCTTTTCAAAATTGGCAAACATATATAAACATAAAAAGGCGCCTATCGTGATAGATGTAGACCTGAACCTGAATCCTCTGAACAAAACGCGAAAAAATGTATTTGCTTTATATCAAGAAAAAAGCATTTTTTTGTTTGCCATCACAGATTTAATAAGAATAATATCAACAAATTTATCTAATTCTTCCAATTTTTTTCCGAATCCGTTGGTAAATAAAAATCCTTATACTAATTTATCACTCGTAAATGCAGACTTGTATAACATATACTTTTTTATCAAACACAATCATTTTATAATGCCGCCCCTATTTCATGAGTTTTTTATGTGTAATTTTAAGATTTCTATTTTTATTCAAGAGAATGAAACAATTCTAAGGGAAAGAGCGATAAAAAATTATGTATATTCCTCTCATATTGATACACTATATTCAGAAATAAACCAGATGTTGTTGGATTTTAACGCAATAACCTCCAAGATGAAAATCCATAAGGATTTCCCAAAAAGAAAGTTGGTGAATATAATGCGCCCATATTTATATCTACATTTAGTAGATGCGTATTTTATTGAAGGGACCGAAAAAAAAAATGACGCTTATTATTTATTAAAAGACAAATTACAAAAATTTGTGGAATACAATCCAAAATTCGGAAGAAAAAAGATAGAAATAAAAAAGCGCGTTGGTGAAAATATTTTTACCGACGTAAGTGAGACAGTTGTTACATTTGACGATAAACACATATCTTTTCATTCCTTGGATGAGCCACCATCTTTTCTTAATCGTAATACAAGATTGAGAATCAACAGTTATTATATAAGATTTTTTGATTGGCGAATTCTTGGAATTATAAGAAATATAATGCCACCAGGTCAAAGGGAAGATAGCGAGCGATATTTGAATCATTATTATGAAGAAGACGAAACTGACGCGGAGGAACAAAGTGGGCAAGCGGAGAGACAAAGTGGGCAAGTGGAGGAACAAAGTGGACAAAGTGGACAAAGTGGACAAAGCGGGCAAGCAGAGCAGAGTAGGGAAGCTAGCCCAATTAATCTTCACCATGAAAACGAGATAAATGATTATTATGGCATCGGAGAAATAAACGTGGAACAAAATTATGACGAGTCTGAGGAAGGCACTGATATCGGAGACGAGGAAAATCAATTAAATACTGCATTTTTAGAAAATAACGACATGGATATCAGTTCAGATTTTTTTATTGATATAGAAAACAATTGATTTAATACGACAATACCTTTCACTACCTTTCATTTACCTTTATTATTCCGGTTTTTGAGGGGTATTATTTTTCCTGCATCTATTGGTTGGAACATGCAGTGTTTTTCCTTCGGGACATTTTTTCACCTCGGTTGTTGTATCCTTATTAGGTATTTTTTTTTCCGACGGTTCTTCTTGTTCGTCTTCTTCAATTATCAACTTGCTTCTTTTTACTTTTTTTGGTTTATCCCCCGAAATCGTTTTTTTATCAAAATCTCGTAAATAACTTTCAATGCTTTCCGCATCTTCAAGCGTTTTTTTAATCTTGTCAACACAAGTTTCATTTATTAGGATGTTTACGGGAAAAACGATTTCGTTTTCTGACGAGCATATTAATTTATATTTCGGAATATTTTCTGCTCTTAGACCAGGAGAGACAATATAAATAAATTCGTCGTTTTCTTTTCCATAAAGAATAAATTCGTTTTTTGTATATTTCGTTTGTAATAGCGTGGTACTAGATATTAAAATGGACGGAATTTTATATTTATTACATAATAACCATATGTCTAAATTAGTAACAAAATATTCGTCGGACGAAATAGCACTTTCAAGGGTTTTCTCATTTTGTTTTAATTCCTTGGCAATTTTGTTCTTTCCTTCAAAAATTAAAATATCAACAATATTTTTCTTATATTTTTCAAAATACGGAGAAAATTCTTCAATCAATGCGGTTTTTATACCTTTTAAAGAAACATCAATTCCAGTAACGTGTTTAATTATATCTTTCATCATATAAAACCCGCATATTGCCGACTTTTCATAACTTATTTCCTTGAAGTTACTGGGGAAACATTTTCTCCATAAATTTGAAGAAATTGTTTCTGTCACAGTAGGACTGCATTCATGAAGTTCTATAACAAACCTGCGCTTTTTAGCGGGTTTAATTTCCGGTTTTTGAATTTTTTGTTTTTCTAAATCAACTGTGTTATCGTAAGATTGTGATTTTATCGGCTGAACCGTGTCTCTAGTATTAAAATGAAGATATTTATTTTCAATATCAGATTCCAACCCATCAAAATACTCAACCGACAAGAGTGACTGAAGCATAATAATTTCATTTTCAAATAAATTGTATTCAACATTTCCAAAGGACAAATATGTTTGTGGTTGAAATATGAACGACTTTATCCGATTATAGCGAATTAATTCGTCCGCCATTTTTCCATAATAAATTATTTCGTTATTTTTTCCTGTCAATAGATTCTTTACTGGGATAATTAATTGACAAGTATTTTCGGAAAACAAACATGAGGGTTTGGAGTTTTTACAATTATTCTCTGATTTTACAATACAAGTTGATATTCGCCCAATATCTCCGCTATAATTTTTGAACAATATTTCTTTTTCCGACATGGTTTTCAACGATTTTCTAATAAACTCCAATTTTTTATTATAAGCAAGCATTTTGTCAGAGAGTATTTTTTCTAGATTTTTTCTTATTTCCACATTTTCGTTGGAATTCAACAATATTCGGATGGTGTTTCTAAAAATATTATAAAATTTGGTCTCCATTTTTATTTTACGTATATATTCCACTCTCTCCTTATCGGGTTCATCTGAGTGAACCAAGAGAGAATCTAGTGGTTTGTTATTTATAAGATAATTTTGACTCTTTATTAGTGGAATCTCATCCGCCGGCATATCTATCAAATTTACTGGTTTGGAAATTTGGATAAACTGGTTCGTGTTTGTTAAAAATCCGATAACATGTTCATCTTCTACTATTTTAAAAACTATGTTACATGGTATTCTTTTGCCGCTTGCGTTATATAATGTTGTGAGAAACTGAATCGTCTCCTCGTAGGTGTTATTTTCATAGGTATCCATAAATATATACTCGTAATTATCGTTAATAGAAGACGGGTAACATGGAATAAATCCCTCTTTCTCAGACAAATTTTTAGAGATAACGCCCACAACCTTGCTTTGATAATTTATCACCAAACAAACTATAGAATATTGAAGATTAGTCAATTCTTCTATCAAGACATCCAATAAAATACTCCTGCCAAAATTATATACATTTGGCAATTTCTTGGTTATGCTCGGAAACGGTTTACACATGTCCCGTAAAACCGGTTTAATTATTTTGTCAAATATTGTTCGCATTGTTTGCGACAAATTTGGGTCAAGTTCACTGAAAGTTGTCTTTACGATGATTTTTGTTTCTTCATTTCTATACGAGTAAATGGGTTCGTAATAAACGCCGTTTTTCAATATAAACAATGTCTTCTTTTTTGGGTCATAGTATTCCGATGAATAATGATTTGCGGGACAAATTACTTCAACATTATTTGTCACATCACTGTTAGGAATATTTAGTATGACGAGGTTTATTCCACTTGCGAATAATTCTTCATTTGGTTTACATACTATATCCCATAAATATGTATGATCAATGATTTCATCCTCATCACTCAAAAAACGAATAAAGTTTTCAAAAGAACCGACTACCATATTAAAATACTTTTGTTTTTCGGGAGTTTCTCTCGTTTTTTCGTAAATTTTTGTGTCGGAATACTTTGATAAGTGACCCTCTTCGGCATTTGTTACCATAAATTGATTTACTAAATTTCCGTTTTGATATGTGATAAATGTATCTAATGTAATTGCTTTTATTATTAATTTTTTCATTTCCGCGATACTAGGTATTTCTGGTTTTCCATAAAATTTTGCATCCGCTATGCATGAAACAAAAGATTGAATAGAACTTTTTTGGACTCCGTGTCTTAATAAGCATGTATGAAAGGATTTTAAACTGGTGTTTGTTTTACTAATTTGGCACTGCATATTAGACTCTTGTAGAAAAAGCTGGATGCTTGTAGGCAAATATCCCCACCTTGACACTTCAATTGGTAGTCTTTCAGGACCCAAGACATTGAGATTTTCCTTTTTTTTATCAGCGTCTTTTGGTTTTTCATCTGGTTCATCCCCTTCTGATTTTATGCACTGTTTTCGTCGTTCTTGCTGTTTAGGATTGTTCCATGTTTTATAACAACAAGGAATGCACAAATTGTCTGGATGCTTTCCATCTTTAACAAATCCGGGGTAGTGTGTTTTATAATTTTTTTGCGACCCGTGTTCTGCTTCATCAAAAAATTCATATACATAATGACCAGGTGGAACCGTTTTTTCATCTTTGGGTATTATCTTTCCGCATTTGCCCGCTTTAACATCTTCGGGGCTAATAGGAGAATTTGTTTTTAAACACCAATAACGGGGACATATGTAATAAAATTGTTTATCTGGTTCGGAACCATATTGCAATATATCTTCCTTTTTTAAAAATCCGGGTTGCTCTCTCTTAATTTTTGACAATTCCTCTTCTGTGAGTAACACTGGTTGCTTTCTTGCGGCAGAACTACATATTCGCGAATATTGAGTATATCCGGGTTGTTCTTTTGTTAAAAATAATACCGGGTCATTTTCTTGCATTTTCTGAAAAAATGGATTATTCGCGTGGGTTAAACTCATTCCGTCTATATTTTTTATTCCTTTTGGTTTGTTGAGAATTTTTTGTGAAGGGATTTCTACTTTTGTTTTGGGTTCCACGGGTTCCACGGGTTGTTCCAATAGTTCCTCGTCGCTTTCTTCATCGTCTAATTCTAATTCATCTAGACCAATTATGTCTCCTTCCAACAAGTCGTTATCTGAACTTGATTGCCCACCAAACATTTCACCAAACATTTTTCTCTCACTTTCATATCCGTCATCCTCCCCATCACCATCATCTCCATCCTCATCACTGTCGTCG
>Ga0304728_1001630_pt1 | contig 15529 bp, 23 predicted proteins | sample C_130625_MF_Meta_FD_190476 | JGI IMG/M metagenome (GOLD analysis project Ga0304728, IMG submission 190476) | Freshwater microbial communities from Lake Croche, Canada to study carbon cycling - C_130625_MF_MetaG (v2) (version 2) | ecosystem: Environmental > Aquatic > Freshwater > Lake | place... | reverse complement strand
AAAATAATAATATATATAGTATAATGAAGCTAGAGTCTATCAAACCTTCTACAAAACCAGATAAAAAACTTATGGCAACCTTTACAACGGATACAGGAAGAACCAAGACGACACATTTTGGAGCAGCTGGGATGGATGATTATACTCTAACATATGATAAAGAACAACGTGAGCGATATAGAACACGACACGCTAAAGATTTACAAACACACGACCCAAGTAGAGCCGGTTTTTTAAGTTATTATATTTTATGGGGCGATTCAGTATCACGACAGACCAATATTTCTAATTTTAAGAGAAAGTTTAATCTATGAGGTTAAGGTTTAGTTTAGGTTAAGTAATATTTTTAGAATGTATCCCTAGAAACTTTTTTCTTTTCCCCATACCTTTTCATATTTTTTATTTTACTTAACCAAACCTTAACCAATCATTTATATTTATTTTGAGAGCGCTCTTCTTTTTTAATAATCTATTGTAAAGTATTAATGTCCGGCGCTCCTGATACAAGCGATGATACCAAGAATAGATTTTTAAAGTATGTAGAGAAAAGAGAAGATGGATGTTGGATATGGAAAGGCTCTAAAGCTATCACAGGATACTCTAATTTCTTCTACATGGGAAAGACTTCTCTTGCCCATAGAGTGTCTCTTCTTTTATTTGGTGTTAAGAAAGTTCTCAACGGCGGATTGTCTTGCTGCCATTCTTGTAGGAATCGTGACTGTGTCAATCCAGCACATATAGAAGAGAAGACAAGAGAACAAAATAACGGCGCAGATAAACGCAGAGATGGCACTGATTGCTCCGGCGATAAATGTCATTTCTCAAAGTTAAATTGGCAGACGGTTAAAGAGATACGAGAATGTGAAGGTGTGAATCAAGGGTTTCTTGCCGAGCAGTATGGCGTAACTAGGTCATGTATCTCGTCCGTGATGCGAAATAAAACCTGGAAAACGAAAGAATAATTAGCGCCATTTATTTTATCCTTTATAAGTATATAAAAATGTCGTCTTTAAAGGATATGCGCGATGAGCTTCGTGAGTTACGTAAGGCACACCCTGAGCATAAGCCTGTCTCTAAGATGCGGAAAGCAGACATCTCGTCCATGATTCAAAAGCTTAAGGTTCATGGGCAAGAGACCCCTGCTGTGACTGCTTTTTCTTCTGCCCCTGCTAAGATGTATAAAAGCACAATGGAGAGCGTAAAAGCGGCAAAGGCTGCGGAATTTCCTCTGTCAAAGCATGAGAAGGAGGAAAAGCCGATGAAAGCCCCTAAGGCAGAAGACAAATCTAAGAAGATGCCTGTAGCAAAGGCAAAGGCTGATAAGAATGTCGTAGTATCTGAGCGTGGCGATACTGCCGCTAAGAAGGGGAAGAAGGAGAAGATGACGGAGTAGCGTCATTCGGAAGTATAACAACAATCGTATCATCTTTAGTAATAACAGAAACAGGAAAATCTTGTAGAGTCATCTCCAACATTTTCTTAAGTGCGTTAGCGATATCGGAGTCTTTACATTTACATCCTACCTCATACACTGACTCTTTCTTTTCCACAATCACTAAAAAATCCATCAGCATTCTTGTCGCTACTTTCAAAATCTTATAGTTATCAAGACCTTCCATTATACTCTACAAGATAAAAAAATTGTTATAAAGTATAATGCCCTACCATCTGGAACTCGGCTCGGACGGTCACAAATTCCACGGAAAAGCAATCGTTGTAAATACACAGACAGGAGAACACAAAAGCTTTAAGCCTATTCCGCTAGAGAAAGCAAAGGCGCAAATGCGTCTTCTGGAATCATTACGTCATAAGGAAAAGAAATAGAAAAATAATGTAGTCTCTTTATATAATGGAGAGAGTTGTCTTAGATGAACCTATGGGGGCTTTACGTGGCAAAGACGTGTCTCTATATAGAAGCTACGACCTAGTTCGTGGTAATAGAATCTCTTCTATGTCTGCTGCTGAGCATTTGCGGAAGATTTACTTAGAAGGAAAAGAGAAGGAATTAATGAAACATTACACAGGGCCAGCCCGGAGCTTGCGAGAACATATTCTTAAGATGAGCTTATTCCCTAATATCCACAATAGGGAGACAATGTTACAAGAGTTTGAATAATTTCTGCGAATAAAAATATGATGATTTATTATATGGAGTTTGTAGCCAACGAAAGAACATCTACGATTAGATATCCTAGCATCGCTAATCTTATGATAGACTCAGCAGATAGGACAGAGTCAAATTTCCCTCTATGTAATGACTTCCAAATTACAAAAAAGAATAGTCTTTTGAACGGTTTCTTCACTCGTGTAGGTGCGACAGAAGTTGTCTTTGAGTGGAATACGCCAAATGTGACGGCAGCAGAGGGAAGTTTTAGTTATACTACAACAGGAACTCTTCCTTATACTACCAATTTCTCATTAGCGGGGTTTTTTACTGTCGCCGATGCTTTAAATGATATGGTTCTTAATCTTAACGCTAGCACCGCCAGCACTGGCCTTACTTGGGCTGCTAACCAAAGAATAGGGGGAGGCGCATATTTATCGGTTACAGGCGGCGTCAATGGTAATACTCTCACCCTCGTCTCTCCTTTAATAAATAAATTGACAAGTGTAGGCGATACTATAACAGGGACGTTTGGTTTAACTGGCACATTATACTTTCAAATTTATATAGGAAACTCAGATTTACGTCCTGCTAGATACATAGATATCGTGTGTAATCAGCTAACAAATAACCAGTCCGTCAAAGATGCTTCTACTGCCCCAAATGTTAGAGATGTTCTTGTGAGATGGTATTTTGACTATGACAATCAGAACCCATCTGACGAATACGGATTCCCTATCCTGATGGGATATGCTCCATTTTATCTTCGTCGTCTTTACAATCCTCCTAAACAGATACAGTGGCAGACAAACATCCCAATCGGCAATCTGTCATTCCAACTATATAACGACAGTGGCCTTTTACAGACCGTCAATACAACCACCCAATTTTTGCTAACGCTTCAGGTATCGGAAAACTAAGGTCGTGCTTAGTATCATAAAAATTAGATTAATGCGAGAGTTTATCTCATTAATCTAATATACCAAGGCAAAGTATTAACTTTAGAAATCTGTGAGCTAAAACATAAAATAGAATCGTCTATATAAATCATTATATGACATGATATCACGATTCTTACGAAAATATGATATTATACCCCCATAATTAATAAACACCCCTCTATGCCCGTGATAGTATCATAAATAATTCGGCAAAATAAAAATGTTTATCATTAACCGAAGTTGTAATACAACCTATTGGCCTCGGCAAACTGTGATGTAATATCAGGAATAGAACCTACCATTTATGTCATTAAACGACTGTGGTGGATGATTATTACACGTTGAATAATCATCCCGCTATGCCTGTGATGGTATCATAAATAACGCGGCAAAATAAAAATGTTTATCATTAACCGAAGTTGTAATACAACCTATTGGCCTCGGCAAACTGTGATGTAATATGAGGAATAGAACCGGTCATTTATGTCATTAAGCGACTGTCGCGGATTATTCCTTAGTTAAATAAAAAATTTGAGTTGGCTGGTTTTGCCAATTAGTATGACTAACCGTTTTTTACCAGCGATTTGAATACCGGAAAATCAATGTCATGTTTAGTATCATAAAAATTAGATTGATGCGAGAGTTTATCTCATTAATCTAATAGACCAAGGCAAAGTATTAACTTTAGAAATCTGTGAGCTAAAAAAAGAAACTATTTCTTCCGGATATATCATTAGAAGACATAATCGCATGTTCCCTGAGAAAAGAGGAGGGTCGTGTTATACACATAAGAAACGTGTAGAGTCCAGCCAGCGCTAGCACCTGTAGAGACCTTAGGAATCACGATATTATTTAAATTGATGATGCCATTCGTGATGGGCTTGCCATGGACTAAAATGTAATGAGCGTCCTCATCTACGAGCGTCTGTGCGAAAGGAAGAGACAACCACTGAGCAAGACGAGGGGCAGGAAGCACAGTATTGCCAGCGGCAGGAACCATGGTCACAGTGTCAAATGCTGGGGATTTGTTACCGTTAATCAAGTTAAAGAGCTGTCCTACGCCGTTGTCATAGCGAGCATAGATATCTCCAGCATACAACATCTCCACGCTCTGGGGGGCATACCATGAATTAGGAGTGTATCCCAATAGAGAACCAGTCGTAGGATTAGGATTTGCCGTATCAGCGTTATCAGTTAGCCACACCTCAATGCTCTTTACCTCACCAGAACGGAAGCCTGTTAGAACTACAGATTGAGGCGCTAATGAGTTAATGAGAGGCTGAGTGGATTCCTGTTGAACAAATTCGCAAGGAAAAGCATATGCCTTCGTGGATAAATCCACGCGTCTCGCCAAAGCGTCGCCCTGATTGTTAAACATCACCTGTTGAACCTGGAACTGTGCCTGTGTGAATGCCTGGCATGCGGCAGGAAGGGGGGCAGGGTTAGCCCTGTTCGTCCATACCTGACCTGGGGGAAACATCTCAATCGTTACCTGACATTGCTGTGTTAAACAATCGGTTGGTAGAGGATGGCTTTTACCTACACCAGAGCAGATGTTGTGAGGGAGACGTAACACAATAGAGGCACTCTGGGGATTCGCTAGAGAGGCACCTGTCGCAAAGTTACCTCCCAAGTTTAGAAGGTCATTACATGACGTGCGAGATGTCTGGCATCGCAAGGCATTTTGAAGTAGCTGTTGGCCAGATATGAAATATTGGCTCGAGCCTCCATACCTAAATGAGACCATCCTCACACTGGCCCACAACCATCCAGCAGGAAGAGCAAGGGTAGCAGCAACAAGAGGGTCCGTAATTGCTCCAAATGAGGCATTTACGACGATATCCTGGATACCATTCTGAGGGGGGATAGTAAAGACAGAAGAACCGCCGGTTAGGTTCGCAAATTGTTGCACGTATTTGGTATTTACCGTTGTAGCAAATGCGGCCTTCTTAGAAGTCTCTGCGTCGTAATAGTATAAATCAATCGGTTCTGACGCTCTAACCATTTCCTGAACTGAGACGGACATCTTATACTAAGTATTTATAAATAAAAAATCATTTAATTATTTATAAACCGGTATAAATTTTTAATAAGATAAATCTTACTCAGATAAATCTAGCTTACATCTACTAACCTCGCCTGTGTAGTTATTGATAAATATGAAGTGATGGTCTTCTGTAGCAGCACGTAACCATCTAATTTTTTCTTCCATGACCATTTTAGGCGGGAAGAATCCACGGAGGAACATCTTACAAACATTTTCCGTCTGCTCCGTAGAATTTGTCTTAAATAAGAGTGTAAAAGTATAGTTAGAACGACATGTTGGTGATACCATGGAAGGACTTTGGACGCAGTGGATACAGCTAATGCCGGAATTCCTATACACCGTAATAGTTTTAAGAAGTTGTTTATCATTTCGTGCTAAAGGGACATCGTCGAGCACAAATAAGAAGGGATAATGATTCTTAGTGTCTTTGTTGATTAGATAGGCATCTTGGATTAGCTCAGGTATAAAAGCACACGAAAGGGGTAAAAGAGGATATTTCATATGCTTATATGCTTCAGCTTTTGCCGATTCAGAATAGATTACGCCTAGATGCTTCTGAAAGTATTTATCAATGACCCATTTTAAACATGTGGATTTTCCTGAACGTCCGGAGCCTACCATGAGCAAAGAACATCCTCCAGTCTCCACAGGAGGCATCTCTAAATGAAATTGCTTATCTGGAATCTGAACTTTAGATTTCCTATTGTCTGTCATATCTTCTAATATACAGCGCTTTTAAATTAGTGCTATTTTTTTTCACTTCCTCAGTTAGAATGGACGGCACTTTTAGAGAATTTCTTTCTTCTGGTCGCGCTCTTATCACTGATACGAAGACGCCTAAGGTTAAATCCGAATCTGTGAAAAAGGCAAAGACGGGTTTTGATACGCCATCACTTGAGAAGGATCCGCATCGTGTCCTTATCAGGCGTTGTGTTGATGATAAAATAAAAAAATCTGATGTAATAGAAGAATTTAAAAAGTTTATTGAGACTGCTGAAAATGAGATGTAATGATATCTACATGTGCGCTCCAGGATATAAAACCTGTCCGTAGTGACCAGGTGCGATGTGTGTCTTTGGGGGAGCTGATACATTATGTCTTTCAGTATTGCCATGATGACGAACTGACGCGTCAGACATGACGGGCGCATGATGTGTATGTGCTACTTTAGTATCTAGAACGAGGTCTTGAAGGCTTGTCATGTAAGGGTCCATCTTTGTGCGACCTAGAACGCCAAACATTGTAGGTTGCGTAGCACCTTTACCGCTTGTTCGTCTTGCTGAATCTACGATATGGAGATAAGGAAAGCGTGCGTCTGGTGTTGTTGTTCCGCCTACTTTCATTTCTTTATCTTTGCTGTGATGATGAGCGGCATGATGAGCGGCATGATGAGCGGCATGATGAGCGGCATGATGAGCAGGCGCATGATGAGAGTGTGCGTGCATTATACTTAGACACTATATAATCTTTTGTTTATATTTATAATACTTAAAGCGGTCCGGATTAAAAATATAAATATTATTTATATTTTTATTTGTTGGCTCTTAATATAATGTCCGCTGGAACCTCTTCTGCCCTTCCCACTGCTACCTATGCTGGATATGACAACGCAGGAAATAACGCCAGTCTTTGGGTTCCGGTTGGTGGTGGTCCCGTAGATGGTAACCTCACAGTCACTGGCGACCTTTCAGTTGCTGGTGTATCTACCTTTAATGACGCTGTAATCGTGGAAACTGGTGGAGGTGATTCTGTGACGATTGAGGATGTCGCTGGTAACCCCACTATAGTAATGAACAGCGCCACAAACTCGGCGAGAATTGCGCTAAATCCTTCTAATACTCTGACAGTATCAGGCGTTCTCGCAGACCCCCTTATGAATTTTCCAGGTGGTGTGGTGTCGCCGTCAATGGCTGGTCCTACTTCTACCAGTCCTTCTTTCCCCTTTGGTCTAACTTCTATCGGCAATCTTGCGGGTGTTAATGCTACTCGTGATAGAGTTGTGAATTACACAAACGCCGTCACTGACCAGACAATTCTTTGGGCAGGTTCTACATACTATGTGAGCGCTCTTGTCCAGGGTGCTGGGGCATCTTTTACGATAAATGTTGTCTTACCCGCTGACATTGCCAGTAATGCCGCCTATCGTGGTATGGAGATTTTTAAGGCTAATCTTTTAATTCCTTCTCCAACGAGGACTGTGACGATTGTTATTAAGAATAGTGCGTTGGTTCAGCTATTAACACAAACATACGGTTCTCAAGGGAGATGGGCGATTGATTGTATGTTAGGAGCGCCTGGCGATGTAAATAACGCACTAGGTGTATATCTGACAGCCCAGAACTGCACAGCCATGGACGCTTATTAACTAAATAATATCTATACAGCTTATTTTTACTAAGCATATATAGATAAAGAATGTTCTGTTCTGTCAAACCTCACTATGATGTAACGAAAGTCTTCCGTCCGTTAGATTCTAATCTTTTTATGACATTAGTGACAGAAAAAAAAGTAGAACCTATTCCGCCACCTGCTCCAGTATATATAGCACCAATACCAATCGTTGAAATTCCTGTCTATGTAGCTCCTATTTATGTAGCCCCTAAAGTTAAAAAAACTATGCCGCCCAAAAAACCTAGAGCGGCTAAGGCAACCCCCTTGGCTTCAGAAATTAGTATCATAAATCCTCCAAAACTTTTTACTTCAGCATACCAAGCAAGTCAAGCAAATTATCTTAGGCTTTCTCCAGGTATAACCTACGCAGGAGACACGCCTCTATATGCGCAATATAATTCTAACGAATTGGCCGATAGATGGAGTTTATATCCAGCAATCCAGGACGTGACACTCGACAACTTTTCTTTAAACAACGTTAGTTCTATAAATGCGTCACAAGGTGTCTTTGATATTCTAAATACAAATACTTTTATATGTGGTGGTAATGCCACCTTCCAAGCTTCTACGATTGTCAATCAGGCAATAATTTTTAAAGATGGAGCTGCTATTGATACGTTACAAGCAATAGACGGCAATCTTTATTTTAACACAGAACTCCTCGCACGAGCTGGTGATATACAAAATATCGCCGACTGGTCATTATATGCTGCTCTTTCAACGGTAAATATGAATAATGAGGATTTATTAAATGCCAATACCGTATATGCTCAGCAGCTAAACCAATCTCCAGGTCTTGCCTCTAGTCATCAGATACTCGTAAATTCTTCTTTAATTTTACCAGCAGGTCACGATTGGTATGTAGAAGCAGAACAAGTTCATACATCTCTTCTAGTAGCACCCCAAGGGGCTATAGATATCATAGAGGTTCAATCTGGGATGGTTACGCTAGATATCACGTCATTATCTACGATAACGGGAAATTATATTCTTGGAACAAACTATGTATCTACTGCCCTTCTTAATACGAGCAGTATTGGAAATCCTCATGCTGTAGATGCTAAAGTGTCTGTGTTAAATGATATTAACATGAACGGTAACGCTCTCATAGGACTTAACACCATCGCAGCGACGACGATAGATATTCTCAATGGAACAGGACAACAGACCGTTCTAACGTCAGGACCAGCGGGAGAACTACAAATAAACGGAACAAACGTCGCAATGGGAGGATTACTTGGAGGCGTTCCTAATTCTATTCTCTGGGTCAATGATATATCAGCAATAGGACAAGCAGGTGGAACAAATGGACAGATTTTATCTCACGATGCTACTACTATAAAATGGGTAGATGCTGGAACAGGATTCGTGACTGCTGTGAATGGGTCAGCAGGAGCCGTTCAGCTTTATGGTGATGGTATTACAGTCATGGCCGCCTCAATGGGGTCAAATACTGTCTTTAGCGCCCCTACTCTTGGAGTATATACAGATTTAACGACTACATGCTGGGGAAGAGCTAATAGCGCATCTATTAGCGCTACATCTGCTGGTATTGCTGCTGGGACAGCTCAGACGACAGCGTTAGCAGCTCAAGCGTCCGCAACGTCTGCTGGAATTACTGCCGCTTCTGCTCTTGCTACTGCTACAACTGCTCTAGCACAAAGCGGAATAACGTCTGTTAATGGCGGGTCCTTTGCCACTACTATCGCAGCTGGTTCTGGGATTGGAGTTGTTACTACGTTTTCTTCTGGAACTACAAATCCTACCGTCACTATCTCTGCTACAGGAGGTGGTGGAGGCGGCGTATCAACGTTAAATGGTTTATCTGGCGCTCTTACTCTTGATGCTGGAGTTGGCATGTTTGTTTCTACAGGAACTTCTTCTATTACTCTATCACAGACTGGTATCACATCTTTGAACTTTGGCAATTTAGATGCCACTATCTTAGCAGGAACAGGAATTGGGCTTTCTACTTCCTATTCTTCTGGCTCTAACAACCCTACTCTTGTAATTACCAATACAGGAGGAGGAGGTGGTTCTGTAGCATATGTAGCATCTTATAACATCTTTGTAGCTCCTAACGGCTCAGACGTGACAGGAAACGGCTCCGCTAATAATCCATATCTGACAATCGCTAGAGCATTAACAGCAAGAGGATTAATCTCTAACACGATAGAGGTGGCTATTCAACTATTTGCTGGAACGTATGCCCCTGCTAGTCTTAGTATCGTTGTTCCTCAGAATACATACTTGATAGGCATACCCACAGGAGAAGTAAATCAGCCAGTCAATATAAATGCCCAAATTACTCTTCAAGCTGGGACGGGTCAAGTGACTCTGTATGGTTTGAATCTTTTCCCCGCCTCATCTCAATGTGTTCTAATTAACACAGCAGGAACATATAATATTAACAATTGTAATTTTGTCAATACAACAAACTACTGTCTCTTTCAGAGTCTTGGAACATGCTATCTGACAGAATGCCGAATGACTTGTTACACAGGCGTTGCGGCGTTAGCGGGTATAGGTGGAAGTGGCACTGCTGCCAATCTAATCATGAGGGACTGTGTTTTAACATCGGCTGGAGTTTCTCCCATTATTCAATATACAGGAAATCTCACGATGCGACAATGCACTCTAACAAATACAAATGCGACGGCATCTGTGAATCCACTAGTTCTCTTAAATCCCACGGCCGGTTCTATAACGTGTGAAATCTCTTTATCTCAGCTGCTCTATACATCCGCAACAACTGCTACAAATAAAATGTGTATTAGGGTAACTCCTTCTGCTACCTTCAATGTCGCTCTTGTCAATACGGTTAATAATCTTTTGATATGTGAAGGGGCTACATCTGGAAGCCCTCAGACGCATTGCATTGATAATACAGGGGCTGGGACTTGCACTCTCTTCTACGGCAACCTTTTGGCTGGGGCTACGGCTCATAATATAGGTTCTGGTATTACGAAGACAGAGTATGTCACAGTTCCTTAATTAAAAATATATTCCTATAGTATATGTCACGAAAGAAGAATGTGTTAAATGATAAAGATAGGGAATCGTCATGTTCTGCTACATCTACCGTCGTAACATATAAAATTCCCATCAAGGCAGAAGCGACAATGATAGGCCATTTCATAGAATATTCTATCGTAGATGGTGAGCTGATTTTAAAATTTGCGACCAAAAAGCCAGACGAACCTCCGGCATTCTATATAGAAAAGTTTGAATCGTCTAGACAATTATCTTTTGAATAATAGAATGTTTAAGCACTCAGCCACCTGTGTAAAAGAGATATATCAGAAAACCCTGACTATTAAGATACCTTTCTATCCTATATACGTCAATGACTATAAAGTAGAGTCATGGCACACCAGAGCAGGTGAGCTAGTCATAGTCATGTCAGAGAAACCAAAAGAAGAAGAAAAACCTACATCTATCCAAGAATGCTACGAATACTCTAGATATCCTGGAGAGCGCTCATAAATTGTGTAAAAGAGATTATTATGATATCATTTTATGGTCTTATAATATATGATGAACCCTATCATTTGCGAGCTGCTCGCGTTAGAGGAAATAAATAAAAAGTTAAATGAGAATATTTTATTGGAAGAATGGGAGAAAAATAAAAAGTTACAAGATGACGCATACGATTGTATCACAGAAATAAGAAGATTGTATGGATTAGGTCATATGTATGGAATAGGAGAAGAATATATTAAAAGGATTAGAAGAGTATTAGGATTTAGAGGTTAAGGTTAGTTTATAATAGTTTAGGTTAAGTTTAGGTTTAGGGACAATTTTGAAAAGGGGAGAGGGAAAGGGAAAAGGGTTTCTATGAGAAGATTTTGAAAATGACCCTAAACCTAAACTTAACCTAAACTAACATAAACTATTCTAAACCAAAAATAAATTAAACTATTCCAAAAATAAACTAAACTAAACCTCCGGCTTAAAATAAAAATATAAACCAACAGTATAATAGAATGAGTAACCACACTACCAATTGTTTCCTTTGTGATAAGAAGGTATCATACGCTGGAAAAAATAAGCATCTTTTCTCTCATAGCCACTCTCAAGAAATTCAGGATGCTATAATTTTTAATAAACGCTCCTTTCTCCCCTGGATTAATGACACAAACAAGAGGAATATTAGAATCCCTTCTATCACGTTAAAAGGCCACCAATCTAAAATTTGTTTCCCTTGTAAAAAAATTCACAATGTGTCATATGAATATATCAATTGCCCTTGTGGAAAGACAGCCGAAAACGCTGAGATAATCAAAAGTATATTAGACGCGTCAATACACACACACACTCCTTTAACACAGTCTCTAGAAGCACCGTCACAACCCCCTCTAACACAATCACAAGACACATCTAAACTAGAAAAAGAGAACGCTGACTTAATGCGGAAAGTCAAGATGTTAGAATGTCGTGTAGCAGTTTTAGAAGAAACCGAGGAAGCGCATGACGCTCTCATATCAGTGATACAAACTCTAGAACAAAAACATCCTTTGGCTCTGAATGTAGCTATGATACTTTTAAAGAAGAATCATAGGTCATTGTATGACGGGATTAATGGCGACAGTGCTGGATATTTAGAGGAAACATGGCACGATGACGAAGATGAATAATTTAAACGCACTAAAAACGCAAACGCTCCGGCGGTGAAAATTAAAATATTTTCACCCTGTAGAAAACAATGCCCTATACCGTTGAGCAAATAGAAATGGCAATCGTAAAGGCTAGAGTTAGTATCATAAACTTAGAAAATACATATGAAAAACTGGAAGAACTGAGAGAGGCGTTATGTGATAACGTTATGACGTTTAAGCACGAACGAGAAGAATTCTTAATCGTTAGACGACAGAGACGTATCCTTCTTAACCAAGACCGTCTGCGATTTGATATCATAGATTATCAATATTGTCTGGCCATTTTTAGATCAGATGTTAATCCATTACATAATCAAACTGTTATAAATAAAAGAAAATTAAAGAAACTTCTTAGAATTGTAGGGATTGGTTATAAACCGATGATGGTATCTTTTTAACGATACTAACTTTAACAACACGATTTAATTTAGGTCATGTAATGACATAAACGAATCTCCCATGAAAGCCGTAGAATGATTTTAAACGCACCTTAACCATTATAAATTTCCGGCGTTGATTTTTGATGCGTTTATTTTGTAAAATAATTTTATACATTTTTTAAAGGTGTTGATTTTTTAAAAATATTTTTATCGCATTTTATGTTTTTTACAAAATTTACAAAATGCGATTTATTTTACGTCATACTATGACATGAAATAAATTTTTTATTTTTTTGACGTTTCGGCCAATGGGTGGCCTTTGTATTTTTTTTAATGATATAAAATTTTATCATCGCGAAGCAAGTTAGGTCGTGTAATGACATAAACGCCATTTTTTAAAAAAGTTGAGTTTTATGAAATTTTAAACGCAGTAAAACCGCAGGAAATCCTCCGGCGTTGAAAATTATTTTCTTTTCACCATGTAGAAAACAAATGCCCCGCACATCCGCCTCCCTCCAAGCCTTAATCGCAACACGCCAGATGACCATTGACGGTATTGTGTCATACGCTCAGAGTTTAGTTGATTATATATGCGCCGCTACAATGGTCAATATTGATTGCGACTGGTATGTTGCCAAGCTTGCCACGACGAAAAGGTCAATCGCCCAGCACAGGAGCGTGCTTCAGAGATTAAGGACTGAGCTAGAGGAAACGCATGAGGCGGCTCTAATGGCTGATGCTGATGATGATATAACCGCTGACGCGGATGAAGATGTTCTAACAATTGCTGATTCAAATGATGACGTGTGTTCTGAGGACCCGACAGTTATTGTCATGGATGACTGTGATAGTGTAGAAACAATGGCCACCCCAAGCACCTTTAAAATGTTTATGGAATTATTAAAGCCTGATGAATACGCATCCATCCCTCTTAAGTATCATGAACTAGAGATATTGGCCGCTAAAAATGATTCTCACGCCGACAAATATAAATCCCGTATGGCTAGTATTCTTGAAATGGCACAAGGTCACCATGACGATATCATGACCAACCCGGCATATCAAAAAGACACGGATGGTAAAAAAATGACTAAAAAGGATATTCGTTATTGTGCCTTAAGCCATTTTAACGGTGCCATAGAGGAATATGTGGATTACACACCTGACGACGATAGCGCTGGACGTGTGCCTGACCTAATTTCCATAAGGGGGTTTCCTTAATAAAAACAAACGCACTTTGAAACGCAAATTCTCCGGCGGTGAAAATTAAAATATTTTCACCATGTAGAAAACAAATGTCCCGCACATCCGCCCAACTCCAAGCCTTAATCGCAACACGCCAGGTGAGCATTGACGACCTTATATCATACTCCAAGAGTTTATTTGTAATTATGTCAATCGCCGGCTCACGTAACAATTCCAAGAATTTTACCCAGCTTACCAAGACAAAGAGGTTACTTGCCCAGCGTAGGCATATCCTTGAGAGATTAAGGGAGGAGCTTGAGGTAGTTCTAATGGCTGAGGCTGATGATGTTTAAACGCACTTTAAACGCAAACGCTCCGGCGTTGAAAATTATTTTATTTTTCACATATTAGAAATGGAACAATCCTTTGAGCAAAACGCCAACGCGCATTATGCCAAGAACGTCTTAGAGTTTAAATACAAAGATATTTATGATTTTTTAAATCGTGATATGACGGATATCAAAGAGGGGTTAATTAAATGGGGATGGCTTACTGATGTAAATAGAGACGATAAATATATCACAGATTATAAATTTAGACAAGTTAAAAAAATTATATGTGTGGCATTCCCTGAGAAGATGGATGATATGAAATCATTCTGTGTGAATCTAGCGCCATACGATGTATGTGTGAATGTTGTGATGGCGGAATATTGTAAGATGAATGTGATACTGGCTAAGCGAAATCTTAAAGAACTAGAGAAGCTTTATAAAGCCGCAATAAAAAAACTAAAGGATAGTGATAAAGATGAGGTGGTTGATGAGTAACCCCCTTGGTGGTCAGCGTTTGTGATGTAAATCTTTTACTTCACAAAAACTTTATGATACTAAACAGATGCGGAAGAAATTGGCGTAGTTTTTTCTACGTCCAATGATATCTCTAATTTCTTTCCACAACAGACGGAACGGATTCTAGTATGATTTACAATTCCTAGAATCGTCCCACCTACTGATATAACTATAGCAACAATAGATAAAATAGTAGTGTCCTCCATCTGTAGCCATGCTACATTTTAATAATACATTAATAAAATTTAAATAAAAATTTTATTAATAAATGCTGTGTATTTGCTCATTCGCTGTCTGAGCTATAGTCTTTCCTAGCTTTCCAATCGTCACCGTTCTTAGCTGTTAGAGGCATTGCTGATGTCTGCCAGAACTTATAATACGGATTGGCAGACTTGCGATACTTCTCGTCTAGAACGCTAAAGACTGCCTGTAGAATACCACGTTTCTTTAAGCGTCCTTTCTCAGTGTCATCTCCTAGACTGTCAATATGCTTTATGACATCCTTAGAATGCTTCTTTAATGCGCTGGTATTGTCCCAGTTGCTGTCTTGCTTTGTTAATGAATTAAGGCGACCTTTATAGATTTTTTGTGTTACAGGAGATAGCTCTTTGTCGCTAGGCATGGGATTAGGAAGTTCAAACATCTAATTTAGATTTATATTTTTATTCACGCCGGTCAGTCAATTTTTAGTTGGCATAATTAACAAAGCTTGTTTCTTGTGATTAATATAGTCTATCTCTAACTGTATCTGTTTAATATCCAGCATGTAAATCTCAATAGTTGTAGAGTGTTTATCAAATACATATTTGTCTAGAGCAGGACTCATTGTTTTAGAATAAGTATCTATCATTCGCTGAGCTGCTCTTATCTTAAGTCTTATCTTAGAAATTTCATATTCAGCATCTACAATCTTCTCTTCGTATGACAAATCCATATTTCTTATATTATTAGAACATATTATTATTCTTAACGGGC
>Ga0304728_1001623_pt1 | contig 15576 bp, 9 predicted proteins | sample C_130625_MF_Meta_FD_190476 | JGI IMG/M metagenome (GOLD analysis project Ga0304728, IMG submission 190476) | Freshwater microbial communities from Lake Croche, Canada to study carbon cycling - C_130625_MF_MetaG (v2) (version 2) | ecosystem: Environmental > Aquatic > Freshwater > Lake | place... | reverse complement strand
TTAGGGTAATCTACTAAGTTGTCTGGTAAATTTTCTGTTGCTTCAACGCTTAAAAATGCTTGTTGATTTTGTTCAATTTTAGACAAGTCCCCATCAGAAAAAAGAGGATAGTACCCTTTTTTATTTCTATAATTTGTGAACCAGTTCAACCAAGAACAGATTACCCCGAGTGTTCCAGGAACCTCAAAGTCGATACTATTATCTCCAATAAAAACATAATCTGCTGCCTGGTCTTGCAGGTTCCATTTGTCTAAGTTATGAGAATAATTATACCCGAATGCGAAAAAACTTGCTGGTGAAATGACATCTTTTTTTGAGAAATCTGCAATAACAACGGGGACATTTTTTCCGCCAATATTATGAACTAAAGTAGTCACTCTGCTTTCATATTCATAAGGATTATAAGGCAATTCTCCCTCAAATTTTGGAAACTCGAAAAGTTGCTGCTGCTTATATTTAGCTGCTATTTTTTGGGCAACGGGAATCTCAAACTCTGGTTCTTCAGTTAAAGAAACGCGTATAGTATCGCCAATACCGTCCTCTAATAAAGCTCCTATACCAACTGCTGACTTAATTCTCCCATCTTCACCATCTCCAGCTTCTGTTACACCCAAGTGCAAGGGATAAATTCTATTATTTTCAAGCATTTTAGACACTAATAATCTATATGCCTGAACCATAACAATGGTGTTACTAGCTTTCATCGACACAACAATTTGATCAAATGAATGCTTTTCGCAAATAGCAATAAACTCCATTGCTGATGCCACCATTCCTTCTGGGGTATCACCATATCTGCTTAAAATACGATCAGAAAGAGACCCGTGATTGGTTCCTATCCTCATAGCAGTTCCATGTTGTTTACACAGCAAGACTAATGGGGTGAACTTTTCTTCAATCCGAACCAATTCCGCCTGATAAGATTCCTCGGTATAATCAATTTCCTCAAATTTCTTTTTGTCGGCATAATTTCCTGGATTCACCCTAACTTTCTCTACTAAAAGCGCCGCAATTTCAGCTGCATTTGGAGTGAAATGAATGTCTGCGACAAGAGGTGCGGAAAGGCCTAAGGCTCTCAATTCCTTTTTAATTAATCCAAGATTTTCAGCTTCTTTTTTACTTGGGGCTGTTAATCGAACAATTTCACATCCGGCCGCTATCATTCTTGCGGACTGCGCCACTGATTGCTCCGTGTCCATCGTATCTGTCGTGGTCATCGATTGAATCCTAATGGGCGCTTCTCCCCCAATAATAATAGGTCCAACGGAAACTTCAATGGTACTTAAACGCTGTCTATTTAATATATCAAGACAATAAGTAAAATTTTTATTCGGTGACATTAAGTTCTGTATTGAATTGTTCTAACAAAAGTAAGAATATGTTTGTTCGGTGCTAAAATTAAAAATAAGCTTGCATAAAACAAGAAAAGGAAACGGGAATCTGTTGGGTTAAGGAACTGTAACGATGAAAGTGCTGCCTAAACCTTCTTTTGAATCACAGCTTATTTGTCCACCATGCTTTTCTATGATTTGTTTCACAATTGAAAGTCCAATACCGCTACCACTAGATTTTGTAGTAAAATAAGGTGTGAAAACCTTACTTAATTTATCCGCATCCATTCCACAGCCTGTATCGATAATTTCCAAAATAAAACCTTCCTTTAAGGCCTTTATTTGAATCGTTACTTTAGCATTTTCTAATCCTGCACAGGCCTGAGTGGCATTTTTTAATAAATTATTCAAAACTTGAATCCATTGATCTTTGTCAATCAAAACCATGTGTTCTTTTAATTTTGTCAATACGATAAAATCTATTTTTTCTGTTAATTCAAGAACTGAAACACACCCTCGCGTCAATGAAATAATATCAACGTTCTGTTTTACGGGTTGGGGAACTTGAGCAAAGTTCGAAAAATCATTCGTGATTTTCGTTAAGGCGTCAATCTGCTCAATGATTGAGCTCACAACCGTCTGCAATTTTTCTTGCGAAGCGGGATTGCTTGGGTCATATAACCTAAGTAAATGTTGAACACTCAATTTTATAGGAGTCAGGGGGTTTTTAATCTCATGGGCCACTTGTTTTGCAACATCCCGCCAGGCAGACTCTCTTTCATTGGTCTTTAGTTGTTTTATTGCTAATTCTAATTCGTCAAGTTTACCGTTGTAAGCGCTTACAATTTCCCCAATTTCATCCTTATTCGTATATTGAATATGTTGGTTTCTATTGGAGAATTGTATCTGTTTTACTTTTAATTGTAATTGCTTTAGAGGTTGAACCAGTCTATTTGAAATTAATAATGAAATTATAATTGCTACACATAATAACAAAAGAAACACATTCATAATAGCAACGACAAATTGCTGAATTTGCAATTCCAGTTCCCTTTGCTTATTAAAATGTTGTATGTTTAAATAACCAAATACAGCTCCCTGATTGTTTCTCAAAGGAAGATAAGTGGAATTAAACGATAAGGTTCCTATGTTCTCTTTTTGTGAAAAGAGACTCTCATTTCCTTTTTTAATTTCTAATAAGGCAACGGAATTTATTTGTTTACTAAGTAAGCCTAAACTAAACAGTTTAGGCTTAGAAGATGCTAATAGGAAACCCTTTGAATCATAAATGTTAATGTCTGTTTCAAACATTTTGGAAAGCTTTAAACTTAAACTTTCTAAAAGCAATTTGTTCTCTGGAGCTGAAAAATCTTTTAGGATATTGGTTTTGCTTGCCAATTCACCCTCCATTGCATGCGCCTTTTCAATAATAGTTCGGTCTGTAAATGCGTTGTATTGCCGGCTGACAAATAACACTGAGATTACACCAAAAAACAATAATGAAAGGGCTACAAGTGTTACAGATGCGACTTGAATTTTAAATGCAAGTGACCACTCCAAACGTTGTTTTCTAGAAAAGATTAATACGATTTGACTTAATAATAACAAGGCACCCCATAAACAAAAAATATATGAGAAAGAAGTGAGGAGATCGTAGTTTGTTTTAGTTTTAGTGGACAAAACAAAAGCGCTGCCATTTCTGGTGTTTCTAATAAAATGTGTGTACCCATTTTTGTTGATTTGAACAAAATCAAGGATTTTATTATTTGTGAGTTTATTTAGATGGGTTGGAAAATTGTATGGACCGCTTTGTTTTATAAGAACATTGTTTATGTATTTTGCTGAAGCATATTGCTCTATTGCGGTAAACACTTTTGCTTCATTAGATAACAACAATCGAGGGAAGCCAATATCTTTAGGTATTTTCTTTGACTTTAGGGTAAAATAAAGGGTGCCAACATATTGATTATCGACATACATTTCATTCACAATAATGTAGCTAATCCCTAAAAAACCGTCTCTAATAAAAAAAACGGAACTGTCTATTTCTGATTTTTCACTTTTCTTGTTCAATAAATCTTCTAGCTCTTTTTCACTTAATTCATAAGTAGAAATAATGTTTCCGGACATTGGTTTTATGAGGACATTAATATCATATCCATCCCAAATACCCTTTAAATATTTATTTTCTAAGTATCCGTTCAAGTATGATACTATTGGTGCAGGATTAATTTTAGAAAATATTGCAGTTAAAAAAGTATCCGTTTTTATTTGTGCAGATTGACTGCTATAATCTAATTCTAATTCATAATCTCTATCAATAGTAAGTTGGTTAGAGTAAACCTCTTTTTTTTCAAGCTCTTTTTTACTGTTGCTTTCACTGTTAACAAAAACGAATACGAAAGAGAAAAACGCCAATATTAATAATAAGAACAAGGCGTTTTGATGTCTATTTTCTTTTGTTTTTCCAATCGTTTCAAAAATAATTAATAGCGTTGGGGAAACTAATATAAAAGGGCTGATTGGATAAAAAATTAAAATGATAAACGCAGAAACCAACCAAGAAACTAGGAGCACCAAATAAAAGTATCTGGGGTTTGGCCTTTTTAATAGCCGAAGAAAGCCCCTGTAAAAAGTGTAATTAAGCGCTGCAAAAAGAAATAATACTGCGTAGGAATAACTGTTTAATAAAAAGGGATCTGTTAAAGTTAAAGGAAGCGTAGCGTTGGAAACCAAAACCTCTAATAAAAGGCAATTGAAACACCAAAATGAAAATGAAGCCAAAAAGAGTAGAGCCACTCTGTAGATTTGGAAATTATTATTCCTGTTCTTTAATTTCAAAAGAAAGAAAATTATGAAAATCAAAGTGATTCCATTCAGGAAAACAGCCAATAAGTTAGGAAACAAAACATTCCAAGCAAATAAACTAGCTGAATTAAAATCTAGTTCATACCATGTGTTTGGAAAAGGAAAATAAATAAAAAACACCCTTGCTATTACAAGAGATGATATCCCAACAAGAATTCTTTTGTTTGAGGGGGAAAAAAGAAAATATAAACCACAAGAAAAGCATAAAAACGCAAGAACGATTAAAAGAAATATTTGGGGCGCTTTAGACTGAACTGTTTTTAGGTATTGACATTCAAGCACAGAAAATAAATATTTGCCTTTTTCATCGAAAACTTTTTCCCCTTTAAGTTTATTTAAAGAAATATTGGACATTCCTTCATAAATCCTAGGATTAAAAGCATTTACTAAGTATTCATTTTCAAATTGATATTGGGTTTTTATTAAAAAAGAAGCGACATATTCTAATTTTTCTTTTTTTAATTTTATGGTGTAATACCAGCCATTAGGTAGTTGATTAACGCCTGTTTTTATCTGATTGTGCGTGTTGTTCTTGTGGATTGGAAATTTATTGTTGTTCCAATATTCTAGTTTGCCGTCTTTATACAATTGTAAAAAAACCTCTTCGTTTTCTGCTGATGTAGGGGCTTTACTAAAGTTATTAAGGTCTGATTTTAAATCCCTTATTTGTTTTTGTACATTATTTTGAATGCGCTGCCTATCAGACTTTAAGTAGCCTAACTTATTCGGGTTGGAAGTGAGAAAAAACGCCGTGAAAAACAAAGTGAAGGAAGTGAAAAACAATAACCACTGCCACTTAATCACTATGTTTTTTTCTTTGGTCATGCCTTCATTTTTTCCTTTAATGCACTTAACATTTTCTCAAAATCCTCTTCTGAACGATGATCATTTCTAAAAACAAAGTCTGCACTATCTTTATAAGGAAGTATATAATTTTCATAACAAGGAATAACATGATTGTCCCATTGATAAATTATATCTTCTCTTGAATATCCTCTAGTTTCTTGGTCTCTATATATTCTTCTGTCTAGTTGTGTTTCGTGATCTACATCTACATAAACTGAAAAATCTAATCTTTCTTTTACTCCCTCATAATGGAAAAGGAAAAGACCTTCTACAATGAGCAACTCACTTGGTTGAATAGTAAGTAATACATTTTTATCTGGGGGGGCATTAAAAAAATATTCTTTTACTTCAATAACATTACCCGCTGCCAAAGAGTGAAAATCTTCTGTTAACTGCTTTTCATTTAATGCTGTGGGTAAATCGAAATTTACAATGTTATTTTGGTCGCGATGCTGTTCGTCAATTGAATGATAATAATTATCCATAGAAAATACCGCAGGGGTGGTAGATTTGAACGCCTCGGAAATTCTTCTTAGCAAGGTGGTTTTTCCAGAACCACTTCCTCCACAAATACCTATCGTAAAACTGCGTGTGTTTTTTATTGACATAAGCTCACAAATATAGTCAATAGGTATATATTCTATGAGATTTTAAAGATTAGTTTTTAGTATAAAATTTTGTACTTTTATCTTTCATTTATTTGTTTTATATGATGAGAATAAGCCTATTTCTTTTTGTGTTTTTAATGTTCTTATCAAAAGCAGACCCCATTTGGTCGCAAACAAAACTAAAAACTCAATTGTCTCTACAAAATAGTTTTTTTTCAAATGCTACCGATTTAGATTCGTTGACATTGTCGCAATTAAAAAAACCGAAGGGCTTAATTATTATTTTTAGTGCTAACTCTTGTCCTTTTGTTGTCGGTTCTGAAAATTTTCCCGGATGGGAAATGCAATACAATGCGCTGTTTTTAGAAGCTCAAAAGTTAAATGTTGGTTTTGCTGTTGTTAATTCTAACGCAGGTAAAAGAGACGGTGACGATTCGTTTACAAAAATGATAGAACACGCTAAGGATAAAGGATATTTAATGCCTTATTTGCTCGATAAAAATTCAGAATTGGCGAATAGCTGTGCCGCCAAAACTACTCCTCATGTGTTTTTTTATGATGAAAATTTATCTTTGATTTATACCGGTTCTATTGATAATATTTGGGATAAAGAAAGAAAATCGACTATTCCTTATTTAAAAGAAGCAATGGAGGCACATGCTAACAATAAAAAAATTAAAACAAGTCAAACGCCTCCAAAAGGATGTGGCATTAAAAGAATTACCAACCATTAATTAAACTTCATATGAAAACTAAACTGTTACTTTCTTTCATTTTAATGAGCTCCCTCGGTTTTACACAACAAGGAGCTGGTGGAACTCCAAAAGGCTTTAAACATAATGCTTTAGGGCAGGAGTTTCAAACGATCACTTTTATGCAGCCAAATGTAGCAGCGCTAAAAGCAGAAGATGCTGTAAATGACCCAAGAGGAGACGCTCCGTGGAGATTTGGTTTTAACAATGTTGTTGACTTAAATCTAGGTAATTCTGGTACTTGGGCTACCTTTCCAAACGGTGGAAAAATTTGGCGCTTGGCTGTTCATTGCAAAAACGCCAAGACGATTAACCTTACTTTTAATGATGTTATAATTCCTCAAGGAAATGAACTTTATGTTTACAATCCTGATAAGTCATTCATTTTAGGGAAGTTTACCTCCGAACACTTATACGACGGACAATTAGGAACTGAATTGGTTCCCGGTGAAACAACAGTTATTGAATATTATGTCCCAGCAAATAATAATATTGGTTCGCTAACCATAAATACAGTTACACATGGATACAGAAGCGCAGGAGAGTTTCACGATAAAGCCTTTGGAACTTCTGGGGCATGTAATTTTAATGTGAACTGTACACAAGGCGCCGCTTGGGTAAATGAGCGAAATAGTGCCTTAATGTTGGTTTCTGGAAGTAATGGTTTTTGCTCTGGGGCCTTGATAAATAATGTTTTAAATGATGGTAAGCCATATGTTTTAACAGCAGACCATTGTTATAGTAATCCCGCTACATGGATATTTAGATTTAACTGGCAAGCAACAGCTTGTGCCAATCCCGCAAGTTCTCCAACGTTTCAATCATTAAGTGGAGGTGTTTTAAGAGCCCGTGCAACCGCCTCTGATTTTTGTTTGGTGGAAATAACAGGGGGCCTTGTAAACAATACGGTTCCCGCTTCTTATGTCCCTTATTTTTCAGGTTGGGATAATACGGGTAACATTCCCTCTTCCGCAGTTTGTATTCATCATCCTGATGGGGATATTAAAAAAATATCTTTTGAAAACGATCCTTTAGTTTCAACAACCTTTGGAAGTTGTCCCGCTAATAGCCATTGGGGAATTCTCGGCTGGGATTCTGGCGTTACAGAACCTGGTTCCTCAGGCTCGCCTTTGTTTGATCAAAATCATAGAATTGTTGGTCAGTTGCACGGCGGAGCTTCTGCATGTGGCGGTGCCTCTCTATCTGATGAGTATGGAAAAGTGAGTGTTTCTTGGAATCCAGCTGGAAGTAATAGTACCAATCAATTGAAGTTTTGGTTGGATCCAAACAATAACGGAGCTGGGTTTATAAATGGTTACGACCCCGCAGGAGGTGTTCCTGTGCAAATAGACCCAGGACTAAGTAATATTCAAGGTGCTAGTGGTACTTTTTGCACAGGCGATGTGAGCCCTTCCTTTACCTTAACAAACGCTGGATCTATTGACTTAACTTCCGCTACTATAACCTATGGATATGATGGAAATTTAAATCAGACTTATAATTGGGTTGGATTGTTGACACAATGGCAATCTGCTGTTATTACGCTTCCAGCGACAACACTTACGGGGGGAACTCACACGCTAAGTGTTGCTGTAACCAATCCAAACACTGGTGTAGATGAGAATTTATTGAATAATAATGCAAGCTCTAGCTTCATGGTGGTTGTAAACGGACAAACTGTTGCCTTAGATTTAATTCTAGATTGCTATGGAAGTGAAACCACTTGGGAGCTACAAGACGCGCAAGGAGCTGTGCTTTTTGCTGGAGGTCCTTATCAAGATAATGCTTCGGGTTTAACCACTAGCTCTTGGTGTTTAGGCGGTGGATGTTATGTTTATGTGATCAATGACTCTTACGGCGATGGGATGTTTAGTGGCGCGGGGTGTCCAACGGATGGTAGTGTATTGATTTCTCAAAATGGAGACTCTCTTACTGGACTGGCCACAGCAAATGCTAACTTTGGAACACAAAGCATTATGAACTTCTGTATTTCTGGGGCTGGAATTGACGAATTATCTTTTGATGCTGTTCTTTTTCCAAATCCCGCAAATGAAAACATCACTGTTTCTCTTCCCTTTGAAGTGACTGGTGGTTATGATTTATATGATCTTTCTGGTAAGTTATTGGTGTCTAAAAATATTCCTGGTCAACAATTTAAAATAAATCTAACTTCTTATTCAAATGGCGCTTACTTTTTAAGAGTTTGGAGCGATGGTGGAAATCAAATAATTAAAAAAATAATTATAGAATAACTTTTTTGGCTGGAATATATGTTCATATCCCGTTTTGTAATAAACGGTGTTCGTATTGTGATTTTCATTTTTCAACTACTTTTCATAGTTATAGGGGTGATTTAATAAACTCTTTATTAAAGGAGCTGGTTCTGCGACGCAAGGAATTACGAGACGAAGTGATTAGCATTTATTTTGGTGGCGGTACACCTAGTTTGCTTTTACGAGAAGAGTTATTGTCTATTCTTGCAGCAATTAAAGATAATTTCACACTCGCGGGAAGCGTTGAAATCACCCTAGAAGCTAACCCAGAAGATTGTACAGAAGAAAATTTATTGTCCTGGAAAGACCTTGGTGTCAATAGATTGAGCATTGGGATCCAATCGTTAAAGTCTCAAGATTTAATCTGGATGAATCGCGGTCATGGTGAAAACGCAGGAATTGACTCTTTTTTACTTGCGCGTAAATGTGGTTTTAAAAATATAAGCGTGGACCTAATGTATGGACTTCCAGATTTGACAGATAAGGAATGGGAATATCACTTAATTCAAATTATTAATCTTCAGCCAGAACACATTTCTTCTTACTGTCTTACCGTAGAAGATAAAACAATATTAAGCGCTTGGGTAAAATCAGGTAAAATCACTCCTCAATCTGAAGATAAACAAGGCGATCAGTTTGAATTGTTAATTAGTCTGCTTGCGCTTCATGGTTATGAACAATATGAGACGTCAAACTTTGCCAAAGAAGCACAGTATGCGGTCCATAATAGTAATTATTGGAAAGGAGAGAAATATCTGGGGCTTGGGCCTTCTGCGCATTCCTATGATGGTGTCCATAGAAGGTGGAACATTTCCAATAATACGCAATACATTGAAAATATTGGTAAAAACAATGATTGGTTTACCATTGAAACATTAAGCTTAGAAAACAAATGGAACGAATTATTCTTAACCGGGCTCAGAACTAAATGGGGGGTATTGAAAAAAGACCTTGTGCAACTTGGTGGTTTTATAGGAAAGGAATTGGATTTAATCGATCAACTTTTAGAACAAGGTTTACTTTTAGAAGACGCGAGTTGTTATAAACTAAGTGATAGCGGTAAAATTAAAGCCGATGGAATTGCTGGTGATTTTTTTAGAGTTTAAGTCTATTTGCAAGTTATTTTTTCGACCCTTAATTGATGTCTCCCCCCTTCAAAGTCTGTATTAAAAAAAACGTCCACCATTTCAATAGCTTCTTCCCTTGAAACAAATCTTGCTGGCAAAGTTATAATATTGGCATTGTTGTGTTGCCTTGCTAAAGAGGCAATGTCTTTTGTCCAACAAATTGCACTGCGAATTCCTTGATGTTTGTTTGCGGTCATACTAATTCCATTTCCAGACCCACAAATTAAAATTCCTAACGATCCTGCATGAGATTCAATAAATTCAGCTACCGGATGCGCATAGTCTGGATAGTCTATACTTTCTTCTGATGAACAACCAAAATCTTGGATGGTATGGCCTTTGCTTTTTAAATGCTTGATAATACTTTCTTTTAAAGTAAATCCGGCGTGATCTGCACCGATTGGTATAATGTGACTCATTTTGTTTTTTTTCAAAGTTAATTTTAATTAACAATTAGCTGAAGTTTTAAACTTTATGATTTTATTTTATTTATTAAGTAATTGATTTACAGGTTTTTAAATTTTATGATTTAAGCCCTTTTTTTTGATAACTTGTGCGTAAGAGGCGATAACTTTTAAAAACTATTTGTAGGAATTTTAATTTTTTTTTCTAAGCCTAAATGATATTTACATAGCGTCATAAAGTTTGCTTTTTTTATTTAATATTTGAACACAGGATATTAACAAAAAGGATATTAACATTTTAATAAAACTATAAACAATGCTTTTTTAGAAGTGATTGTTTAAAAGCAACATATCTTAATAAAACAATGATTTATAAACAGTGTAACCTGTTAATAAAAGGCTTGTTTATGTTAATATTGAAATACACACTATAAAAACGTTTTTTTTTAACACATATCAACACCCTTAATAGTTATAATAAATTCTTTTAATTAATTAAAAAATAAATTAAATCTATTAATAAATAGGGTATCGTCTTGATTAGTGTAGAAATCTTTAAAAATGTATCTTTACTTCAAGTTCACGCAAAAGCTTATAAAACATGTTAAAATTAGATTTTTAATTACTAGTAATACTTAGATGTTATAAATTTGTTATATGAATACCCTTTCTACTTTTGATCGTTTAATTTTACAAATAGATGCTTTTATTAAGAAGTATTATGTGAATCAAATGATTAAAGGTTTGTTGTTATTCACTGGTGTATTACTTTTTTCTTATTTATTTGCAACCATAACAGAATTTATAGGTCGATTTAATTCTATCATCAGAGCTTTATTATTTTATGGTTTTATAGCTTTAAATGTTTTTATTTTAGTTCGTTATTTTATCTATCCACTAAGTAAATTATTTTCCTTTGGTAAACGAATAAATTACCTGCAAGCGAGTGTAATTATTGGTTCCTTTTTCCCTCAAATTTCAGATAGATTAAAAAACACCCTACAGTTAAATGATATTTTATCGCAACAACAAGGTAATTTAGATTTATTAAGCGCTTCTGTTTATCAGCGATCTACTGAATTAAGTGTTATCCCATTTAGTTCTGCGATTAACATAAATTTAAATAAAAAGTATTTAAAATATATAATTCCCTTACTATTAATTCTTTTAAGTATTCTAGTATTTGCTCCCAGAATCTTTACACAAGGGACAAGTAGAGTTGTTAATTACAACAAAGAATTTAAATTAATAGCACCCTTCACTTGGAATTTAGAAAATACCAATACTACTATTGAGGAAGGTCAAGACGTAGATATTACACTTATTTTAAAAGGAAATACTTTTCCTGAAACAGTTTATTTAATTTGTGAAAACGGTAAATTTTTACTAGAAAGAAAGGGTAAAAATAGATTTATTGGCAAAATTAAAAAACCTAAAACCAATTCTTCTTTTCATTTTATTGCCAATGAATATGAAAGTGATTCCTACTCAATTAAATTAATTGGAAAATCTATATTTGGAAAATTAGAAGCTAAACTAATTTATCCAAACTATCTCTCTCGAAAAGATGAAATAATTAAGAATGCGGGTGATTTTAGTGTTCCTGAAGGTACTTTAGTTGAATGGAGTGTATTGACTAAAAACACAAGGAAAGTACTTGTGAAATTTAACAATCAAACTCAAGAATACTTATCTAAAGGATTTGTTTTTAAAAGAAAATTATCGAACAGTACCGATTTGAAAGTATTCTTATATAATTCTTTTAGAGATAAAATAGACTCTAATTTTTGGCATATTAGTGTTATAAAGGATAATTATCCAACCATTAATGTTTTAGAAAGAAAAGATTCCATTCAAGATGGATTGCGATATTTCAATGGAGAAGTTGGAGACGATTATGGATTAAAAGTTCTTAATTTTTCTTATGATATAATAAGTGAAAATGGAACTAAAGTGCATCAAAGCATGCAGGTCAATCCCGTTTCTGGAACAAAAAACAATTTCAATTTTGCTGTAGATTTTCGTCGTGAAAAATTAAAATTAAATGATAAGATAGAATATTATTTTACTGTGGGTGACAACGATGGCAATGTAGGCGGAAAATTTACTAAGAGTCAGGAATTTACCTACCAATTACCCAGTCTTGAACAATTAATTAATGAGAGGGCAGATGAACAAGAGAAGTCGAAGGAGGATTTAGAAAAATTATTGCTGAAGACACAAGAATTTAAAAAGAACGTAGATAAATTAAAAAAAGAGTTAATAAATTCTAAATCAAATGATTGGAATAAATTAAACCAAGTAAACCAGCTTCAAGAAGATCAAAAAAAACTACTTGAGTCCTTAGAACAAATTAAAAATGAATTAAATCAAAGCACTGAAGAAAAGAATCAACTGTCTGAAATAGATAAAGAAATTTTAGAGAAACAAGATTTAATTGAAAAGCTTCTAGAAGAGTTAATGGATGATGAATTAAAGAAATTACTAGAAGATTTAGAAAAGCTCCTTCAAGAAAATAATAAGGAAGAGATAAAAGATAAAATAGATAAAATAGAAAATTCGTCTGAGGACCTCCAAAAGCAATTAGATAGAAGTTTAGAAATGCTTAAAAAACTTCAGGTTAATGAAAAAATCGATGATGCTGAAAAACAATTAAAGGCTTTAGCTAAAGAACAAGAAGATTTAAAAAAGGAAATAGCTTCTGAGAAGATTGATAAGGAAAAAGCTTTGGAGAAGCAAGAAGACATTAACAAGAAATTTGAGGATTTAAAAAAAGAACTAAGTGATTTAGAAAAATTAAATAAAGAATTAAATCAACCCTTAAATTTAAAAGAAACAGAAACAAATAAAGAGCAAATTTCAAAAGATTTACAAGACTCTAAAGAAAGTTTGCAGCAGGGTAAAGAAAAAAAATCTGGAGAAAAGCAACAATCTGCAGCTGATGAGATGAAGGATTTGGCAGAACAATTAGATCAACAACAAAATGAGTCGAACCAGTCTCAACAAGAGGAAGACATGGACATGTTGCGCAATATTCTTGAAAGCTTAATGACTTTAAGCTTTGATCAAGAGTCATTAATGTCTCGTTTCACTAAATTAAACAGCATAGATCCCAGTTATAAATATTTAGGAAGGCTGCAGCGTAAAATTTACGATGACACTCAAATTGTGAAAGATAGTTTATTGGCTTTAGCGAAGAGGCAGGCGAAAATAGCAAGTTTTATAGATAAAGAATTAGCAGACATAGAAAGCAATCACGAATTAGCAATAAACGCAATAGACGACCATCGTAAAAAAGACTTGGGCGTGAACCAACAGTCTTTAATGACCTCCTATAATAACTTAGCCTTACTTTTAAATGAATCATTACAACAAATGCAGTCCCAAGCACAAAAGGAAGGAAACGGATCGTGTTCAAAGCCCGGTAAGGGTAAGTCTAAGCCGGGTTCATCAATGAATCCTGGGGACATGAAGCAAATGTTAAAAAAACAACTAGAAAGTTTACAGAAGGGCCCGAATCCAGGCGGTAATAAAGAAGGGCAACAACCAGGTGCTAAACCAGGTGAAGGCGGACAAAACATGTTAGGCTTAGGGAATAAAGAGATTGCCAAAATGGCTGCAGAACAAACAGCCATTCGTCAAAAACTAGAACAACTAAGAAACGAGCTTAATAAAGACGGTAAGGGCAACGGAAACAAATTGTCACCACTTATAAAGGATTTAGAAGACCAAGAAAAAGATTTGATTAATAAACGCTTCGGAAATGAAATGGTTAAAAGGCAAAAAGACATTTTAACGAGACTATTAGAAAGTGAAAAAGCTTTATTAGAAAGGGGCTTCGAGGAAAAAAGAGAGTCAAAATCAGGAAAAGATGAAAATAGTAGTAACAAAATAAGATTTGATGAGTACAACAATGAAAAATTAAAACAAATTGATCTATTGAAAGCAGTTGACCCAAGTTTTAGTAAGTATTACAAAGACAAGGCAAATCAATACTTTAATGTGGGCCAATAATAGGCGTAACTAGTTATGAAAGAGGAATTTAAAGTAATAGAACACGTAAAGTTTGCATCTGATATTGCTTCTTTAATAGGGGTAGAAAATATGATAGATAGTATTTCATCTACTCTAGAGCTACAAGAAGAATTTTACGGCAATGTTTTAATAGCAGTAACCGAAGCGGTTAATAATGCCATTGATCATGGCAACAAAAAAGACCTTACAAAGTTTGTCGTCTTAACTGTAGGAACAACAGAGAATTCTTTATGTTTTTCTATTGAAGACGAGGGCTTGGGGTTTGATTACAACAATTTACCCGACCCTACCGCGCCAGAAAACATTCTTAAGGAAAACGGTCGCGGTATTTTTTTAATGCAAAATCTCGCCGATGAAATGGATTTTGAAAGCAATGGAAGAAAAGTAAACTTGTATTTTAATAGATGATAGACATAGACTTTATTAGTGAACCGATTCCGAATATTAATTCGGAATTTTTTATTTTATCTCTTCCCAAGCTGATTCAATTAGAAAATAAGGAGTGTGGGCCAATTACCTTGATTTTTTGTGACGATGAAAAAATCCTAGAGGTCAATAAAGAGTTTCTTTCGCACGATTATTATACCGATATTATTACCTTTGACTATTCTTTAAATCAATCTATTTCAGGAGACTTATTTATTTCTACAGAAAGAGTCAAGGACAATGCAGCGCTATTTAAAAAGACTTTTGAAAACGAGTTAATGCGGGTTGTTTTTCATGGTGTACTTCATTTATGTGGTTATAATGATAAAACTGAGGAGGAAATTTCACTCATGCGCTCAAAAGAAGAATATTATTTAAATCAACTTGTTTCATGTGAAACAAAAGGTAATTAGTTTCACGTGAAACAAAGAAGTTATGCTTAAAAAATATGATGTTATAGTTGTTGGAGCGGGACACGCTGGTTGCGAAGCGGCAAATGCTGCGGCTAAATTAGGGAGCAGTGTATTGTTGGTGACTATGAATATGAACACTATAGCTCAAATGTCATGTAATCCCGCAATGGGGGGTGTTGCAAAAGGACAAATAGTTCGTGAAATAGATGCTTTAGGCGGCGGTTCAGGTTATGTTAGTGATCGAAGCGCTATACAATTTAGAATGCTTAATCTATCTAAAGGTCCCGCAATGTGGTCCCCAAGAGCTCAAAATGACCGCATGTTATTTGCTTCAGAGTGGCGTTTGTTGTTGGAAAGAAATCCTAAAGTTGATTTTTGGCAAGACATGTGCACAGGCCTTTTAATAGAAGATAGAAAAGCAATTGGAATAAAGACTTCTTTAGGAATTAATATTGAATCAAAGTCAGTTGTATTGACCAATGGAACGTTTTTA